>Ga0209537_1002144_pt1 | contig 20372 bp, 20 predicted proteins | sample BioPla4DNA1_FD_187698 | JGI IMG/M metagenome (GOLD analysis project Ga0209537, IMG submission 187698) | Biogas fermentation microbial communities from Germany - Plant 4 DNA1 (SPAdes) (version 2) | ecosystem: Engineered > Bioreactor > Anaerobic > Digestate | place: Bielefeld, North... | reverse complement strand
AGTTTGAGGCCTTGTTTTGTTTGGAGTAAATGGTGGAGGAGGAGAAGTTGGCGCACCACTTTGATTAGGGCTAAAGCTATTTAAGGGGAAAAAAGGTGGCATAACTTGTCTATATGGACATGATAATGGCAATTCTTCTGTTTCTAAGTCATAAAGCTCTTTTATATCCTTTACTCCATTAATTTCTTCTGAATCTTCAAATCTAAAATTGATATATGGATAGCTACTATACAACATTTAACACTCCTATTTAAGTATTACATTATAAAATATGAAAATTCATATAATATGTGATAAAATTAATATTAGGTTTGTTTACAATAGCAATAATAATTATTATAATGGATAATCATATATGGTGAGGTATCAAATATGTTAAAAGTATGGGGAAAAGTTATAAAAAACAACAAAATTATAAAAGATAAGGTGGTATGCTCCAATGTAGAAGGTGGTTATCAAGCAAACTTAAAAGCTTGCATAACAACCTTCTGTGAGGAGCTTGATATAGAGAAGCCATATTGGCTACCATATAATTTAAATGAATTCAATAAACGTAGTAAAGTAATATTTGATCATAATAATTTTATTGAATCAATAAGCTTTGATAAACTTATAATAGAAGAACTAGAATATGATGAATCATAATATTCGTACAGTGGTGCCAATAGGGACAGTATTATATAATTCAATAATGTTATCATTATAGGTTCGAATACAGCCATTAGATACTGCTTTACCAATAGATGAGGGATCATTGGTGCCATGTATACCATAACCTTTAATGCTCAAACCAAGCCACCTAGCACCGAAAGGTCCACCAGGATTATGTGCTTTGTTAACTATTGTAAAAGTACCTTTTGGGGTAGGTGTGGAAGGTTTGCCTATAGCTATAGGATAGTTTTTTATTAATTTACCATCTTGAAATAATGATAGTAAAAATTTATTAGTGTTTACTAATATCTCGTAAGTAGACTGAACTCTTAAAAATAAGTCTCTGTAAATATTCATATAAACCTCCAATTTACATGTTTGTAATATAGTATACAAATTATATATTCTTATTGTTAATGTATATTAAGAAGATTTTAGAAGGGCAGTGAATGAAGTGGAAAATCATAATAAGAGAATAATTGTCGGTATGTCTGGAGGAGTTGATTCTTCAGTTGCAGCTCTATTGCTAAAGGAACAAGGTTATGAAGTTATTGGTGTGTTTATGAAAAATTGGGATGAAAAAGATGACGAAGGCCTTTGCACTGTAGTAGATGATTATGAGGATATGAGAAGGGTTTGTGATGAAATAGGTATAAGATATTATTCGGTCAATTTTGTAAAGGAATATTGGGATAGGGTCTTTACATATTTTCTTGAAGAATATAAGAAGGGGAGAACTCCAAATCCAGATGTAATGTGTAATAAAGAAATTAAGTTTAAGGCTTTTCTTGATTATGCCATGAAAGTAGGCGCTTCATATATGGCTACTGGACATTATGCAAGGGTAGATTTTCAGGATGGTGAATATCGCTTACTTCGAGGAGTTGACAATAACAAAGACCAAACCTATTTTTTATGTATGCTGAATCAAGAAGCCTTATCAAAAACACTTTTCCCAATAGGGCATTTAAATAAAAAAGAAGTTAGGGAAATAGCTGAAAAGTATAATTTAACTACAGCAAAAAAGAAAGATAGTACAGGGGTATGCTTTATTGGAGAGAGAAACTTTAGAAAATTCTTAAATAATTATCTACCTGCAAAACCAGGATATATGAAAACTGTAGACGGAGAGATTATTGGTAAGCATGAAGGACTTATGCATTATACTATAGGCCAAAGAAAAGGCCTTGGTATAGGAGGTAGAGGAACTGGTGAACCTTGGTTTGTAGTTGATAAGGATGTTAAGAACAATATCTTATATGTAGCACAAGGCGAAAACAACCCTATAGCTTTTACACTTGGATTAGAAGCTTCTAATCTTAATTGGATTAGTAAAAAGGATTTGCCAGAAAGTTTTACTTGTACAGCAAAGTTTAGATATAGACAACCAGATCAGGGTGTAAAGGTAATTTTGACAGGTAACAATAGTTGTACTGTAATTTTTGATAAGCCTCAAAGAGGTATAGCTCCTGGGCAGGCGGTAGTGTTTTACGATGGTGATGTTTGCTTGGGTGGTGGAATAATAGAGAAGGGACTAAAAAAACTTTAAATTGATTAGTATCTAATATTATAGTTGAGTAGGGGGAGAAAAAAATTTCTTCCTACTCAATTTTTATTCCGTTAGTTTTAATTTTTTAGTTCTATAAAATCCATTTCTATAGATGACTACTTCTATAGTATCGCCGACCTTGTGCTTTTCTTTTATGGCATTGATTTGATCAATAGAGTTAACCTCAATACCGTCAAATTTTACTATGATATCACCACATTTTAAGCCAGCGGTACAACAACATCCATTCTTAGTTACTTTATTAACAAACACACCTGTGGGCACTTTTTCATATTTAGTCATTTCAGGAGTTACTTTCATAGCGACCATGCCTAGTTTTGGTATAGGTGTAGCCATAGCACTTAGTCTGCCTTTAACTATATTAATGGGAATAGAGAAACCTATACCTTCAATACCTGTAGCACCGATTTTAGCGGTATTTATACCAATAACCTTGCCGGATGTATTTAAAAGAGGACCTCCACTGTTTCCTGGATTTATTGCAGCATCTGTTTGAATAAATGATAACACTCTGTTATTTATTACTATATCTCTATTAATAGCACTTATTATGCCAGATGTTACTGTCCCAATAAATTCTTTTCCTAAAGGATTACCGATAGCTATAACTGTTTCACCAACTTTAAGCGTATCAGAATCTCCTAATTCAACTACACCAGGGATTCTGGAGCCATCTGTTACTTTTAATACAGCCAAATCCTGATTTTCATCAAAGTTTACTACTTGTGCCTCAGCTTCAGTATTATTACTAAATATAATTTTTACGCTACTAGCATCAGCTATTACATGATGGTTAGTTAATATGTAGCCCTCATCATTGATTATAAATCCTGAACCAATTCCTTCTTCTATTTCAGCTCCATCGCGAATACTATCATTTACTATACTTCTCGTTGCTACTCCAACTACAGCATTGTTAACTTTTTCTACTACCTCTGGAATCCATGAGGACTCAGTTTGAGAGAAGTTAGAAAAATCACTGTATCTTATAGGAGTAAGATCTTTAGTTGGAACCCTATAATAACTATTTCTAGTGCAACCAACAATTGAAATAAAAAGAGCTATTAATATGAAGGGTAGGATAATAGTATTTTTTTTAAGATATCTCATGATATCACCTCCAATAAGTCAATTATTAATTATATTTTTTTCAATACTTAATATAATTATTATGGAATATGATAGACAATCAAAAAAGCTAGTCAAAGAGACTAGCTTTTAAATAATTAGCTTATTTTTCCTTGGTTTCTATTTCCTTTAGAATTCTTTCTAGGAAATCATTTAACTCTATTGCACCTTCATCGCCATTCTTTCTGCTTCTTACAGCTACTTGATTGTTTAGGGCTTCCTTTTCGCCAACAATTAGAAGATAAGGAACCCTTTCCATTCTACCTTCTCTTATTTTATATCCAATCTTTTCAGCTCTGTAATCAGCTTCAACTCTGATACCTTTGCTCTTAAGTGTCTTTACAACATGTTCAGTGTAGTCATGATACTTTTCTGATATTGGTAATACTTTTACTTGAACTGGCGCTAACCAAGTAGGGAAGGCACCAGCATACTTTTCAATAAGCATTGCAAGAGTTCTCTCATAGCAACCGATAGAAGTTCTATGAATAATTATAGGTCTCTTCTTTTCACCATCCTTATCAACATAAGTCATGTTAAATCTTTCTGCTAAGGAGAAGTCTATTTGTACAGTTATAATAGTATCTTCTTTTCCGTGAACATTTTTAAACTGAATATCTAGCTTTGGACCATAGAAGGCAGCTTCACCAATTGCTTCCTTATAGTTGATTCCAAGGTGGTCGAGAATCTTTTTCATTTTTGCTTGAGCGGTTTCCCAAGCTTCAGGATCATTAATATATTTTTCCTTATTATTTGGATCCCATTTAGAAAATCTATAGGTTATGTCATTCTCAATACCTAAAGTAGTCATCATATAATTTATAAGATCTACTACCCCTTTAAATTCTTCCTCTAATTGCTCAGGTGTAACTATTAAATGACCTTCTGAAATAGTAAATTGTCTTACCCTAATTAATCCGTGCATTTCACCTGAAGCTTCATTTCTAAATAGTGTAGAAGTTTCAGAATATCTTAATGGTAAATCTCTGTAGCTCTTCTGGCTAGCATTATAAATCATGAACTGGAAGGGACAAGTCATTGGTCTTAAGGCCATTGCTTCATTTTCATTGTCCTCATCTCCTAATACAAACATACCATCCTTATAGTGATCCCAATGTCCAGAAATCTTATATAAATCACTCTTTGCCATAAGAGGGGTTTTAGTTAGCAGATAGCCTCTTTTTTCCTCTTCGTCTTCTACAAAACGTTGAAGCAACTGTACTACTTTAGCTCCCTTTGGCATTAATAGGGGAAGTCCTTGACCAATAACATCTACAGTTGTAAATAGTTCTAATTCTCTACCTAATTTATTGTGGTCACGTTTTTTAGCTTCCTCTAATTGTGCTAAATGAGCTTCCAAGTCAGACTTTTTTGTAAAAGCAGTACCATATATTCTTGTTAGCATTTTATTATTTTCATTACCTTTCCAGTAAGCACCTGCTACAAGAGTGAGCTTGAAGGCTTTAACGTATTTAGTATTCATCAGATGAGGACCAGCGCAAAGATCTACAAATTCTCCTTGTTTGTAGAATGAGATAACTGCATCTTCTGGTAGCTCCTCAATTAGTTCAACCTTATAATCTTCATTAGCCTCTTTCATCTTAGCGATAGCTTCTTCTCTTGGTAGTTCAAATCTTTCAATATCTAGCTCTTCTTTTACTATCTTCTTCATTTCTTCTTCTATTTTTATTAGTTCTTCAGCTGAAAAGGAGCCTTCTTTATCAAAATCATAATAGAAGCCGTTATCTATGGCAGGCCCTATGGCTAATTTTGTTTCAGGATATAATCTTTTAACAGCTTGTGCCAAAATGTGAGATGCTGTATGTCTGAAAGCTTTCTTTCCTTCTTCATCATCGAAGGTTAGTATACTAAGTGAGCAATCTTTATCTATTACATATCTAAGATCAACTACTTGGTTATCTACTAAACCAGCGCAAGCTACTCTTGCTAGACCCTCACTAATTTCTTTTGCAATTTCATATACGGACTTTGCTTCAGCAAATTCTTTTACACTACCATCTTTCAATGTTACTTTCATAGTTAATATCAATCCTTTCTATTAGTTTAAGATTTAGTTTAAAATTCAAAATAAAAAACTCGTCACTTTTCGTAAGAAAAGGGACGAGAGTAAAATTCCCGCGGTTCCACCCAAATTGTTTTAAAAACCACTTAATTTGGATAACGGTATAGACCGGACTTTATTAAAGTCACTCAGAGGTGGTTTTCAGCTAGCTTCCATTAAAGAATGCTCTCAGCTAATGCATTCTATCTCTGTTAACTTCCAATAGCTTACTCTTCTCTTCATAGTATTAACTATTATTTAATTAAATATATTATAGCACATTAAAACGTGCTGTAAAGATAAAGTTTAAAGGAAGTTTATTTCTTCATAAAAGCGTTATAAATAGCTCTTACTGACTTGTCAAAGTCTTCTACTTCTACACCAACGATGATATTAATTTCTGAGGAACCTTGATTAATCATGCGAATATTAACCTGTTCTGCAGCAAGAGCAGAGAAAATAGTGGCAGCAATACCTTTTGTTCTTGACATTCTTTTTCCTACAGTTGCGATTAAAGCCATATTTGGATGAACAACAATAGAATCAGGATTGCATTGTCTTTTTATTTCTTCAATAACAGAATTCAACTTATTTTTTATACATTTATCTTCAACAACTAAAGATACACTATCTATTCCAGAAGGCATACATTCAAAGTTAATTCCATTATGTTCGAATATTGATAGGACTTTTCGGCAAAAACCTAATTCATTATTCATTAAATGTTTTTCGATGGCTATTACTGTAAAGTTTTTCTTGCCAGCTATACCTGTTATTGCAGAGTCTTTAGAACTGGTGTTGTTATCATCCACAATGAGAGTACCTTTATCTTCTGGTCTATTAGTATTTCTTATATTAATAGGTATTCCTGCTTCCCTAACAGGGAATACTGCTTCTTCATGTAACACGCTTGCACCCATATAAGAAAGCTCTCTTAGTTCACGGTAAGTAATCACATCGATTGGTTTTGCATTAGGAACAATTCGTGGGTCTGCCATCATAAATCCAGAAACATCAGTCCAGTTTTCGTATAAGGATGAATTTGTTCCACGAGCAATTATGGCTCCTGTTACATCAGAGCCCCCTCTGGAAAATACTTTTATGCTTCCATCAGGCATTGAACCATAAAATCCAGGTATAACAGCTCTTTCTACAGATGCTAGTTTATTTTGGATAATTGCATTGGTTTTCTCTGAATCAAAAACACCAGCTTCATTAAAGTAAATTAATTCAGCAGCATCTACAAATTCATAACCTAACAGTTTTGCTAAAATTATACCGTTAATGTATTCACCTCTACTAGCAGTGAAATCAGCAGAAGCACCATTTGCAATTTCTTTTTTCACATTTTCCAAGATAGAATCAATATCTAATTCTTTTAAATGGTTATGTTTTAATATTAAACAAGCAACTATTTCTTTATAGCGTGCTGCAATAATATCAAAAACATCATTAAAGGGAATTCCTTGTTGAACATGAGCATGACATAAATATAATAAGTCTGTTATTTTATAATCTGATGAAAATCTTTTACCTGGAGCTGAAGGAACTATGTAACGTCTAGATGGATCAGATTCTATAATATGTTTTACTTTTTCAAATTGACCTGCTTCTGAAAGAGAACTTCCCCCAAATTTAGCTGTAACTATAGTTTCTATAATAATTACCCCCTAGTTATATTAAATGTTAAATTTATATTTATATAATAGCAATTTATTAATGATTCTGCAATGTTATGTAAATCTTTACATATTAAATCCTAGGCAACTTTTTAACAAATTTTAAAAAGTCCTCATAATTACCAATATAATCACTTATTATTTTATCTTTGCCACGATTTAATATATTATCTGTAATTAAATAGGTTTTTATACCTAATTTTGCAGCTACTAGGTCTTCCTGTACGTCATTACCAACCATTAAACATTCCTCAGGTAATTTTTTTATATCCTTGAGAATTTCCTCATAGTACAAAAGCTGAGGCTTACAATAATGATTTTTTTCAAAGGTTGTTATATATATAAAATCCTCAGGATTAAGACCGGCCCATTCTATGCGGTAATATATAGCTTTTTTAGGGAATAGGGGATTAGTAGCAATAACAAGGTTGTAACCCTTATCTTTTAGTATTTTAATACTTTCTCTTATAGCCGGTATGTCTTTCACTGCTTCCTTAACCTTATGAAAGTTTGAATCATAAAATTCATTAAATCTATTCTCAAAAATTGTTATGTCATCATTTACTTTTTCCCTAAAACTTTCGAAAAAAACTTTCTCATTAGTTTTATTCTCTAGATTTTGAACCATGGATTTAATTGAATCCCATATAAATTTAATTAATTTATCTGAGGGTAATAAATCTTTAAAATAAAGGCAGAGCTCCTGAAAATAAATTTTTTCAAATAACTGCATATCAATAGGTAATAATGTGCCATCTAAATCAAATAAAATCGTGTTCATTTATTTCCTCCAATAATTACATCATTAATAACATCAATAACTAATTGTAGCATAAATAATCAAAATCATCTAGGAAGCTTAAATTTATTCTTCTAAAGGTACTTATAAAAGTGGTTATTAATTATTTCAAAACCGTTCTTATAATAGAATTTTGCTCTGGCTAGGCTGTTGGTATCATCCTCTAAATCTGCACTAATACCATATAAATAGTTGATTTTGCTAGAGTTCAGAAAGGATTCCATTAAAATGTTTAAATAAGGTACTACTGTTTCTTATAGAAATTGTAAGGCCAAAGTTCCTCTTCCTAATCTTTTTTGTGAGCCGCTATGTATTTTAATTATTTCTAAGTATGTACTTCCTTGTTGAATATTTAACCGTAATTCCAATTGCAAAATATCCTGGTGTGAAAAATAGCTACCAAAAAATCCATTTATGTAAAAGTGTTTTATGTTGGCTCTTTGCTGATCTTTAATATTGCATAAAAAGAAAACAGGTTTGGAATACTTATCATATAAGATGTCATAAATTAATAGATGATTTTCTAAAAAGCTATTTTCTAAAATATAATAATTTACATCTTTTTTCTATGCTGTTTGACAGAGAATTGATAACCTTGCTGAATTGGTTATAAGTACAATACATATAGTCCTCCAATATAAAATGGTATTATATAACATTACATACCACTTTATGGTTAATTGATATATAAATATGAAACAAAAAATACTATTATTTAACATGTGAAAAAGAGAGGGATATAAAATGATATTCGCTATCACTAAAATGTTATTATTAGTCTTCTTAAATATAACTATGAATTCAATAAAGGATACAGGTAACACTGTTATGAATTCTATTGAAGAGCAATATATAAATAAGCATTTACCTTCTAAAGCGGAAAAAATTATTCTCAATAAGAAAAGCTATTTTACTGAGCAATTAGATGGAAAAGGGAATAAAGAAATAGTTGTACCTTTCAAAGAAAAAGATATAGACAAGTCAATCTTCTTATTAGTAATTAACTACGATGACAAAGGTAGTACTGCCTATAAATTAAAAGGGGAGGGGAATAACATTGAAAGGTTGGAGTTTCATGATGTAAATGGAGATGGAAAGAAAGATATAGTATTAGGTACAAAAGCTGGAGCAGACTTACATGAATTAACAGTGTATTCCCATGGTAAAAACAGAATGCATAAAGAATTTACTTATTCATATAGCAAACTAGAAATAATACAGGATCCTAAAGCCAATTCTGTAATTATGGCATTTTGGAAAAGAATGCAGCAAAATTGCTTTAAGATTGAACTAGTTCGTTGGAATGGGAAAGAGTTAGTGGAGGCTAAAGATATAAGTAAAAAGTATTATTTAAAGGTAGTAGAGTACTATAAAAACCTATGTTCTCTACAGAAGGATAATGCTTGGGCATGGTACTATTTAGCAGAGGCCCAAATAAAAACTGGCAATAAAAAAGATGCTGCCATTTCAATTGCTAATGGTGTAGCTTTAAATAAGGACACCCCGACAAAGCAGCAATTTGAAGAACTTAAAAGCAAAATAAATTAAAGACAGTCTTATTAAGACTGTCTTAGTTATTACTCATTGGAGGTTAAATAACCTTCAGCGTATAGTAACTCAGCGGTCAATACTGCACCACCAGCGGCTCCTCTTATTGTATTGTGAGATAAGCATACAAATTTATAATCATAAACAGAATCTTCTCTTAACCTTCCAATTGATACTGCCATACCATTTTCTAAATTTCTATCAAGTTTAGTTTGTGGTCTATTATCTTCAGTAAAATAGTTTAAAAATTGCTTTGGAGCACTTGGTAGAGCTAATTCTTGAGGTCTTCCAGAATAATTTTTCCAGCATTCAAGTATTTGATCCTTAGTAGGCTTATTTTCAAAATTCACAAATACTGCCGCCATATGTCCATCAGAAGTTGGTACTCTTAAACATTGTGTAGTAATTTTAGGTGAATCGCTGAGAACAATCTCCCCATTTTCTATATGTCCCCAAACCTTTAGTGGTTCCTTTTCGCTTTTTTCTTCTTCACCACTAATAAAAGGAATTACATTATCAATCATCTCAGGCCAATCCTTAAAGGTTTTACCAGCTCCAGATATTGCTTGATAAGTTGTAACTACAACTTCCTTAGGACCAAATTCTTTTAATGCATTTAAAGCAGGGACATAGCTTTGAATAGAACAATTTGGTTTTACAGCAATAAAACCTTTTTTAGTTCCTAGACGCTTCTTTTGAGCTTCAATTATTTTTAAATGATCATCATTGATTTCTGGTACAATCATAGGAACATCTGGTGTCATACGATGAGCAGAATTATTTGATACCACTGGAATCTCAGCTTTAGCATAAGCTTCCTCTAATTTTTTAATTTCATCTTTGTTCATGTCAACAGCGCAGAAAACAAAGTCTACTTCTTTTTTAATGTCATCTATGTCATAAACATTTTTTACTATAATATTTTTAACTGAATCAGGTATTGGAATATCCAGCTTCCATCTACCACTAACAGCTTCTTCATAAGATTTGTTAGTAGACTTTGCACTAGCAGCTATGGCTACAACTTGGAAGTAGGGGTGATTGTCAAGCAAAGTTATAAATCTCTGACCAACAAAACCGGTACCACCAAGAATTCCAACTTTCAACTTTTTCATACTTTAGCACCTCACTAATAGAATTCATTGATTGGATAAATTTCCGAAATCATTGTAAAAATATTATACTATATCTACAAAATAAAACAAGCATTTATTAAAGAAGTTGCATATTTATACAATATCTTGATAAATCATTTTTGGTTAGTTTTCTCTTGATTGTCTTCTGTTATATTATATGTATCTTTTATTATATACAGAGGCCTACCTTTAGTTTCATCATATATTCTAGCTATGTATTCACCAACTATACCTAAGGATAGCAATTGCACTCCACTAAAGAAGGAGATTGCTACCATTATAGAAGTCCAACCTTGCTCGATGTCTGTTTGGATTAATTTACTTACTAAAGTGTATATTAAAATGATAAATGATATTAAAACAGAAAATAATCCAAGTGTAGTTATCAATTTTAGAGGTTTACTGGAAAAACCAATAATTCCGTCTTTAGCAAACTTAATCATTTTCTTTAATGGATATTTTGTTTCACCAGCAAATCTTTCGTCTCTTACATATTCAATAGCTACTTGCTTAAATCCTACCCAAGAAATCATTCCTCTAATGAATCTGTTTCTTTCTGGCAGTTGAAGAAATACTTCTGCTACTTTTTTATCTATTAATCTAAAGTCTCCAGTGTTTTGGGGTATCTTAGTGTCAGACATAGCATCTAAAAACTTATAAAAGTATTTAGCTGTAATTAGCTTGAACCAGGTTTCGCCTTTTCTCTTTTTTCTCTTAGCATAAACTACATCATTTCCGTTCTGCCAAAGCTTTACCATATCAGCAATAAGTTCTGGCGGATCTTGTAGGTCCGCATCTATAATAACTATGGCATCCCCTTTAGCTACCTGCACACCAGCAGTAACTGCTGCTTGATGGCCAAAGTTTCTTGAGAAATTAACCACCTTTGAATTATGATCCTTTAGAGCAATTTCTCTTAAGATTTCTGGAGTTTTGTCAGTACTTCCATCATTAACAAAAATAAGCTCATATTTAAAGTTGTTTTTTAGCATAACCGATGTTAGTCTATTGTAGCATTCTTCTGCAACTTCTTCCTCATAATACATTGGCACAACGACAGATAGCAAAAAATTCTCTTTCATTTACTATTTCCTCCTTTATTAAAGGTCCAAAACTTATTAAGTGCATAATTTATTAGCATGGTAAAAGGGATTACAAATAATTGAGCAAATTTCTTGCTAATATTTAACTTGTACATAAAGATTGCAAGTAACCCACTACTTAGTCCCAGTGTAATTAAATTAACTATTATAAATTTAACCAAAACTTCTTTACTATTATCTTTTGCTGTAAAAACCCAATAGTTGTTGAAGAAATAACTGTTTATAGCTCCAGCAATATAGCCTATACAATAGGCTATGTTAGGATCAACACTTACAGTAATTAATATAAAATATATAAGTGTGGTTATCACATTATTTATGACCCCTACTATACCAAACTTGAATAATTGAATAAACATTATACAGATCCTTTCTTATAATTAGAAACAAAGTATGGTTAGAACTTTAACGGTATAAAACAATAGAATTATATAATTAAATCAACTATTAAGCAATATTGACATCGGTATGTTTTTTTATACTATCAATATTACTGGACATGGCTATTGGAATAAAAATCCATGCTACAATAAAAGCATATCTTGGCTGCATTTCAGTTATTAAGTAAAGTAAAACATATCCAGCAAATAATATGATAAAAAAGTAATCAAAGCTTTGCAGAGTTTGACTTTTATTTATTTTTTTAAGTATTTTCAATAGCAAGATAACTAAAGCAAAATTACATATCACCATAATCATTGCTTCATTGGAATTCAAAAAATTAGTTATTAAAGTAGAATCAGCAGTAGGAACAGTCCAACCAAATGCGCCATAGTCCCCTAAGCCCCATTGAAAAACTAATTTACCGATATAGAAAGGTAACAGTACATATACTGGAGTACTAGTAAGTCTCTCTTTAATAACTTTTATTGATGCTTCTTTTACCATTTCAGTATCGTAATTAAACTTATCAGGTAAGATAGCATCTTCTTCATTCCAACGGCCTAAAGTCTTTATATTTGTACCTTTTAGTATAGAAGTATGATAAGGTTCCTTAGAATTCCATAAATGAGTATCTGTAATATTCTTGTGAAGCAAAGAATAACTAGTCAGCCATAAAGGGATTAGAAAAGCTAATAATAATGGAATATATGTAATAAAAAATTTCTTATAGCCTTCATAAATAAGGGTATACATTAAATAGGCAATTACAAATACCATACCAACCATTCTAAATAAGTTGCCTATGGACAATAAAAGTCCAGCTAATATTGCTAATAGCCAGGATTTTTCTTTATGTAGACTTTTAAAATAGTAATAAACACTAAGAATATAGAAGGGGATTGCCATATTTTCTGATACAACTTGACCACAATACATTATAAAGGGTGGAAAAATACTCATAAAAAAAGCGCTATACCTTGCTATTTTTTTATCATTATATAATTCATGTATCAATAAGTACATAGCGTAAACTGCCATTGTTTGAAAAAATACATTAAATATTTTAATAATTAATAATGGATTTTTTGTGAAGTTGTAAAAAATAGAATAATACAATACAGCAATAGTATTATGAGAAAATCTTGCAAAATAAGAAGTGCCTTGAAAAACCTCATAGTTCCCTTGAGCAACAGAAGCTGCACTATTATACATTAACTCAAAGTCAGAAATAGGTTTTGATGGTACTAGTAAAACCCATAAAAGTCTTAAAAAAAAGCCTAATAATAATATATATAAAATTATATTTTTTTTAAATAAGTTTGAAATTCTATAGCGAAGGTTAAATAAATTATTAATATATACGTATGTAGCAAAAGATATTAATACTAGGGTAAACAGTGGCAAAATTAATTTTCTCGAATCATACATGAAGTATAATGGAATTAATACAGTAAACATAGTAATAAAAAAAATTACTATTTTCATTGAGTATCTTAAAAAAGTGCTGAAATATTTAGACATTGTCTCTAACAATCCTTTCGTTAAAAATAAAACTACTCTATTAAGATTATAATGTAAATTGCTATTTTTATCTATAAGCTTTTTATTTAAAGCTTATAAAACTAAATATTATTGAAAATGCTACATATAATAATTAAGAGTTAAAATAATATTGAAAAAGGAGATGAGCCTGTGTCTAAGAGAAAAGATTATGCTGTAATTTTAGTAGAAAATGAAGATACATGTTCGATCAAAAAAGTAAGTCAGAATTCATTTTATCAAATTAAAGATATGAAAGAACGTGGCAAAGATGATGGTGCCATTGTTAAAAGTATCGTAGAGTTAAATACTAGCGAAGATAATATTATATCCAATGGATTATCAAAAAAAGAGGCTATAGAACATGTTGATAAAATGGGATGTGATTTTTTATCTTTAGAAATAAATTAAAAATGGACTGAGGTAATCTCAGTCTTATTTACTAGCAATAACTTTATAAACTAAGTAAGTCTAATAAAAAACATAACTATCGAAGGAATGAGAGATAATAAATTCAAGATGATTAGTTTTACTTGATATATGAAAATACAATCTAATGGTGAAAGGGGCGAAACTAATGTATTTATCAAAATTAATTTGGGCCTTTGTAATTGGGGGAGGAATTTGTGTTATAGGTCAAATTTTAATGGATGTGTTTAGATTAACACCTGCACACACTACTTGTACATTAGTGGTAGCAGGGGCTATATTAGGAGGATTAGGGCTTTATGAACCACTAATTAAGTTAGCAGGGGCAGGGGCTACAGTTCCTATATGTAGTTTTGGTAATTCCTTATTTAAAGGAGCCATGATGGAAGCTGAAAAGAGGGGTTATATTGGTGTTCTCACTGGTATATTCAAAATTACAAGTGGGGGTATTTCAGCAGCAATAATTTTCGCTTTCATAGCTTCATTAATTTTTAAACCTAAGGGATAAAATATAATATAAATCTAAATTACTAGTAATAAGTAATAATTTGAAGAAATGTATACAAATATTTGTTATGATATTAATTGGATTTGACCTGGTATGATGGTATAATTTAATATGTCATTATTTGTTTAGGGGGGAATATGTTTCGCTTAAAAGTTCAATTAAAACCAATGAAAAAAGTAGCCATTAACATAAACTATAGACCAAGATTAAGTGCTTTATGCAGAGAGCTCATAAAATTTAATAGGAAACGATATCCCATTTTTGATGAAGAAAAGAAACAAAAGGACAAACTATTTTTTTCTCCTTTGTTCTGTAAAAAGTATGAGGTAGAGCAGGGAAAAATTATTTTTAAAGATTCAATAAGTTGTTACATTTCATGCCCATCCTATAGTACTGTGCTTGATTTAGTTCAAGGATTTTATCATAAGAACATAATTAAATTAGGTAGAGTTGACTTAGAGGTAGTTTCTATAGAATTGAAATCTATTGAAAACTACAAAAAGTCAGCAAAACATAAAAAACATAATTACAAACAAGATGATGCTATGATAAATTATTCCACAGGCAATAGGGATGAGGTTGCACTTATGAAATAATTATAAAAAAACTGTTATATTAAATTATAACAGTTTTTTTATTTTTATTAATGTTCGATTAAATCAATAGTGCCTAAAACTATATGTGCTAATCCAAAGCCAACAACTCCTGCTGCGGCCATCCTTATTATATCATTTTTTTTACTATGTTTCATTTTCATAGCTTTATAATCAGCAATTGCTCCAGCGGTGGTAACAATTGTACCTAAAGCAGTTGGTATTAATCCTTCTCTCATAACTTTTCCTCCCCTTTTTATATTAGTGTTCCATTTATATCTTTCCTCAAAGGAGAAGTTTTATCCTAAAGAAAATTAAATTCTTTTAGCTTATAAATATCCAGTTTATTCCGTTATCTTAAGTTTGTTCTTTAAATCAGACCTTAATAGTTCTAAGAGAATTAATTCTTTTTCTTTAATTTGATGCTTGGACATAGGCTCTGTATCCTTTAGTTTGTATTTTATACCCATAGTTTCGTATTTGTTAACTCCTAGAGTATGGTAGGGGAGAAGTTCTATTTTTTCAATATAATTAATATCATTAATAATAGATGCAAGCTTTTGAAGATGCTCCTTACTATCTGTTAAATTAGGAACAACCACGTGCCTAATCCATAAAGGTACTTGGAGTTTTTGAGCAATATTTAAAAAGTCGTAAGCACTTTTTCCATCGTGTCCAGTAAGATCTTTGTAACCTTCTGCGGTAACATGCTTAATATCAAAGAGTATTAAATCTGTATACTTTAAAATTTCTTCATATTTACCAATCCCATAGCCGGATGTGTCAATAGCCGTATGAATTCCATTTTCCTTACATAATTTTAATACTTCAAGTAGAAAATCTGGCTGCATTAATGGATCGCCGCCAGAAAAGGTTACACCACCACCGGAACGTTCAAAATATGCTTTAAAGCGTATGATTTTTTTATACAATTCTTCTGCCTCAATCTCAGTACCTCCATTTGTAGCCCAGGTATCTGGATTATGGCAGTATGCACATCTTAATTTACAACCTTGAAAAAAGACAACAGTTCTGATGCCTGGTCCATCGACTAAACCCATACTTTCGATAGAATGAATTCTTCCTTTCATGTACGTCACCTGCTTTATCATGGATTTTCTATCTTATTATACAACTCTTTTTAAGATTTTTAAAGATTTTTACATATCATCATTAATTACTTTTATTCATAATATAGTAGAAGAGAATGTATGTGAATACGGGGTTTAATTATGTCTAGTAACAGAGCAATTATTCCATTATATCTAAATACTGAAATGCTTAACAATCTTTTTACCATAGTAATTCAAGAATTTGTTGAAATAAAAAGCTTTAGCGCAAAGGATATATTAACTGCTCAAATTAAAGCTCCTATAAGTGAATTTTCTCATGAATTATTTGGCAAACATATGCAAGGAGATTTAACTATTCAGATACAAAACGAGTTTGTAAAACAGAGGACAGAAGAAAGGATTTCTACAACAATCGTTATTTTAAAAAAGTTAAAAGATATATTAGCAAGGGAAAATTTACTAAAGTTGGTAGATAGCAATGCAACGGCAAATAGTATTCACATCAATGATTATGTTGAATTTTATTGTAAGCTTAAAAGAAATCCTTATATTGAAAATATGATAAATGCAATAAATTTATTAGAGGTTGAAGGAACATTAAATGAGTCTAAAGATGAAATATCAATTGATGAGTTTAGTAATCAAACCAAAAGTTCAGGCATAATAAAAAGGGAAGAATTATTAAACTATTTGAAAAAAAGTTTATCTTCTCACAAGCAGGAAAGATGCATTAGATATATTGCTACTGGAGTAAATAATTCTTTAAAAGCTATAATTCCAATAAAACTAGGAAGTTTGCTAGATCATGAGGATTATATGCTAAGTGGTAATGTAACTATTTTGGGGAAAGTAGTTCAGTCTATGGTAGGTAATAATAGCTCTGAGTCAGACTTTCTAAGGGAAGAGGATATTCGATTTTACTCTAATGATGCTTTTTTTGATAACATAAATTTTGAGCTCCTTCAAAAGAATACATGTCCTTTACTAAAAAACAAACCAAAGCTTAGAAAGTTTAACATAGGTAAAGACATAAGACCTAAATATGAAATTCTACCAATAGCTATATACATTTAATTTATTATAAATAGTCATAAATTAATTTATTGAATACCGGAAATGTGATAAAATATATATGGATACTTGCAAAATAAATCAAATGAAAGAAAGGAATGCTTATGAATATTGCATTTTTTCTAACACCTAAAAGCGATGTAATTTGGGAAGATTATAATTCAACCATGAGGCAAGCAATGGAAAGAATGGAGTACCATAGTTACACCGCAATACCTTTACTTGATAGTAAGGGTCGATATGTTGGCACTCTTACCGAAGGAGATCTTTTATGGATGTTAAAAAATAATCCTGATCTAACCTTTAATAATCTAAACAAAATAAAAATTTCTGATATAAAGAGAAATATGAATAACAAGCCTGTAACTATTAATTCAGATATAGAAAGTTTGATTTCTTTAGCTGTAAACCAAAATTTTGTACCAGTGGTGGACGACCATGGTATATTCATAGGAATAATCAAAAGAAGTGATATAATAAATTACTGTTATCAAAAATATATTAATGAGAAGTAGCCAACAAAAGAGATTAAGAAAGGGGATAATGATTTAATCATATCCCCTAGATTGTCCTTTTAATAGGTTCTTGTTAATAACTTGTTAGTTAAACTAATCAAGTTATTTTTACTATGACACTCTGGAAGTGTATTTATAAGCTTGAAAGCTTTGTCTGTATATAACTTAGCAAGTTGTTCTGTTTTGCTTAAGTAACCTTCTTCATTTAATAATTCTACAATACAACTTACATCATTATCAGTTAGTTGTTCCTTCGATAAAAGGCTTTCTATTTTAGAATTCTTATCCTGCAAGGCATAGATAATAGGTAGTGTATATATACCTTGCTTAAGATCGTTACAAACAGGTTTTCCTACAATTGCTTCATTTCCTTTAAAATCTAATAGATCATCGATAATTTGGAAAGCCATACCTATGTTATGACCTATATTTTGAAGTTTTTTTGCAAGCTTTTTATTACATTTTCCTTCCACTGCTCCAGCATAAAAACTTAAAGATATTAGTTCAGCAGTCTTATAAGATATCCTTCTTAGATAATCTTTAATAGTTACATCTTTTTTGAATTTTGATTGAAATTGCTCAATTTCACCTAAGCAAATTCTTGAAAGTGATACTGTGTCCACTTCTATACTTTTTGATGAACCACATTTTGATAATAAATTAAAGCAAATGCAAAAGAGATAATCGCCTACATATACGGCGAAATTTTTGCCGTATTTATGTTGCATTGTTTCTTTACCTCGTCTTAGTAATGATTCATCTATTACATCATCGTGCACTAAAGTGGCCATATGAAACATTTCCATTACCGCTGCAATAGTATATATATCTTTGCTTTGTTCATTACCGAAGCTATGAGCTATTAGTACAAAAGCGGGCCTTAAAAATTTACCACCAGAATTCAATAAATCTGTCAATGCACTTTCCATAACTTTATTTCTTGATTTAATATTATTGGATATAACTTTATTAACTTCTGTTAACTCTTTTGACAACTGAGTATATTCACTCCAGAAATTGTTCATTTAATCACCCTTTTTTATATCTTTACCTAAATAAATTAGAATATTCTTTGTAATATTATTAAGGGCACTGATTTACTTACACATAAATCAGTGCCTTAATAAACGAAGGTTTTTTACTATTTGCTATTTATCATAAATAGGCTTTGGCTTTCCTACCCAGAAATTACTAAAGAGTTTTTTTAGCCATGGCATCACAAAATAATCTAAACCTAAAGCTTTACCAGCACCTGCCATTAGAGCAATAGCTCCAAAGAAGTACCATAGTATATCCCAGCCAGCCATACCAGAAAGGATGAAATTCACTACCATAAATGCAGAGGCAGCACTAGCTAACCATGTAAATAAACCAGCTATCAGTAATAGTCCCATACCGATTTCGGCTACAACAACAAATCTTTGGAACCAAATAGCAACATCTGCGTTTGGCATAAATATTTCCATAATACTCTTATAAAAGTTTGGCATCTTCATTATTGGATCAGGCCATGCATTTGATGCAGCTTCACCAGCACCTGATTGAGAAGCTGAAGCCACTGCGTCTGCAACAGCATTTGCATTTGATGCAGCCTGAGAAGCAGAGGAAACAGCGTCATTACCTGACTCAGATGCTTTATATAGCCAATCAAAAGGCATTTTTACATTACCTTTCTTAACCCAGCTATCATCACCAATACCAGATGTAAGTTTCTTTAAGCCTTTTGCTTTTTCCCAAGTATTTTCACCAACAAGTTTCTTTAATCCTTCTAGAAGCCAAAGAACACCAATATAAACTCTTAGACATACTAACCATAATACGTTAGATTTTGCGGATAAATGTCCTCCTACAAAGGAACGTCTATCTTTTATATTAAAGAATTCATGGCTCAAATATTTGAAGATTAAATAGAAACCGCCAGCACCCCAAAGATAATGTAGGTTTACTAAATGCTTCATTAACATAGCAAAGAAACCTGAAAGCTTAATTCCGCTTAAATTAGCAACTGCATAGTGACTACCAACTGAAACCATAAATCCATGATAATTGGATTTGAATACTTTCTTTTCTTTGTTATTAATATCAGCAATTATGTTATGAGCTGCAGTTTCTGATGTCTGAAGTGCAGCTTCAACTATTTGGGGTAGGGTTTTTGATTCACCTTCTTCTATGAAAGCACAATCACCAACAACATAGATATTTTCTTTATCTAAGGACTGCATATATTCATTAGCTATTAATCTACCTCTATTGTTTAAAGATAATCCTAAATTAGAATTAAAGGAATTACCTTGAACACCACAGGTCCATACTAGTGTATTAGTAGCTATGTTTGTGCCATCTTTTAATGTAATGCTATCTTCAGAAACACTAACAATAGGAGCATTTGTTAGAATTTCTACACCTTTTTTATTTAAGTACTTTTCAGTTTTTTTAGCGTTTTTCTCATCAAGAATATTTAATATACGATCCATAGCTTCAACTACTATTAATCTTACCTCTGATTCGTATACGTTATATTCTTTAGCTAATTTCTTTTTCCATTCTACTAGTTCGCCAATTAATTCAATACCAGTAAATCCAG
>Ga0209537_1002143_pt1 | contig 20401 bp, 21 predicted proteins | sample BioPla4DNA1_FD_187698 | JGI IMG/M metagenome (GOLD analysis project Ga0209537, IMG submission 187698) | Biogas fermentation microbial communities from Germany - Plant 4 DNA1 (SPAdes) (version 2) | ecosystem: Engineered > Bioreactor > Anaerobic > Digestate | place: Bielefeld, North... | reverse complement strand
TCAAGTGCTGCAGTTCCTGTTTGTTCAAAGGCATGGCGCAGTTCTCCTTTCGTCAGTTTTTTTTATTCTTCCACCGGCCGGTGAAAATATGCACCATGATGCTGCGCTGCCGGCGGGGAGCCAGACTCACCAGCTTCTCTTCTCCCCGGGGCGCCGGCCGGGAGGCGCGGCCGGCAGGGGAAAGATACTGCAAAGCGCATTTCCAAATAAGGGTTGCCTTACAAAAATAAGGTGTGAAGAGAAGGAATTAGCTAAAAATCAAAGAAATCATAGATATCTGACGATCAATCTACAAATTACATGCTCTTTATGCACCGAGCGGCAGTAATTAAACAAAGAAGGGAAGGGTTATAAATGTCCAAAAAAGTTGAAGGTGAACTGGGCAGAATCGGTGCCATTCTCCTGTGGGTGATCCTGCTGTTCCTCTGGGCCCACTACGACTTATGGTACCTGTTTGTGGCCTGTCTGGCTCTGCATCTTGCGGAGACCGTGCTGGTGGGCGTAAAAAAGGGGACGGCAGCGGGTTATTCCCCGGTGGACTCCTTCCTGTATACCCTTATTTTTGGGTTTACCTGGTGGAAATACCTGGAGGAGTAGCAGCCGGTTCCGGGAACAAGCTCCTGTCGCGGTCCAGTGGCAGCAACCAACACTCAACTTCGGGAGGGATATAAGTGGGTAGGAGGCCTCGCTGGTACCTTCGGGTTTTAGCGCAGGTATGGAAACTGTCTTATATCAAGCCTTCGGTGCCGGTCCTGGGAAAACTGGTGCAGAAGGTCAGGGCCAATAATTTGCGATCAGATAATTTCAACGTCTCTCACTTGCCCATCAATGCCGAAATAGAGACGGTTAACACCCCCTTGCCGGCGGTTATCCTGGAACATGTCATCCGCAATTCTTCTCACCGGACGATTATTCGTCGCTGCACATGCCGGGACGCAAAGCAATGCCCGAACTATGATCTAAACATCGGCTGCCTGCATATCGGCGAGGCGACCCGGGAAGAGGATACGACGGTGGCGCGTCACGTTTCCGTTGAGGAAGCCATCGAGCACCTGCACAAGGCCATCAACGCCGGCCTGATCCCTTTTATGGGCCATGCCGCCGGGGACAACGTCATCTGGAATGTCCCCAAGGAGAAGCCTTTTCTTACGGTCTGTTTCTGCTGTCCCTGTTGTTGTACCATGTTTTTTGGGTATAAATATTTAGAGCCCGGCTTCCAGGACGGCTTCCACCGCCTCCGGGGGGTATCGATCCTGGTCGACGGCGAAAAGTGCATCGGTTGCGGCCAGTGTGCCGACCAGTGCTTTGCCCGGGCGATTTCAATTGTTAATGGGAAGGCGGTCCACGATGAGGCCTTGTGCAAGGGATGCGGCCACTGTGCCAATGTTTGCCCGCAGCAGGCGGTGCGGGTACGGGTGGAGAACCTGCAGGAAACCATCGATGAACTGTGGAGCCGCCTGGACCGGGAGGTGGGCGGCTTGCCCCAGCGTCCTGTCATTGCGGAAACCATGAACGAGAAAGAGGGTTAAAGCCATCCACGAGTTAGCTGTTACCGAAAGTATCCTGCAGGTAGTATTGAAGTATGCCCAGGAATGCAAGGCCCGGCGGGTGGTCAGCATCCACCTGCAGGTAGGGGAGCTGCGGGACGTGGTGGAAGAGTGGGTGCAGCGCTATTTTGATTATTTGAGCGAAGGGACCATTGCCGAAGGGAGCAAGCTCGTCTTCAAGCGCACCCCTGCGGTCCTCAAATGCAGCAATTGCGGCCGCTCTTACCAGGCTGATGTAAGGCAGCTAGAGTTTTCCTGCCCCGACTGTGGCAGCACCGGCTTTGTTATAGTATCGGGCCGGGAGTTTGTTATCGAAAGCATTGGAGTGATCTGACATGGAGGAAATTCGCCTGATCAACATCAAGGAGAAAATTTTGGCCGACAACGAGAACCTGGCCGAGGAGATCCGAAAAGAGCTGGCGGAAAAGAAGGTTTATATGCTCAACCTGATGTCTTCTCCCGGAGCGGGGAAGACCAGCCTTGTTGTGGAGACCCTGCGCCGGCTGAAGGGCAGCTTCCGGATGGCGGTTATTGAAGGGGACATCGAATCTCAGGTGGATTCCGAAAAAATTGCCGCCGAGGGAGTACCCGCCGTCCAGCTCCGGACCGGGGGGGCCTGCCACCTGGATGCTCCCATGATCCGGGCGGCCCTGGATTCCCTGGCCCTGGATAAGCTGGACCTGATCATCATTGAGAACGTGGGCAACCTGGTCTGCCCGGCGGAGTTCGATACCGGAGCCGCCCGGAAGGTGATGATCCTCAGCGTTCCCGAAGGCGACGACAAGGTCTTAAAATATCCCCTCATGTTTTCCGTCTCCGATGTCCTGGTGGTGAACAAGATCGACTACCTGCCCGGCTCCGATTTTAATCTAAAGCTCCTGGAGGAGCGGGTGCGCCGCCTAAATGCCGGCCTCCGGATCTTCCCCGTCTCCTGCAAAACGGGGGAAGGCCTGGAGGAATGGTGCCGCTGGCTGGAGGCGGATATAAAGGCATACCGGGAGCGCTAGCTTCAGCCTTATTGCCTACCGGCCTTTTTTTCTGATGTAAACGCGGTAAACTGTATTAAGACGTGGTAAACTGTATTACTCTGTACAAATAACTGAACAGTTGTCCGGCAACTGTTCAGTTTTTTGTACACTTCTTTTTCCCCCTCCTGCCCCCTGCCCCGGCCAATCCAGCTAATGACAGGCGGAAAACCCTTTTCCCGGTCGGCTAATTAAGCTGGCATATTTTTTGCTTGTATTTATATATAAGTTAAACGGGACCTCAAGGAAAGAGATAAGCCCGCAGCAGACGCCGCCCGGAACGAGGCTGCCATGCCACCAATGCCGGCTGCCGGTTCCGGCCCATCACAGGCTGCAGCGAGGGCCGCAGCCGGCCGGGTCCAGTGGCCAGGCCCGGTTGCCCGAACCATACCAGCAACGGCTCTGTACCTATACCGGTCTTGGCTGCACCGGTCTTGGCCGCATGCCCCAGACGCACGGATCCGTGAATTTCAGCTGCAGCTTGCATCTGTGACCGGCCCTTAAAAAGCTTCAGGAAAGGAGGGGTTAGCATGGATTTTAGCCTCAGCGAAGAGCAGCTAATGATCCGGGAGACGGTCCGGGAATTTGTCCGCAAAGAGCTGGCGCCGGTGGCGGCGGACCTGGACCGGGAGGGAAGGTTTCCCGAAGAGATAATTCGGCGCATGGCGGAGCTGGACCTCTTCGGTCTACCCTTCAGCGAAGAGTACGGGGGCACCGGAGACGGGTACCTGGCTTATGTCCTGGCCGTGGAAGAGATCTCCCGGGCTTGCGCTTCCACGGGGATCACCTACGCCGCCCACTGCTCCATCGGTACAGGCCCCATCTATCTCTTCGGCACCGAAGAGCAGAAGCGGCGGTGGGTTGTTCCTTGTGCTCGGGGCGAGATGCTGGCTGCTTTCGGGCTGACGGAGCCCGATGCCGGCTCCGATGCCGGTGCCACCCGCACCACTGCCGTCCTGAAAGGGGATTATTGGGTGATCAACGGCAGCAAGTGTTTTATCACCAATGCCTCCCGGGCGGGAGTAGCCGTCATCACGGCGGTGACGGAACCGGGGCGGGGGACGGCGGGGATAAGCTCCTTCATCGTGCCGACGGATACTCCCGGCTTCAAAGTATCGCCGCCGTACGAAAAATTGGGGCTGAGGGCTTCCGATACAGCGGAGATTATTCTGGAGGAGGTGCGGGTGCCGCGGGAAAACCTGCTGGGTGAGCGGGGCCGGGGTTTCAAGCAGTTTCTGGAGGTGCTGGACGGCGGCCGGATCAGCATCGGGGCTCTCTCCGTGGGCATCGCCCAGGCCTGCCTGGATGCCGCCCTGGCCTACGCCAAGGAGCGGGTACAGTTCGGCCGTCCCATCTCCAAGTTTCAAGCCATCCAGTTTAAGCTGGCCGACATGAGCACGGCGATAGAGCTGGCCCGCCTGGCGGTCTACCGGGCTGCCTGGTTGAAGGACCAGGGCCTGCCCTTTACCCGGGAGGCGGCCATGGCCAAGCTCTTCGCTTCGGAGACGGCGGTAAAAGCGGCGCTGGAAGCGGTCCAGATCTTCGGCGGCTACGGCTACATCAAGGACTACCCGGTGGAGCGCTACCTGCGGGACGCCAAGCTGATGGTAATAGGGGAAGGCACCTCGGAAGTGCAGCGCCTGGTTATTGCCCGCCAGCTGGGGTGCTAGCCGGCGCCCTTTACGGGTTTTTGGATCAGGCTCCAGGGGAATAAACAAGGGTTAAATGAAAGGAGGTCGTCTCAAGCATGGCCAAAAGAGTTGGCATCGTTGGAGCGGCGGTAACGCCCTTCAAGGCCAAGTGGTATGAGAAGACATATTATGAACTGGCCCAGATGGCTACCGCGGAAGCCCTGGCCGACGCCGGGCTGCAGCCCCAAGACATCGACGGCGTTTTTTACGGTATCTACAACGATATCTTTCAGCGCACCTGTATCCCGGAGCACCCCCTGCAGGGGATTATCGGGCTGCAAAACAAGTTTGGGATGCGCATCAGCAACGGGGGCGCCACCGGGGCCTACACCCTGTCGGCAGCCCACGCCTACGTGGCTGCCGGCCGCTTTAAAGCCGTCCTGGTTTTAGGCGTAGAGAAGGCCACGGATTGCTTCGATTTCCAAAGCATGTCCGCCACACCGGAGGTAATCAAGACCATCGGCTGGTCGGGAGACAGCTTCTACGAGCAAAAACTGGGCTGGACCGCCGCCGATAGCTACGCCGAGGTGGTTCTTGCCTACAAGGACGAGTTTCCGGGAGATTTAAAGCCCGAGGTTACCGCCAAGATCTCTTCTCTCCTCAGCGAGCAGGCCCGCTCCAACAGCTTTGCCCAGAGGCAGTTCGACCAGGTTACCCCGGAAGAGGTGCTGAACTCCCGCATTGTTGTGGAACCTTTCAAGGAGCTGGAAATTTGCGTCTACTCCGAAGGAGCCGCCGCCCTGGTGGTGGCCGAAGAGGAGACGGCCAAGGCTATATCCAGAAACACGGGGCAGCCGGTGGTCTGGATTACCGGCGTGGGCGAATCCAATGAACATTCCTTTGCCGGCCGCAATCACAAGATCATGTACCGCATCGTCTCCGATCATATTGCCGCCAAGCTGGCCTACCAGATGGCCGGAATCAAGGATCCGCTGAAAGCGGTGGACGTGGTGGAGGCCCACGATGCCTTCGTCCACCAGCTGGAGATTACCATGGCCGAAATGGGCTTCGTCCCCCTGGGGCAAGCGGACCGGCTGATCGAGGACGGGCTGATCCTGCCCGGGGGGCCGCTGCTGCTCAACCCCTGCGGGGGGCTAATCTATTCCGGGCACGCCGTGGGTGCCAGCAACATCATGTCGGCCTGGTCCGCCAGGAACGAGTTGATCCGGCGCCGGCTGAAGACCGCCCTGGTCCACGGCACCGGCAGCACCATCGCCCAGTACGGCGTCGTCATCATCCTGGAGCATGATTAAAGCTAAATCTGCCGGAGCCAGGCCGGGAAATTGATCATCGCCGCCGCCCTCCGGGAAGCCGCGTTTTCTGCCGGCGGGGCCGGCGGCAGATTGTGAGGGCATAAACAAAACTTTGGAGGTGGCCAGTGTGAGCAAAAAAGTCATTCCCCTGGAAGCTATCCCCGACCGCGGCGGGCAAACGGTGACCGTTCAGGGCCGGGAGTACCTGGTGATGAACGACGCCATGTTCACCTTCTACCAGCGCTCCATGGGCGAGTTTAGCACCTTCTTTTTGGCCCTGCGGGACGAGAAGAAGATACTGGGCTGCCGCTGCCGCTCCTGCGGTCTGGTACGGGTTCCGCCCTTTGTTACTCGCTGCCCGGACTGCAATTTTGCCCCGGTGGACCTGGTGGAAATGGGGGACATCGGCAAAATGCTGTATACGCCCCCCATCACCTATTTTGCCAACTCTCTTTTCCAGCAGCAGGTCCCCTTTGGCCGGGGGCGGCTGCTGCTGGAGGGGGCCGATACCGCCTTGAGCGTGAATTTCTATACTACCCGGGGCATCCTGGTTCCTGGAATGGTAAAAAAGGGCACGGAGATGAAGGTGGTTTTCCGGGATCAGCGGATCGGGGAGATCACGGATATCTTCTGCGTGCCGGCGGCGGAGCTGAGCCCCGAGCAGCTGGCCAAAAAAGGCTTGACCGCCTCGGAGCTGGATTGGGAGACCGCCGTGGAGCCGGAGCTGCCTCCGGCGGGAGAAGAGGAGAAGAGGCACCTGGCGCAGGTTCTGAAAGAACTGCAGGCCCTGGCCGGGGAGATGAACGCCTGTGAACGGGCCCGCAAGGATATTGCCGATTGGTACCGCACGGTGCTGGTCAAGGCGGCCGGCGGCAAGTTTAGCTTAAAGATCGCCGACGGCGACCTGACCATCACCCCTGAAGAAGAGGAGACCTATGATTTCATAATCGTTTGCCAAGATCCAAAGGTGCTGCTGGACGGGCTTGCCTACCGCGGCTCCCTGACTCAGGCGATCATGACCGGCAAATTATGGATTAGCAAAAACGTTGAGTTCAACACCATCTTCAAGTTGGAGCGGATGGCGCGGTCCCTGGCCCGTTCCAAGAAAGAATAAGCAGAACTGTAAAAGATGGGGCCGGATTTCCTCAGAAAGCTGTTGCGGCAGGGCTGCCGGGACAGCGGCTGGATCCCATAGCCGGCCCCATTAATTTAGATTGGCTCCTGCCGATGATACCGCCTTTCCGGTTTAACGATACCCTTTTTACCGATATCTGCTGCCCGGCGGGGAAAGAAAAAAGCAGCCGGCAAGCTGTTTCCAAATATCACGGCAATTTTATTATGTAGCCCGTTTCCATTAAATTGTTTAAAGCATTTTTTCAGAAATAACATACTATTGCTGCAAATTAAAACCGATGATAATATAAGTTCAGGTTTCCGACATCTTTACGGGAGGGGTTGACAGTGATTATCGACGCCCATGTACACCTGGTGGGGGACGGCTGGGTTCACGAAAGCTTCCTGTTGAACATGGCCCGGATTGCCGCCGCCGGGGCCGGGAAGGTTAGCGGTGAGTTTCCCGAGGCGACCATTCTCTACCCGGTCCTGCGGGATAGGGTATTCGACGCCAGCGGCGAGAAGCTCCTGGCGGAGATGGATCAGGCCGGAGTAAGCCGCGCCTGCATCTTCCCCGTGGATTACGGCTTGCTAACCGGGGAGCCCGGGGTTCCCATCGAGGAGCAGAACAGGCATATCGCCGCCGCCGTGCGCAGCTTCCCCCATCGCTTCATCGGCTTTTGCGCCGTGGATCCCCGGCGACCCCAGGCCTTGGATCTGTTCCGGCGGGCTGTAGAAGACTGGGGACTCCGGGGCTTGAAACTCCATCCCACCGCCGGGTACTTTCCCTACGACGAAGCCGCCTACCCGCTGTACGAGGCCTGCATGGAATACAAAGTTCCGGTCCTGATTCATACGGGAAGCCAGCCCGGGCCGATGAAATCCCGCTTCGCCAGGCCTGTCTACGTGGACGATGTGGCATCGGATTTTCCGGAGCTGCCCATCATCATGGCCCATTGCGGCCATCACTGGTGGGAGGAGGCGCTGCTGGTATGCAGCGTTAAACCCAACTGCTACGTGGATATCTCCGGCTGGCAGAGGGAATACCTGGAGCAGCCGCTTCTTTTTGGGCGGATGTTGCGGCGTGTGGTAGATGCCGTCGGCCCCTGGCGGGTCTTCTTCGGCAGCGACGGCCCCTACTTGAATTTTGTCTGCCCCCTGGAGCGCTGGGTGGCCGCCGTGCAGGAACTGGCCTCTCCCGATGCCGAAGTTGCTTTCACTGCCGAAGAGATAGAGATCATTTTGGGCCGGGCCTTCGCCCGCCTGATGGGCCTGGACAGCTGATTAATCCGGCCCAAAGAGCCGCAGCGACAAAATAGCTGTTGCTGCCGTAAAGCTTGCCGGCCGATCCGATACCCATGCCGGGGTCTAGGCTGTTTATTGCCGGGCAGGAAGGTGTCCAGAGCCATCCCTGGTTCCGGGGCGGGGGCTGGAGGCGGAGGCCCTTTTCAGGAGCAGCCTTGCCGGCGAGCCTTGCTGCTGCATTCCGACAAAAAGAGTTTTTCTTTTGACCGGCGGTTATTCCGCAGCCGGTGGTAACGAGAGATCTGGGGAGCATTGACATCCGGCAGCGGTCAGGATACAATTTTTTAGAAGCGAAGGAAGGTTTTTTTATTTGAAGCCATTATGTCACGACAAACATAAGTGGTGCCTCGAACTGGAGGGTTGGCCATGATCTGCCTGGAGGAAGCGCAGCAGATTTTGCACGATCAGCTGCAGCATATACTCTTTCCCAGGGTGGAGAGAGTGCCCTTGTGGGAAGCCGGAGGAAGAGTGCTGGCAATGGAGCTGGTGGCCGAGGAGGATGTGCCTCGATTTGATCGCTCGCTGGTGGACGGCTTTGCCTTGTTTTCGGCAGATACCGCCGGGGCGGCGGCGGAGAATTCCGTTGCCCTCAAGATTACCGCCAGCATAGCGGCCGGTAATTCCCTCCCTCGATCATTGGAGCCGGGAACGGCCATGAAGATTTTTACCGGCGCCCCTCTGCCCTGGGGGGCGGACAGCGTAATTAAAAAAGAGGAGGTTGTGGAGAGGGCTGCTGAAGACGGAAACAGCCCTATGGTCATCGTGAAAAGGCCCGTTGCCCCGGGAGAAGGTGTGGCCTTAAGAGGCGAGGATATTTCCGCCGGGGAACGCCTGCTTCCCTACGGCACCGTCATTAGCTCCGCGCACCTGGGCATTTTAGCCACCTTGGGGGTGGACCCGGTCCCAGTGTATGCAAAACCGCAGATCGGGATTTTTTCCACGGGGGATGAGCTGGTGGATGTTAAAAGCCCCTTAAAACATGGACAGTTAAGGGCTTCCAACATTTATACGCTGGCCGGAATTGTTCGACAGGCCGGTGGTATTCCTGTGAGCCTGGGTCTGGTCAAGGATCGCGTGGAAAGTGTGGTACAGGCCTATCATCGTGCCCGGGAGCTGGGGCTGCCGATGGTAATCTCCACCGGGGGGACCGCTTCGGGAGATTATGATGTTATTAAGGAAGCGATGGAGAAAGTCTCCGCTTCCAGGTTGTTTGACAAGGTGGCCATCCGTCCCGGCGCCCCCTTGATCGCCTCCCTCCGGGAGGAGCAGTTGCTGGTCGCTCTTTCGGGCAATCCCTCGGGGGCGGCGGTGACCATGCTTCTGCTCTTGTTCCCGCTGATTGCCAGGTTGGCCGGCACGCACCGGGAGCTGGCCTGCGAGCAGGCCAGGCTGGCCAAGCCCTTGGTGCGGAAAAGCAGCGGCGTGCGCAGTTTTCTGTGGGGCAACTGTTTTGAGCAGGAGGGCTGCCTGTTTGTAGCTCCCCTGGATAATCAGTTCTGCGGGGCCATCAAGAGTTTCGCCGGCAGCAACTGCCTGGTGGAGATACCGGCAGGAAAAGTGGATTACCCGGTAAATGCCCTGGTGGCTATCCGGAGGCTGCCCTAGCCGGTCAACGGGAGGTCCAGGAGGGGAGGCATTCCGAAAATGATTTAGGATTCAATCCGGGTGTTTCTTTCCGTTTTGGGCAAAGCTGCAGATGTCTTTGAAATGTTTCCGGAACAACTCGTCGACTGCTTGAATGGATTCTCGCTTGAACAGCCGGTATGCCTCCATGATTTTCCTGGCCTCGGGAGTCAACTCTGAGCCGCTGCGGGCGCCGCCCGCATGCTTTTCTACCAGTTGCATGCCCAAGTGCTTTTCGGTAGCAGTTATTTTCCCCCAGGCGGCCCGGTAGGACATGCCCAGCTTGGCAGCGGCCCGGTTGATGGAACCGCACTCGTCGATAGCCTGAAAGAGAGCCAGCCTCCCGCCGCCAAAAACAACGCTGTGGTCCGCCTCGATCCATATCTTGCATTTCGGCTGCAGTATTTTGTTCGTTAAAGGACTAGTCTTCAGAATTCACACCTCCCAAGTAAAAATTCTTTTTCATGATATTTTATCCTTTAATTTTTAACCAAAACTAGCCGGCAACTACTCCGGTAGAACTCGAAGACCGCTTAATCGGGGCGCGGATATTTTATAAAAGGCTTGTCTTGTTTAAAGTATCAAAACATTTAAAACCTATTATGCCAATATTGACATAAAGGAGGATAGATGATAAATTTTCTTAACTATTTTATGCTTTAACATATGAGCTTTATTTTTGGCATACATTATGTCAATCATGGCATAATGAGAGATTAATTTATCCATTAGGAGGGGTTGTGTTGAAACTAAAACGCCGTCAATTTTTAAAGCTGGCGGGCGCGGCAGGTGCCGGACTGGCCCTATCCAAGCTGGGTTTTGATGTTCAGCCCATTGAAGCGGCTCATAGAGGGGATGCGAGAGTGCCGCTACCCCAAAATTGTTACGGCGCGCAGCCTGGAAGAGATAGAGATGATGCTTGATCCCACCGTATTTTCCGTTTCCGGGGTTATTGCCAATACGTTAACGGAGTACAAGCATCTTCCCGTCATTAACTCCCTGACGAAGGCGGAGCTGCTGGTTGATCTAATCGAAAGACAGTTTCTGTCTCCCATCTCCAGCGTAATGTATGATGTATATGCTGAAGAGAAAGAGAATGGGGCCGTTTAATATAAACAAGGGACCCGGAATCTATTTTCCAGGGGCCTTAAGGCCGTCCTCCGGGCGGCGAAGGCTGTGCTGGCCCGGGGCATTGTTTTAAAGGATTATAGCCTGCCGGCGATATTCTCCGGCAGGCTATAATTATTAGCGGTTCCACCAGGCAGATCCATTGTGTGTGCTATCCTGGCGATGATCGCAGTCCGGCGGAATATGATTTCGGAATCGACGGCCGGAGCGAGCCGGCGGATTTTCTACCGCCGCCCTGGAGGTGCCGCCGGCAAGGCCGTCTTCCTGGTCCCTGGGCAAGGTGAATCGGCAGCGTGGCAGAGTTAGAGACGCCTGCTCTTTCCTGCGGAGCTCCTTGCTGCCTGGGGGAGGTGGGGTCAATGGCCGAGGCCGGCAGCGTGTCATCCAGGCAGGAATAAGGCGGTACAGGATGGAAGATAAATAGGCAGAGATTGAGGCGGAGGAGGCGCATCGATGAGAATTGAGAACGCAAGAGTTTACGGGATCGAAGAAACGATTAGAGCCAGCGCATTTCCGATGCAGGTGGACGTGAACTTTGAAGAAGCGCCGGAACAGGGTACAAAGCGGTTGCAGAAGCTGGGGCAGGCCAAACCGGGCAGTGGGCACGATTGTGCCTTAAAGGGGATCGTGGTTCAAGCCGATGTTACCGCTCCCCAATACTGGTGGCTTCAATTTGGGCGGTATCATTTCGCCGACATTGTGAGCAGCCAGTCCAAGATGCACCGGATCACGAGGATGAATCTAAAAGATCAATGCAACCGCTATGTGGATGAAGAAGTGCGCCGCCATCTGGAGAAGTTGATCGAGAACTACAACAATACACCGCTGGAGCCGGAAGCCAAAAAAGAGCTCTTCCAGCGCATTATTGCCAATACGCCTATGGGGCTTATGCTGACCGCCAGAATAACCACCAACTACCTGCAGCTAAAGAATATGTACTATCAGCGCCGGAATCATAAGCTGGAAGAATGGCAAATTTTCTGCGCCTGGATGAGGGGGCTGCCCTACTTTTGCGAATTTACCGGCTGCGACAGCGAAACAGCCCCCAGCCGGGCCGGCAGTTCATAATAACTGTAAGAACTGTAACGATATAACATTGCGCCGCATATAATGCACTGCATCCCGGAAAAAGCCTCCCAGAGGCAGGTGTAGTTCGGGGGTAGGCCTCCCTTGGTTCAAGGGAGGCCTACCCCTTTGGTGTATTTTTTGCCTGTGCCCAGTTTGTAAATCACCGGTTGTGTGCAAGAAGATTCCCTGCCGCCATATGAAAGAGCTGCCGGCCAGAAGTAGTCAAATCACTATTTAACTATTTATGAGAAAAAAGAAGAGGACAGCCTGTTTCTCTCAAAACCCGGTCTGCCCTCTTTTCCTGGTCGGAGCGGCGGGATTTGAACCCGCGACCTCTTGGTCCCGAACCAAGCGCGCTGCCAAGCTGCGCTACGCCCCGTCGGCTTATAGTATTATAACCGTTTCAATAGGCTGATGTAAAGGGCCAACCTTCTTCAAATGCCGGAAACCCTTTCTGCACGGTCCTCGACCCGGAGTGCAGCGGCAGTTGTTGCCGGCTTCCCTGCCGGCGCCCTCCCCGAAGGAACGGGAGTGGCCTCCGGGGAGGAACAGTATGAAATGAAGACAACTGCCGCATAATAGTTTTGATTGCCGGGGCGGGAGGTATTATGAAAGGAAAGGTTGTTCCCCTCAAGGTTAAAGCTAAACCGGCAGGCCCGAGCCTGATAAGGGACTGGCCGGAGATCAAGGAGTTGCTCCAACCCTATATAACGGAAATGGAGCTTTGCCTTCATCAAGAGATCACGAAAGCGCCGGACCTGATCAAAGATTATTTGCTGGCCCAAGCGGCCCGGGGAGAGCGCCTCTGTCCGGGACTATTTTTGGCTACGGTCAAAGCGGGCGGGGGTGAGCCTCAAGAAGACTGGCCGCGGCTCTCGGCGGCCCTGGAGGCGCTGCACCTGGCTCTTAAAATGCACCGCTCTTTAGGGAGAGGAGAGGAAGGGATGCCTGCGGCCACGGCCGTTCTGTGCGGCGACTTCTGTTTCAGTCTGGCTTTATCCCTCTGTGCCGACGTCCCCATTTTTGTAAAAGGAATGGCGGAGGTGATCTCCCGATCTGCAGCGGCCGCCGTCAATATGCCGGGTCCCGGATCCGGCCTGGAATCGTGGAGGAGGTTTGTTTTGCAGCGAATCAGCAGCGGAAGCGCCTCCCTGCTAGCTCTGGCTTGTTCCCTGGGGGCCTGGCAGTCCCGGCTGGAGCTCTGGCAAAACGAAGCCCTGGCTTTTTTCGGCCATTACCTGGGCATGGGCTGGCGCCTGCGCCAGGAGATATCCCTCTTGGAACGGGATTTAAGAGAGAAGAAGGAGAAGCTGGAGATTAACATGCCCCTGGTTTACATAATCGAACGGAGTCCCCGGCGGCATCAGATGCTGGCTTTGCTGGGAAAAAACGGCGGCCTGCTGCCGGGGAAGCTGGTCCGCGGCGAAAATTTCTGCAAGGGGGATTATGAAGACTACGTCAATGCTGTGGCCGGGAGCTGTTTTGACAAAGCCCGGGAATACCTGGAGCAGCTTACCGGCAGCCTCGACCGCCAGATTCTTTCCCGCTTTATCGGCTAGCTTCTCTCCTTGGAAAGCCTGTGCTGAAGATCAATTCGTGCTTCCGGAACAATCCCGGCCCTGGTGGTGCCCACATATAATGGGGAGAGGCGTGGCTGCCAGGGTGAGGGGCCAAGGCTGCAAAAGGAAGCAAAAACCGCTTTGGTGCGAGCATTAATTGTTTAATCATCCGCTATTTTGCAATTCCAAAAGGAATTTTAGATCTTACTGTCGAAATTTACTTGCAAAAGGAGGCGGTTTTATGTCGGTAGAGTTAGGTCGACGGATTAAGGCTTTGCGCCGCTTAAAACGGGTAACCCAGCAGGAGTTGGCCTCCCGGATCAAGGTCTCGGTGACTACTTTGAGCAGTATCGAACGCGGGCAGAAGGTGCCGCCTCCCCAGTTGCTGGAAAACATCGCTTTAAACCTGAACGTCTCAGGAGAAGAGCTCTTTATTCTGCCCAAAGAGTCAGAACCGGAGAAGGTTGACTAGGGGAACGCGGGAGAAACAGGCTATGCAAATCGGCCCTGTTGTTGTTGAGCCGGAGCTGGTGCTTGCTCCCATGGCCGGTATTACCGATCATCCTTTCCGGTTGCTGGTGAAAGAGCAGGGTTGTGGGCTTGTATTTTCCGAAATGATCAGCGCCAAGGGCCTGGTTTATGGAGGGAAGGCCTACCGCAACCTGCTTTTTTTTGTTGAAGAGGAACGTCCCATCGCTTTTCAAATATTTGGTTCTGATCCCGCCGTCATGGCCCAGGCGGCCCGGATACTCCAAGAGTGGGGCGCCGACCTGATTGACCTGAACCTGGGCTGCCCGGCCCCGAAAATTCTGCGCAACGGCGAAGGAGGAGCGCTGTTAAAGGATCCCGCCCGCTGTGCCTCCATAATCCGGTCCGTGGTGGAAGCGGTGGAGATCCCGGTGACCGTTAAAATTCGCAAGGGCTACGACGAATATAACCAAAATGCCGTTGAGATTGCCCTCTTGGCCCAGGAATCCGGGGCCAAGGCGGTTACGGTCCACGGCCGAACGGTAAAGCAAGGATTCCAGGGGAAGGCGGATTGGGATATAATTAAGGAAGTCAGCTCCGCCTTGGAGATCCCGGTCATCGGAAACGGCGATGTTACCACGGCCCAGGAGGCCTTCCAGCTGCAGGATTACAGCCGGTGCGCTGCCGTGATGATCGGGCGGGCCGCCCGGGGCAACCCTTGGATTTTTAAACAGGCCCGGGCATGGATGAAAGAGAAAAGGCTTCTTCCGGAGCCCTCCCTGGAGGAACGCAAGGCCATGGCTTTGCGCCATCTCCAGCTGCAGGTCGAGTTTAAGGGTGAAAAGACTGCCGTCCTGGAGATGCGCAAACATATGTCCTGGTATTTTAAAAGTTTTCCCGGTGCCGCAGCGGCAAGAGAACGGCTGCGGCGGGCGGAAAAGGCATCGGAAATGGCGGCCTTGGTTCAAAGCATAGAACCAAATCATTTTTAGGAGGTTGGTAACCCTTGTGCCAGTCCCACGCTTATCTTGTGGAGGCCAACGGCGAGGAGACTCTAGTTATGGAAGATGTCAGTGTGTTAAAACCCAAGGGCGACACCATCGTTCTAATCGGCATGTTCGGCGAACAAAAAGAGATCAAAGCCCGGATTAAGGAACTGCAGCTGACGGAGCACCGCATCCTGCTGGAGAAGAGCTAAAGACCTGAAGAATAACCGCTATATTATTAACCGGGGCTGCTCTTTTTAGAGCAGCCCCGGCTTTGTTTTTGTTTAGGAGCTGCGGCCACCGGGGAAGTCTTCTGGGGCGCGGGCTGCGCCGGGGACAGGGCCGGCTTTCGGTAGGCGATGATGCGGCGGCCCGGTTTATATTTACCTGCCGCCAATGGCTATTTGCCTGCCGCCAAATTTGTATTTTTCTGTTGCCAAAGAGGAAAAGTAGGTGGTAGAATATAGCTGTATACAAAAATGTGCACAAAGGAGGCGGGCCGTGCAGTTCGAGCAGGTTTTCCGCATCGGCGACAAGCTGGTCAGCTTTGACCGGGCGGTGCGCATAGTGAAGCAGGTCCTGGAGCTGCGGGCCCAGGGTCATTCGCAGCAGGAGGTTTCCCGTATTCTCAACCTGGACCGCAGCTTTATTTCCCGGCTGGAAACGGCGGGAGAGATACGCAAGGGGAAGCGGGTGGCGGTAATCGGCTTTCCTGTTAAAAACAGGGAGCAGCTGGTGGAGATCTGCCATGACCTGGGGCTGGACTTTTACTTGATTCTCACGGATGCCCAGCGCTGGAAGCTGGTTGAAGACCGGCAGGCGATGGATTTTTTTAACGAGATCATGGAAATTATCGCCGGGCTGAAAAATTTTGATGCCCTGGTTTTGCTGACTTCGGAGCGCTGGTATCGCCTGGCGGAGGCCATTTTGGACCTGCAAATCATCTTTGTTAACCTGGGACCGACTCCGGTAAAAGAGGACCGGTTTGTCGATCCGGAACGGTTCCGCGAGATGCTGGAGCAGGTGATTGAAACAAACCCGGAAGGGGAGGAGTCATCATGAAGCATGTAGTAGGAATCAGCCTGGGTTCATCCAAGAGGGACCATGCCGTGACCATAAATCTCCTGGGCCAGGAATGCCGGGTAGAGCGCATCGGTACCGACGGGGATTTTGAGAAGCTAAGCGACTACATTGCCCGGATGGACGGGAAAGTTGATGCCTTTGGCCTGGGAGGGATTGACCTTTATGTCTTCTCTCTTCACCGGCGCTACGTGATCCGCGACGCCGCCCGGCTGGTGAAGGCGGCCAAGCGCACTCCCGTGGTTGACGGTTCGGGTTTGAAGAATGTTTTGGAGCGCAGAGCCATAAAATATTTGGCGGAACATACCGATCTTCTAAAGCCGAACCTCCGAGTCCTGGTGATGAGCGCCATGGACCGCTTCGGCATGTCCCAGGCTCTTGAGGAATTGGGGCTGAAGGTAATGTATGGAGACTGGGCTTTTCTGGTAGGGCTTCCCGGGAGATTCAAATCCCTGCGCCAGGTGGCCTTTGCCGCCAGCATACTGGCGCCTATCATCGTGAGATTGCCTTTCCACTTGATTTATCCCACAGGGGAGAAGCAGTCGGAGAACCGCCCCCGATATGAGAAATATTTCTACGAGGCCGACTTGATTGCCGGAGATTTTCACTTTATCCATCGCTTCATCCCTCCGGAGCTCCCCGGCCGGATTGTGATTACCAACACCGTAACCCAGGATGATATCCAGTTTCTCCGGGAACGGAAGATCAAGACCCTGGTGACCACTACTCCGGAGATGGAGGGCCGTTCCTTCGGGACCAATGTCATCGAGGCGCTCATGGTCGCCCTCTCAGGCAACAACCGAGAGTTGACGGCGGAGGAGTATGACCAGATGATCACCAAGCTGGATTTTAAGCCGCGGATCGTAAATCTCTAGGAAAAGAGACGGCATGGAGACAACCTTTGCCTATATCGCCGACCCGGTAAACCTGGAGCAACTCTATTCCGGGTTCAAGCTCTCCTTTTGGTCGGCCGCTTCTTTATCCCGGGTACACCTGAAGATGCCTCCCCGTTTTCTGGGCGAACTAAGCTGGGAGAGTTCCCCCGGGCGCTGTCGGGGAAGGGGCCTGGTGGTTACCGGCAACCTGACCCGCCGGCACCTGGAAGGCTTGCCGCGACGGTTCGTGTTGAAAAAGCTGCAGCAGGCCGTGAAGTTGGCCGCCGCCCGCGGGGCGCGCCTGGTGGGCCTGGGGCCTCTTCCCCCTTTTCAGGAGGAGGCCGGCCTTATTCTCTCCCGCTTTCCTGGCCTGGCGCTGACCACCGGCCGCAGCATGGCCATGGCCGCGGCCTGGGAAGGCTTAAGGAAGATTTTCCTGCTCCTGGACTTGGAACCGGAGGAGGCACAAGTGGCCGTTGTCGGAGCCGCCTCGCCCCGGGGCGCCCTCTTTTCCCACTTCCTGGCCCGCCAGGGGATAAACTATCTCAGCCTTCTGGATCCGGATCAACACCGCTTGGATAGCCTGGCCCGCCTTATCTTGCGGGATACCGGGGTGGCCGGCAAGGTCTCCACCCAGGTGGCCAGGGTCCTCTCCCGGGCGGATATTGTGGTCTTTGGCGGCGACTCCCCTGCCGGACTATCGGGGGAGGAATTTAAGGCCGGCGCCGTCCTGTGCGATTTGAGCGATTCCCATCTCTTTAACGGCGGGGGACCCCTGCTCCGGGAGGACCTTTTTATTTTTGACGAGTGTGCCTTGGAAGTCCCCCAGGAGATCGTGCTCCGCTGGCGCTGCCCGTTGTTCCCGGACCGCCGGGTCCCCCCTTCCCTGGCGGAGACCATGATTTTGGTCCTGGAGGGGCGCCTGGAAAGCTATTCCCTGGGCCGGAGGCTGCGCATCGGGAAGGTGGAGGAGATGCAGCGGCTTTCTCATCATTACGGCTTCCAGGCCTCGGGCTTCCGTTTTCGGGGGAGGGATATTCCTTCGGTGCAAATCCGGCGGTTCCAAAAAAGAATTAAAAGCATGACCCGGTCTTTCCCCAACTAATCCCCCCTGCCGCCCTCCCGCCCCAATTTTTCTTCCGGCAAGGCGGGGCTTCCCCAAACGGCGGGGAAAAGGCCGCCGCTCCGGCTTGACAAGGTACCGGGGGGCCATTATAATTGATCACAAAAATTACTATTCTCGTTTGCCTTCTGGGAAGCCCGCTTTCAGCATGTTAATTTGGTTTCATCTTTATAGTTAATGCTTCCGGGCTCTTCCAGCGGTTTTTTTATGACCAGTTGCCCATATCGTGTTTCTATGTATAATAGACAAGGCAAGGGTCATATATTGTAATTGTCCTTGGTGCTAAAATAAGCGAGGAGCGCGTCCAATGTCCAGTAAGGAAATTGTTTTGACCAGAAGCGGTTTGGAGAAACTGGAAAAAGAGTTGTACTACCTCAAGACGGTTAAGCGCAAGGAGGTTGCCGCTCGCATCCGGGCAGCCATCTCTTACGGCGACATTACTGACAACTCGGAATACGAAGATGCCAAGAATGAGCAGGCCTTCATTGAGGGACGAATCATCACCCTGGAAAAGATGCTGCGCAATGCGCGCATTGTCGACCAGGATGAGAAGGATGTTCGTTTTGTATCTGTTGGCTCCACGGTCCTGCTGAAAGACCTGGAAACGGACCAGAACTACACCTATACCATTGTGGGTACCGCCGAAGCCGATCCCGGCGCAAACAAAATTTCCAACGAATCCCCTGTCGGTAGAGCCCTTTTAGGATTATCGGTGGGTGAGGTAGTTGAAGTTAATGTTCCGGCGGGTTTGCTAAGGTTTAAAATACTGGAAATCAGTTAAAGGTTGTTATGGAGGAACCGCCAATGGAGCAGGATAACTTAAGCGAGCCCATGATAATCCGCCGCCAAAAGCTGGACAAGCTCAGAGAGAAGGGGATCGATCCCTACCGGGGCAAATTTCAGCCCACTCACTATTCCACGGAGATAATAGAAAATTTTGCGCAGTACGAAGGCCGGGAGGTGGCTATTGCCGGAAGAGTGATGAGCATTCGGGCTCACGGCAAGGCTACTTTTGCCCATTTGCAGGATGCCCGCGGCCAACTGCAAATCTATCTCCGCCTGGACAAGTTGGGAGAGGAGCGGTACGGCCTTTTCGATCTCCTGGACCTGGGGGATTTTATCGGTGTGAAAGGGTCGGTTTTCCGGACCCGCCGGGGGGAGATCACTGTCGAGGTTCAAGAATACGTGCTCCTCTCCAAGGCCCTGCGCCCTCTCCCGGAAAAGTGGCACGGTCTTAAGGACGTGGAGCTGCGCTACCGCCAGCGCTACCTGGACCTGCTGGTCAATCAACAGGTCCGGAAAACTTTTATCCACCGTTCCCGCATTATACAGGCCATGCGGGACTTCTTGAACCAGCAGGGCTTCCTGGAAGTGGAAACTCCCATGATGTCCACCATAGCCGGCGGCGCCGCGGCCCGTCCTTTTGTAACCTATCATAACGCCCTTAACCTTAAGTTGTTTCTGCGCATCGCCACGGAACTCCATTTAAAGCGGCTCCTGGTAGGCGGCCTGGACCGGGTTTACGAAATTGGCCGGGTTTTTCGCAACGAAGGCATCTCCAGCGTCCATAACCCCGAATTTACCACGGCGGAGATCTACCAGAGCTATGCCGATTACAAGGATATGATGGAGCTCACGGAGAACCTGGTCAGCCATATTGCCCGGAAAGTCCTGGGCAGTACCGAGATTAATCTGAACGGAGAAGTATTTGATCTGGCTCCCCCCTGGAGGCGCCTGAGCTTGATGGAGGCGGTGCATCGCTATGCGGGGATCGATTTTACGCAAATTAATGACCGCCGCGAAGCCCTGGAGGCGGCGCGCCGGGCCGGCCTGGAGCTGGAGGAAAATCTCTCCTGGGGCGAGGTGCTTTTCGCCCTCTTTGAGGCTTTTTGCGAGGAGCAGCTCCGCCAGCCGGCATTTATTTACGATTATCCCCTGGAAGTCTCTCCCCTGGCCAAAAAGAAGGAGGACGATCCCCGCTTCACCTACCGCTTCGAGGCCTTCGTAGCGGGCATGGAGATCGCCAATGCCTTTTCGGAGCTTAACGATCCCCTGGATCAGCGGGAACGTTTCGAACAGCAGCTGGCCCGGCGCCAGGCCGGTGATGAAGAAGCGCACATGATGGACGAAGATTTCCTGGTTGCCCTGGAGCACGGCATGCCCCCGGCGGGAGGGGTGGGCATCGGCATCGATCGCCTGGTAATGCTTCTGACCGGCTCCTCCTCCATTCGCGAGGTGATTCTTTTCCCCACCTTGCGACCGCGGCAGGAGTAGGTTCGAGCGCGGCAAGATGACGTTGTTTTCCCAGGAAATTAAGTAAAATGAGATGAAATAGAGCATTGCCGGCGCCTGCAGCGGCCGCCTTTGCTTCATAAATTGATCATTCCGCCAATAAAAAGGGTTTGACAAAGTTGAAAGGCCATGTTAGTATATAAAACCGGTGAGGCTGGAGACCTTGCCAAGATTCGACGGAGTTGGACGCCGTTCTTTGAAAACTGAACAGGGTAAGAAGCCGCAGAAGCGAGGTTCCTTTTTTTTTGGAGCTTTGCGCAGTAAG
>Ga0209537_1002142_pt1 | contig 20405 bp, 18 predicted proteins | sample BioPla4DNA1_FD_187698 | JGI IMG/M metagenome (GOLD analysis project Ga0209537, IMG submission 187698) | Biogas fermentation microbial communities from Germany - Plant 4 DNA1 (SPAdes) (version 2) | ecosystem: Engineered > Bioreactor > Anaerobic > Digestate | place: Bielefeld, North... | reverse complement strand
CCCCACATTATAACGGAAAGGTGATTTTTTTGTATAACTATCGACGCGCACCCGCATAGCGGGTGGTTTTCTGTTTCGCACGCTTTGCGTGCTTAACTGGCTTATAAGCCTATAATTAGGACGGCCCCCAAGAACTGACGTCGTGGGGGCCGCATCTATATTATTAAGGAGAAGTTAGTATGAACTTATATGAAATTATATTGTCAACAATACTCCAATGACCTTTCCTTAGCGGAGTAACGCAGGCAGAGTCATAGAGAGAGCTGGTATATAAGTAATCAGCATCAATACCAACAGCAACACCCCAAGCATAGATAGCAGTGGTTTCACCATGCGATCCAAAGAACACTCTCCGATTCTGGATGCTATGAAGAGGTTCACGCCTACAGGAGGAGTACACAGCCCGATGGTCAGGTTGAACACCATGATTATGCCAAAGTGCAACGGATCTACGCCAACGTTTACTACCGTAGCCAGAAGGATCGGGGCTAAAATGATAATAGCCGCATAGGTTTCCATGAACATACCTACGAGTAAAAGGAACAGATTGATCACGAGAAGAATGATGATCTTGTTATCCGAAACACCGATTATTGTTTCCGCAATCTTATTAGGTATTTGTTCAACGGTCAAAAGCCTTCCCAATGCTGTTGCCGTAGCAACCAGAAGCATGACAGTTCCACCTGTCACAGCTGTCCTTCTGATAATGGCAGGGATATCCTTGATTTTAAACTCTTTATAGATAAAGATACCTACGATCAGCGCAACGTCACAAGCTATAACCGCGGCTTCTGTCGGTGTAAACATACCGCTGTAGATTCCGCCTAAAATAATGGCCGGTACGAGCAGCGACCATATAGCTTCTTTAAATGCTTTTCCAACGGGCATAATCTTCCCTGCTTTTACATCTTCCAGCACGTTTGCGCCGTATCCTTTTTTCTTGGCTACGAAATGGACTAATAGAACCAGGCCGGCAACCATCATTATGCCGGGAATTACACCGGCTATAAACAATTCAGTAATTGATACACCGCATATGACGCCGTAAAGAATCATAGCCACACTGGGTGGAATTATGGGCCCTAAGGCTCCGGCTGTCGCTGCAAGAGCACAAGCAAAGCCCTTTTCGTAACCCTGTTTCAACATTTCAGGAATTGTCATTCCTCCGATACAGGCAACTGTGGCAGTTCCCGATCCTGCTACTGCAGCGAAAATCATGCTGGCAAGAACGGTAACCATACCCAGAGCACCCATAATCGCGCCTACCAGCGAGAGGCAGAAATTGATAAGCCTTTTAGAAATTCCGCCCTGCATCATAAGATCCCCCGCCAGAATAAAGAACGGGATTGCGATCAGAGGAAAGGAGTCCATCGACGTAAAGTAAGTATTGGTTATCATATCGATGGGTACAGTATTAGTTATTAAACAGTAAAGGACGCTTGCCATTCCCAGAGCAATCATGATGGGTACATGGAAACAGAGAATGGCTAAAAACATGCCAATTAGTATCAATCCTTCCATTAGTCTCTCCCCTCCTTACTTGCTCTGATGGCTGCTTCAACAGTCTCATCGTCGGTCTCTTCTTTGTCTTTAAGCAATTCCGGATTCTTTATCAATCGTATTTCCAACTGGATCAATCGGATTGCCCAGAGTATATGCCCTATTGGTATAATGGAATATACCGCCCACATGGGGATACCCATTCCCAGGGAAATTCCTCCTGATGCCTTGAGCGCCATAACAAGTTTAAAGCTGAAATACGCAACCACAACGCAATATACAAAGAAGACCACGTTGCTGAATAGTTTTAAATGAGGTCTTACTTTTTTTGGCCATAGAGCCAAGACAGCATCAATCTTGATGTGAGCATTTTTGAAGATAGCGGCAGATGCGGCAAAATAAGCGAACCATACCAACATATAGCGCGCCGCCTCATCGGCCCAACCGACGGTCGAGCCCAACACATATCTTGAGAAAACCTGATGTGATAAAATCGCAAGCATTACGACTGCGAGGATTACACATAGGTTTGCCTCTATATCGTTATACCATTTTTCCTTTTTTTCCAAGTTCTCACCGCCTTAAGTATTACAGTGCTTCGAAGAGTCTTTTAATATAGTCTTTTAATTTAAAACAGCCGTCAGGGATACCTAATCTGTGCTAAAACTCGTGCTGCCCCTCCGCTGGCGGCTGTTTTAATTGCTGTTTTAGTTAATGTCTAATGCTATAAATCCATTATCGAGTCTATCAATCTTTAGCAACTAACTAGGGTCTCTCTTTTCCAAGCAGTTCAAGGACTGCATCCATTACACCTTCGCCAGGGAGATCATAGAATTCATCCCACATAGTCTTCGTTGCTTCTTTGAAAGGAGCCAGTTCTTCCTCGGTGTATTCTCTCACGTCTACGCCTTCCACTTCCTCAAGATTGATTATAGACTGTGCATCAGCAGCTTCTTCCAGTTCACGAGCTTTTGCTACGTAATCCTTCATGCAATCGTCAAAGATGGCGCGGAGGTCTTCCGGAAGGGAATCAAGCCATGCTTTGTTAACTACAGGAAGGTGGAAGTGGGCAGTTGCTCTTATTACGGAAAGGTGATCGATTACTTCGCAGAACCTGTCTGACTCAAACAGAGATGTAGCCGTTAAAGCTCCGTCAACAGTACCCTGCTGAAGCGCCGTATAAAGTTCGCCGTAAGCCACGATGGTTGCACTTGCTCCCAGAGAATTGATCAGACCCATCTGCATGTCTGTAGACATGGTTCTGATCTTCTGTCCTTTTAAATCTGCCGGCGTATTGATTGGACCCTTCTTGGTTCCGATGCTCAACCAACCTTTAACAAGTCCGTCATAAACTACAACGCCAGCCTGATCTTCAAGAACTTTCGCCCATTCGGCGTGCATATCGCTGTCGAGAACGGTATAGATCTCATCCCAGGATTCGAACAGATACGGGAATTCGAAAACCTTGTATTGGGGAATGTCCGCCATAGCTGCAAGGGTATGTGTGGGAACGGGTACCATCTGTACCGTATTCTGACGAACGATTTCTCCGAGCTCCGTGTCTCCGCCAGCCATGGATTTGCTGCCGTAGATTGTTACATCAATTCTTCCTTCTGATCTTTCTTCTAAGATTTCACCCAGATAGGTGATCGCGTCAGCACCGGCGTCTCCATCGTTTTGAAGATGGGCGATTTTAAATTCATAAACTTCGCCGGCGGGAGCCTCACCCTCAGCGTCTCCGGAACCACCGCAGCCAGCCAGCCCCAGAGTCAGAACCATAATCAAGCTCAACAGTAGCGCCATCGTTCTTTTCTTGTTAATCATCTTGTCTCTCCTTTTCTCCTCATTTATCTTTTATGATTGCACTGGGCATTAGCATCCCAGCCGTATCTAATTTAAAGCAAGTACTATGCCAAACATTTATCAATCTTTTATTATCTATATATTTAAGCACAAATTCTTGATAAATATTTGCCCTTTTGCTATGGATGGCCATTGTGTTGCTAATCAGTTTCCTAACGAGATGGCACGTTGTGTGACATTTTTATTCACGAAAGGTCTTTGTGTGCCACCATGTCACATGTGCGTTTCAGTCATCCCTTTGCTGCTCAGTCATCCCTTTGCTGCTCAGTCATCCCTTTGCTGCTCAGTCATCCCTTTGCTGCGGAGCATTCACTACAGGAAATGCACTGCCTTATCCACCGCAGCCTCAAAAGCCTCCATTAGAGCTTCCGATACCGTGGGGTGAGGGTGGATCACCATGGCCATTTCTTCCGCAGTTCCTTCCAGTTTCATTGCGGATACTGCTTCGGCAATCATTTCAGTCGCATGAGCGCAGTAGAGGTGGATCCCCAGGATTTCATTGAATTTCGGCTCCACAATCACTTTGACCAGGCCTCTTTCCTCGCCTTCCACCTTGGCTTTCCCGTTGGCGAGCAGCGGGAATCTCCCTACTTTGATATCCCCATACTTGCTCCGGGCCTGGGACTCCGTCAACCCTACGGAAGCGATTTCAGGACTCACATATATGGCGCTGGGTACTTTATCGTAATCCATGCGGGCCTCTTCTCCGCAAATGTCTTTCACGGCAACCACCGCCTCCATGGAAGCCACATGGGCCAGCATGGCTTTTCCGTTTACGTCTCCGATAGCATATATATTGTCCACTGAAGTTTTCAGTGTGTCACCGGTGACAATGGCTCCTCTTTCAGTCTTGATTCCCAAAGCTTCACAGGGTACACCGGCCAGATTGGGAACTCTGCCCACAGCCATGAGCACATAGTCCGTTTCCTGCTTATAAACGGAACCGCCCTTTTCAAATACCACCGCATCCTTCGTAACTTCCGTGACCTTGGCTCCGGTGTGGATTTCGATGCCCAACTCCCGGAGCATTTGCGCCACCTGGTCGGTGATTTCTTCATCCAACATGGGCAGTATGCGGTCGAGAAACTCCACGACAGTGACCTTGCTTCCGGCACAAGCCAGGAAATAAGCGAACTCGATTCCTATAACGCCCCCGCCTATTACAACTATGGACTTGGGTATCTCCTCCAGGTTCAAAGCTTCGTTGCTGGTGAGCATCTTCATTCCCCCATCCACAGGAATGGGGAGAGATTTTACTTCGGATCCTGTGGCGATGATGATGTATTCTGCCGTGATAAATTCCTCGCCCACTTGAATCCTGTGATTATCTTTAATAACGCCCTTTCCGCGGTAAACTTTGACTCCGTTGCCCGCCAGCAGACCTTCCACGCCTCTCACCAGTTGTGAAATGATGTTTGATTTTCTGGCCTGAACTTTCGACATATTCAATGTAACGCCCGACACATCAAGCCCTTCTATACCATAAGAGGCAGCGTCTTTTATCTCTTTCAGCGACTGGACGCTCCTAAGCAGAGCCTTTGTAGGTATGCAACCTGCGTTCAGGCATGTCCCGCCAAAATGATCCTTTTCAACGATAGCTGTTTTCTTGCCCGCCTGAGCAGCTTTAATGGCCGCCACATAGCCTCCCGGACCGCCGCCGAGTACTACCACATCGTAGTCGTAGCCGCTGCTCTCTTTGCCTGGCGCTTCTTTTGACTGTTCCGCAGCTTTCGTAGGCGCGGAGACATTTTTGCCTAATTGCTTTTCCGCTTCGTCCAAAAGGTAATCGATATCCTCACCTTCAGCCCCTACTATGGCAATGGGCAGTGTTACAGGCAGCTTGTCGCCTTCTTCAAGGAAAAGCTTCCTTATTACACCGTCAGCGGTCGCTTCTATGTCTATATTAGTCTTATCCGTTTCCACCGAAAAAAAAGGTTCACCCTTCTTGACGGTTTCTCCTTCTCTTTTATACCATTTGACGATTTTGCCTTCACTCATGTTGAAACCGAGCTTTGGCATTATTATCAGTTCTGCCATTTATTTTTACCCCTCCCTTTTACAGGAACAAACGCACAGGTTGCTCCAGCAATGCTTTGATCTCAGCCACGGCCTGCGCAGCCAGAAGTCCGTCTATTACTCGATGGTCCACAGAAAGGGTAATGTTCATCATCGGTTTTATTGCTATTTCTTTCTCACCTTTTTCATTGGTAACTACAACGGGCTCGTCTTTTGCGGCGCTGACCGCTAAGATGCCCGACTCCGGAGGATTGATAATAGCAGTGAATTGGTAGATGCCAAACATCCCCAGATTGGATATGGTAAAAGTGCCTCCCGAGTATTCGTCCGGGGTGAGCTTGCCTTCCCTGGCTTTTTCAATTAAATCGGAAGCCGCTTCGGATATCTCTACCACGCTCATGTTCTGACTGTTTTTTATAACGGGAACGATTAGTCCCGAAGGAGCCGCTACTGCTATTCCCAAGTTGACGGACTTGTATTTCTCAATGGTGTCCCCAACCAGTGAAGCGTTAATATCCGGATATTTTTGCAACGTAAGAATTACGGCTTTGGCAATATAATCCGTTACGGACGTCTTCTTGTCCTGGCTTTCGTTTACCTGTTTTCTCAACTCAAGCAGTTTTTCCAGATTCACCTTCTGCGTAAAGAAAACATGGGGCGCGGAGAACATACTGGAAGACAGCCGTTCGCCGATTATCCTTCTCACTCCGGCATAGGGAACCTTTTCTAAGATTTCCTTTCCGTCCTGGGTGAGCTCGCCAACGGTTGTCCCGGCAGCTGCTTCCGGAGAAGCCAATGCCCCTTCCACATCTTTTTTCATAACCTTTCCGGCTACGCCTGTCCCGGCCACGGAAGAGATGTCCACTCCGGCAGACTCAGCCATTTTCTTCGCAAGGGGTGTGGCTCTTACCTTAGGAGCGGAAGCTGCATATTGCAGCACATCTTTCTCGCAGATGCCGCCTTCGAATCCCGTTCCGACAATATCCGCCGAAGCAAGATCGATGCCCATCTCCTCTGCGACTCTCCTTGCCCTCGGAGTGGCTATATGTCTTCCCGGCCCTTTCTCAGCTGTGGCTACTGTGACAACAGCGGCTTTTTCCGCCGTGCTTTCTTTCGCAACAGCCGCCGGTTCCTCAGCCGGAGCTTCTTTTCCTAACTGGGCGTAGGCATCCGCTATCAACGCGTCGATGTTCTCTTCCTTGCCGGCTACGATGGCGATGGGCAGCGTCACTGCCAGTTTATCCCCCTCATCGATGAAAAGTTTGCGAACATAGCCGTCACATGTGGCTTCGATGTCAATATTGGTCTTGTCCGTTTCCACGGAGAACAGGGGCTCCCCCTTTTTGACGGCATCACCTTCGCTTTTATACCATTTGACTAATTTTCCTTCGTTCATATTAAAGCCTAATTTAGGCATTATTATCAATTCCGCCATGACTTCCTCACTTCCTTGCTACTTGACCATTTCTACAACCTTTTTATAGATTCTGTCTACGGATGGAATGATTGGGAACTCCAGTGCAGGGCTGAAAGGCAGCGGTACATTTGGAGTGTTGACCCGTCCCACCGGTGCATCCAGGTAGTAGAAAGCCTTCTCCATGATCTGGAACCCGATTTCGGCTCCTACACCGCATCTTTCGTGAGCTTCATCCGCAACGATGAGCTTACCGGTCTTCTTTACGGACTCCACTACTGTATCTATGTCCAAAGGCACTATGGTTCTCAGATCTATAACCTCAACGGAAATCCCTTCTTTCTCCAGCTTTTCCGCAGCTTCTTGGGATTTCATTACTAAAGAGGACGTCGCCACGATGGTGATATCCTTCCCTTCTCTGACCACATTGGCCTTGCCGAAAGGAATGGGCTCCACCACGTCATCCACCAGGAACTTTTTGTTATATTCCATCTTGTGCTCAAAGAAAAGCACCGGGTTGTTGTCTCTTATGGCTGTTTTCAACAATCCCTTTGCTTCCTGGGCCGTGGACGGAACCACAACGATCAGTCCGGGGAATTGAGAAACCATTGCCTGCATGCTCTGAGAATGCTGAGCCGCCGAAGATCTTCCGGCTCCGATGGGTGCCCGGATTACCATGGGTACGTTTACCTGCCCTCCGGACATATAGCGGATCTTTGCAGCCTGATTTATTACTTGATCCGCCGCCACCAGCAGGAAATCGGAAAACATCAATTCGATAACCGGTCGCAAACCGGTAAGGGCCATACCAACTCCCATTCCAACAAATCCGGCTTCGGATATGGGGGTGTCCTTCACTCTCATATCCCCGTATTTTTCAAGAAGACCAACGGACGTCTTGAAGTTTCCGCCTATAAAACTGATGTCTTCTCCCAACAAAACTATATTTTCGTCTCTTTCCATTTCTTCATCCAGCGCTTCGCAAATCGCCTGGGCATATGTGATTTCTTTCATCGTATCCTTACCTCCTAATTAAACGTAAATGTCATGAAAGACTTCGGACACATCCGGATACGGACTTTCCTTGGCAAAATTAACGGATTCTTCAATCTCTTTGTTTACCGCTGTTTCAATAGCTTCAAAATCCGACGCTTTTGCTTTCTTTGTTGACAGCATTTCTGCTTTCAGACAGTCGATGGGGCATTTTGCCATCCAATCTTCCTTTTCCGTTTCGCTCTTACGCTTCCTATAGGTTGCCGGATCTCCCACATGGTGTCCTTGCCATCTGTAGGTTTTGCATTCAATCAGGGTGGGGCCGGCTCCGCTTCTGGCGCGTTCAATCGCAGCTTTAGCCGCTTCGTAAACCTCCGTCACGTCCATGCCGTCCACGATAACACCTGGTATGCCGTAGCCGATGGCCCTGTCCGCCAGGTTCGGAGTGTTTGTTACATCTCTTATATCTACGGAAATTCCATAAAGGTTGTTTTCCAGAACATAGATCACGGGAAGATCCCAAGCGGCGGCCATATTGATGCTTTCATGGAAGGTCCCTTCATTGGAAGCGCCGTCACCGAAGAAAGAAACGGCCACCTGTCCCGTCTTTTTATACTTAGCCATGTAGGCTGCTCCTGTAGCAATGGGGATTCCTCCTCCGACGATGCCGTTGGCGCCCAGAATTCCTTTGTCCATGGCCATAATGTGCATGGATCCGCCTTTTCCTCTGCAATAACCGTCCACCTTTCCCAGGATTTCCGCCATCATCCGCTTGATGTCTGCCCCTCTGGCGATAAGGTGACCGTGTCCTCTATGAGTGCTGCCGATAAAGTCACTATCGTTCAACGCGGCGCAAACGCCCGTTGCAACGGCTTCTTCACCCATGTAGAGGTGTGCAAGACCTGGCATCAGTCCCTGTTTATAGAATTCGAAGACCTCTTCTTCGAATCTCCTCATTTTGTACATCGTCTCGTACCAAGCCAGCAATTGATCTTTTGAATACGTCTTGACATTCATTATGAATTGCCTCCTCATAAAAATTTAGCATATATTCGTATATATAAAAAAAGCGTTGGATTATGAAATTTTTTTCTCAGTATTGTAATTAGCAAATGCCATACCAAACTTCCTCCGGTTTGTTAAAAAATTATTTTTTTCTTTGTCTCGCATCCCCGCTCCCGGCTTTTTTCAAGGGAGTTCCCGGGATTTAAACTTTTTGTCGTTCTGTTATTTTTTATCAATATTCATGGGATAGACATGTAAAAATATGGGCAAATTAGCCTCGCTGCGGACTGACTCGATGAATTGTGTACACATGTGTCATGCTGTGTCGTTTACATTGGACGTGTAAATATGTCACATGGGCTTAAATTGCTCACTTGATTGGCGCGTGTGCAGTTTTGTCACACAATCGTTAGACAATCAGTAAAAATTGTGCTATACTGAAAACCGTGTCATTTCCTTATGCATCGCCTGATGCTTAGAAATTGAGGACGGCGAGAATACGGTTTTGCATTAATATATATGAAAAGGTGGTTACGAGTTACAATGCACGGTTTCGATTCTACATACAATGACAGGCTGCGTGAAGCTTGGGGAAAATTTATCAATAACGAACCCTATGATTACAGCTTCATCCGGCCGGAGATTTACGAATCATGGGTTCGTTCCCGTTCTTACCTGGTGGATCCATATAATTCAAAAACAGCTCTCCTGCCCCCCGATGACTTGCAAAAGAGGATGGAAGACAACAAGTTTTTGATTGAAATTACCAGGCCCTATATGGAAAAGCTGTACTCCATAGTGAAAGGCTCCGGTTTTTATCTCCTGCTAGCGGATAAAGACGGCTATATCCTGGACCTGATCGGTGATCAGGATATTATAGAGCGCGGCAGGTCGTATTCAAAGCTGGTGGTAGGTGCAAACCGCAGCGAACAATATGCCGGTACCAACGCCATAGGTACGGGACTTTTTTTGAAAAAGCCCATTCAGATGTGGGGCGAAGAACACTATGTAAAACCTCATAAGGGCTACAGCTGCAGCAGCGCCCCCATATTTGATACTGAAGGACGGCTCTTAGGCTGTCTCAATATTACCGGAAGAGCCCACGCTATTCATCTCCATACTTTGGGAATGGTCATAAGCGCAGTAGACGGTATTTCCAATCAATTAAGGCTTATGACCGCTTATATGGAACTGGAGAAAGTGAGCAACCAGAGGAACCGGATTATTGAAACCATGGCTTCCGGATTGGTGCTGCTGAACAGCGAGTATGAAATTATCCAGGTCAACTCAAAATTTCTGACAATGCTCAATTTGAGAAATCGATCCGTCATAGGCAAAAGCCTTTTTGAGTTTATCCGCTTCGATGAATCGGATGCTGACAACACCTCTCTACTGGACAATGAAGTCTACAATAAGGAAATCGATGTCTATCCGGTGGATTCTTCTGCGCCTCCCATGAAGTTCAACATGAGCCTTAACTTTCTCTACGACAGTCACGGCCTCCAGGAAGGCATGGTGCTTCGCTTTAACGAGACGAAAAGGATCAATCGGTTGGTCAATCGCATCAGCGGTTTTAAGCCCAATTATACTTTCGATTCCATCATAGGTTCCTCTAACACCACTAAAAAAATGATATACGAGTGTAAAAGGGCCGCCAGCAGCAGTTCAAACATTCTTATTCTGGGCGAAAGCGGTACGGGTAAGGAACTGGTGGCCCAAGCCATACACAGTGCAAGCAAATACTCTACCGGACCTTTTGTTGCCATCAACTGCGGCGCTTTGCCAAAAGGATTGGTGGAAAGCGAACTGTTCGGCTACGAGCGGGGAGCTTTTACGGGAGCCAACAAGGACGGTCATCCGGGCAAGTTCGAATTGGCAGACGGGGGCACCCTGTTCCTCGATGAAATAGGTGAGATGCCGTTAGACGTTCAGGTCACTCTCCTTCGGGTTCTGGAAACCCGTGAGGTTGTGAGAATCGGAGGTAAGTATCCAAAACCAATTGATGTGCGCATCATAGCAGCCACCAACAGGGACCTGAGAGAGGCCGTGAAGGACAAGACTTTCCGTGACGATCTGTACTACCGCCTCAACGTCCTCTCCATCCGAATTCCTCCCTTAAGGGAACGGGGAGATGACATCCTGGAATTGACGGATTACTTCATTAAAGGATTCAGCTCGTCGAAAGGCATTACATATTCTGTGGACCCAAGGGTTTACGACATACTTACGAGATACACGTGGCCGGGCAACATCCGCGAATTGGAAAACACCATTGAAAGAGCGGTCAACATCACCGATAATAACATGATTTTACCCGAACATTTGCCCACCCACATCCTTCAAAGCACCGGTATCTCTGACATCAAAAAAGAAACTGTTGTTGAACGTGAAAGCGTTCCTTCAGTCCTCAATCTGGAGTCCGCCGAATACAACCTTGTGGTGTCCAGCCTTGAAAAGTGCCAGGGCAATGTGAAAAAGGCGGCTGAGATGCTGGGTATCAGCCGGAGGACCATGTACCGGAAAATGCAGAAATACAATATCGATTACAACACCTTTAGATAAATGCAAAAATCAAAAGGGACAGTCCCTTTTGATTTTTGCGTTTGGTAAAAGCTTGGGGGTGCGGACAAAAAGTTGAGTTATGTGTGGAATTCCAAGGTTATTGCCCCAATAATCCACACATAACTCGATTTTTTGCACATTTACGATCCAATCAGCCCGCCCTGCCCGATTGGCACTTGCTTGTACTCGCCGGAGCGCAACTTTACGCTCTAAAAGAGTTGCAAAAATAAATCATAAGGGACGGTACTTTTGAGTTAAAAAAAAGGACCGTCCCATTGTCTACATTTGGTGTCTGGCACTTATTACAACTTATTGTATCTGATGCCGGACACCTTTTTCAAATTATTGGTGGCAGGAAGAATAGAAGGAGAATGCTTTATTTGTTTGCCCTCCCGCCACCTACAACCTTAATGAAAGGATGTAATCTGCCATATCGCTAATCTGCTCAGAAGAACTGTGTTTTCTCAGCTTTTCCCACATTTCCTCCGAGTTAAAGCGTGAACCTGTCAATGCATTCTTTATCACAACCGGCAATTCCGTATCCAGCGCATCCGTATACATCTCAACCTTATTGATGCGGCCGTCTTTGACGGATAACAGCAACTCAACCCCACCCCAGGGGAACCGGTGTTCCGTCTCATAATCAAACTGCATGGCACTGCCAAGACGCCACTCCCAGGAAGCGTGTCTTTGATACAGCTCGTTTATCTCTTCTTCCGCTCCTTCGGGAAACACGAATTCTTCCGGCTTTCCGTATTGCTTTTCAAAAGCTTTTTTCAATGCAGCTACCATGTCATCCACGGTTATATCAGGGTTATAATCCTTCAAGTTGCATACTCGGGATCTCACCGATTCAATTCCCTTGGAACGTATCTTTTGCTCCGAAACATTCAAGTAGTTTTCAAGCCGGGTCAGGTCCGTATCGATGAGCAACGTACCGTGATGCAGGTAGTTGCCTTTCTTGATGCTGAAAGCGTTGCCCGAAAACTTCTTGCCCTCTACCGTTATGTCATTTCGCCCCGAAAATTCGGCTTGGATTCCCAAGTCCTGCACCGCGGTTAAAATGGTTCTTATTTGCTTTTCTAAATCATAGTTGCTCTCATTGGCGTGGAAAGAAAAGTTCAAGTTCCCTATGTCGTGGAATACGGCTCCTCCGCCGGTGGTCCGGCGCACGAGCTTGACCCCGTCCCGGTTCATGCTGTCCAGGTTGCACTCTTTCCATGCATTTTGATTTTTCCCGATTATGACTGCGTTCTGATTTATATAAAGGTATAAAACTACAAAGTCGCCCCTCATGGTGTTCTGAAAATATTCGTCCGCGGCCAGGTTATACCATGGATCATACGAGGATGACATATGGAAATAATACTTCATATTGACATTGCTCTCCTTTTATCTTTTGGCAGCATATTGACTTTCTCATATCGCCCTATCTTGTGCCTCGTTATCTCGTTATATTATAATTGCAAAATTCATTCCAACATTAGGTGCAAGAGGTACAACGGGGATTTTTGAGTATTTTATGTGCGTCTGTGCGCCTTTTTTGTGGCAGCTGCCTTCCTTCCTTGTGGCAGAAAAGCATCTTTGTGTGTCTATAATGCACACCTCCCTTTCGCCCACGTAAAAGTACATCGCCAAGCTTATCACTAAGCTGAATGAATTTATTTTCGTTCCCTCCTCAATAATAAAGGTAAATTCCAGGATATTATTGCGCCCCATAGAACATCCATTATATAATGTTTACAATATTTAGGGGGTACACATGAACAAGCTGAAAGAGTTATTCACAGATTGGCGATACTTGAAGTTTTCATTTTATATTGTATTCACCGTGGCACTGCTCTATATTCTGTATTTTATCATCAAGAACTTCAGTGCCGTGTTTACATGGGTTTTTGGCGCTATCGGCAGCATCTGCGCTGCCCTTTCGCCCCTCTTCATAGGCCTGGTATTGGCCTACCTGCTGAGCCCCCTGGTAGATATAGTGGACAACAAAATATTCAGCAAGTTGTTTTTTAGCACTCCAAAGAGCGAGAAAAAGGCAGAAAAGCAGCTGCAGCTGAGGAGAACTTTGAGCATCCTCCTCACATATGTTATGATTCTGCTTGTAATCATCCTGTTGATCTATTCTTTTGCTTTCCTCATAGTCGGCCAACTGGTCTTCACCGGGCTTACCGGCGTGCTTGAAAGCATCATCACGTATTTTGCCCATTACGAAGAACTGTTCAGGGAGTTCATCGAGTCCCTGCCTGACAACGGGCTTGCGGATCGATTTGAAACTCTGATTGACGATATTGCCCAGTGGATCTCGAGAAATTTCAGCGGCGAAGCGGTTCTTAACTTCATTGCCGGCCTTGGAGGCAGCCTGGTCAACCTGGCGCTGGGAATGGTGGTATCCATCTATTTGATAAAAGACAAGGAATTTTTCAAGAGGCTTTGGAGAAAGTTCATTCACCTTATGTTCCCGATGAAACAAGCGGCAAAGATAAACGAAGTATTATACGATATGGACGTAATTTTTTCAAAATTCCTCCGCGGTCAGCTTTTGGACGCTCTGATCGTAGCGATAATAACCTCAATTGTTTTGACCATACTGCGGGTGGATTTTTCCGTACTGTTGGGCTGCTTTGCCGGGGTTACCAACATCATTCCGTATTTCGGCCCTGTCTTCGGCGTGATTCCGGCAGTAATCGTAGCGCTGTTTACCGACGGTTTTTCCAAAGCGATTATAGTGTTGATCGCCTTCGTGATAATCCAGCAGATCGATGCAAATCTCATCTATCCCAAAGTGGTGGGCTCAAGCACCGGCCTTCACCCCGTATTTGTACTTCTGGCCGTCACCTTCGGCGGTTACTTCTGGGGACTCTTCGGCATGGTGCTGGCCGTTCCGGTGGTGGCCTGCATCAAGCTTTTCATCCTGCGCAGGGCAGGAGAAATGGAATAAATCAGGTGATAACTGTTCCGCTCTCGCCTTCCAACGCCTCCACAGCCTTGCTAAGTGAGGCGATAATTGCTTTTTTGCCCGGGTTGGCTTTTACAAATTTAATCGCGGCCTGGACTTTCGGCAACATGCTTCCCGGCGCGAAATGCCCCTCCGCTATGTACTTTTCCGCCTCTTCCACGGTAAGCGCATCCAGGTCCTTTTGATTCGGCTGTTTGTAATTTAGCGCAACCCTGTCAACGGCGGTGAGGATCAATAGCATATCCGCTTCCAGCTGCTCCGCCAGCAATTCGGCAGCGAAGTCCTTATCGATAACGGCGGCCACGCCTTCCAGCGAACCGTCGGGCAATTCGATTACCGGAACACCGCCCCCGCCTGCCGCAATTACTATGCAAGACCCGCAAAGCTGCTTAACTGTGTCGATTTCAACAATTCTTTGGGGTATGGGAGAAGCTACCACTCGTCGCCAGCCCCTCCCCGCATCTTCCTTCATCACATATCCCTTTTCCTTCATCAAAGTCTTTGCCTCTTCTTCGGTATAAAAAGAACCGATGGGTTTTGTGGGGTTTTGAAAGGCAGGGTCGTCCCGGTCTACCACCACCTGTGTCACAATGGTGGAAACGGGTATGCTTCTTCCCTGTTTTGCAAGGGCCATTCCCAGGGCTTGTTGAATGTGGTAACCAATATATCCCTGGCTCATTGCCCCTACAACATCAAAGGGCATCACAGGGGTTATATCCTTTGCCGCTTCTGAAGCAGCCAATATTCTCCCGACTTGGGGTCCGTTTCCGTGTACGATGACAATCTCGTAGTTCCGATTTACAATTTCCGCTATATATTCACAGGTCTTCTTGGCCACTTCCAACTGGGCTTCCGCAGTGGCAGGCCCGTTAGAATCCTGAAGGGCATTGCCTCCCAGTGCGATCACTATTCTTTTTTTACTTCCGGTCATCCAATCCTCCCGTCAAAAAATCAAAAGGGACAGTCCCTTTTGATTTTTTGATCCCTTTGCTCATCAAATTAAACCAATGTTGCTACCAGCACGGCCTTTATGGTGTGCATGCGGTTTTCCGCCTCATCAAAGACCACCGAATGCTGGCTCCGGAACACTTCGTCCGTTACCTCCCGGATGTCGTATCCCTTTTCCATCCACTCCTTGGCCATTTCCGTTTCAAAATCGTGGAATGAGGGCAGGCAGTGCATGAATAGCACGTTGGGGTTTTCTGTCTGCTTGAGGGTTTCCATAGTTACTTTATAAGGGGTAAGCAGTTTTACCCTTACGGGAACCTGGTCTTCCTCACCCATGGAGCACCAAACATCTGTGTAGATTACATCGGCGTCTTTCAGGCAGTCCGGGTTGTGGCTAACTTCAATGGTCGCACCCGTCTGATCCGCTATGGCTTTTGCATCCGCCAGCACCTGCGGGTCGATTTTCAGTTCTTTCGGACCATAGGCCACAAAATGCATGCCCATCTTTGCGCAGCCGTATATCCAGGCATAGCTCATATTATTTCTGATATCACCGCAAAATACGACTTTTACATCTTTTAACGGCTTTTTGCAATGCTCTTCAATGGTCATCAGATCGGCCAGAATTTGCGTCGGATGGTCTACATCCGTCAATCCGTTCCATACAGGAACGCCGGAGTATTTGGCCAAATCTTCAACGACCTTTTGCTTGCAGCCGCGATATTCAATGCCGTCATACATTCTTCCCAATACTTTAGCCGTGTCTTCAACAGACTCCTTTTTGCCCATCTGGGAGCAACGAGTATCTAAAAAAGTTACGTGCCCGCCTTCGTCGTAGCATGCAACTTCAAAGGCGCATCTCGTTCTGGTAGAGGTTTTTTCGAAGAGCAGTACGATGCTCTTTCCGCGGAGCAATGAGCCGTGGATTCCCGCCTTCTTCTTTGCTTTCAATTCATGGGCCAAATCCAAAAGGTAACGGATCTCGGCGGGAGTATAATCCTTTAATGTCAGCAGGCTCTTCCCTTTCAAATTCACTTCTGTTTTATAAACTTTCATTTTTACCTCTCCTCACACTTGCAAAGTCAATGTATCAAACGGATTATTCCGATTATGATTTCAATTGGGAAATGTGTATTTATGTAATATATAGTCCATTTGATTAATAATTATACACAAACGTGCATAATAATCAATACTTTTTTTGAAAAAATTTTATATTTTTTTCGCTGATTCCGTGGATATTTCAGACCTTTAGACACTTGCGGCTTGAGATTAAAAAAAATCCGCCTCCAGCGGTTATATGCAACATAAATGCAATAATATTCTGCCGGCAAGAATAAAAATCTCCCTCGTCTCATAATTATTCCAACAAAAAATCAAAAGGGACTGTCCCTTTTGATTTTTGGCTGACTATGTTTAAGGTTTAGGATCCGCTTCTTGGCTTTTGCAGGTCGAATCCGGGATTGATTGCATAGAAGTTTCTCGAATTCAAGTGATCCTGAACGATGCGCAATCCTTCACCGAACCTCTGGAAATGGACGATCTCCCTGGCTCTGAGGAATTTCAACGGATCTCGAACTTCCGGATTATCGATGAGCCGCAGCAGATTGTCGTAGGTAGTTCTGGCTTTTTGCTCAGCTGCCATATCTTCAACCAGATCGGTGATAGGGTCGCCTTTCGACTGGAAATAAGCGGCTGTGAAGGGCATCCCCGATGCGGCTTGGGGATAAAGACCTACCGTGTGATCCACGAAATAGGTATCCAAACCTGAAGCCTTTATCTCTTCCAAAGATAAATCTTTGGTCAATTGGTGGACGATGGCGCTGACAATTTCCATGTGGGCCATCTCCTCCGTGCCAATATCCGTTAACAGGCCTGCCACCTGTCTGTACGGCATGCTATACCGCTGGGAAAGGTACCGCTGAGATGCGGCCAATTCGCCATCCGGTCCTCCGAACTGGGTTATAATAATTTTAGCTGCCCTTGCATCCGGTTTGCTGATTTTTACCGGGTATTGTAACTTCCTTTCATAAACCCACATAAATTATCCCTGCCTTTCCCAGGGCCAGGGCATATCTGCCCAGGTCCAACGATCTGTTACGAATACATTGTCTTCTCTAAGCGGACCGTACCTATCCATATATTCTTTTTCTGCCTGTCTAGTTAATTCCCTGTATTTTTCATAATATCGTAATGCATCTCGATCGGTGGGATGCGTTTGAAGATAGAGGGCAATATCGTCCAGCACAAAGCTCATCATTTGAAGATTTTGCATCAATGCTTCCCTTGAAACTTGCGACATTCAGATCAACTCCCTTCCGCAGAACGGCAGATCCAGATCGGGAAAGATTGTTCCCCTTTGCAAGGCACGAGCGGGATCGTAAATGCTTCCCCAACGCTGAAAGGGTACATATGCCATAGCTAACGGGAGCCGCCCGAGATAGGTGTTGTCAAAGGCGTTCTCTGTAGCCGGTGCTGTATCCGGTTCCCTCTGCATTTCTGCCAGAATCCGGTCAATATAACTATCCAACTTGTATTTCTCCTTTCGGCTATATTTTTATGGAAGTAACCACGGAGGCAACAAGGTTTTTAAACCTTAATTCATACTATGCAGCAACAGATATGTTGACACGGTTGCATTGCCAATAAAATGTAATTGTTTTTTCTGTAAATAATAGATATAATAACTACGTCTGATATCTGTGTATTATCTATGTCAGTTCAATAAAAACAATCAGCAAAATGTGAGATAAACAGTCAACAGAAGACAAAAATCTGAATTATGGAGGTATATGTCATTGGGTTTTTCGGATGAAGTAGGAATCGACCTTGGTACAGCCAATGTATTGGTTTATATAAAAGGAAAAGGCATCGTGCTGGAAGAGCCGTCCGTAGTGGCCATCAACAGGGACACCAACGAAATTGTAGCTGTCGGCGAAGAGGCCAGGCAGATGCTTGGAAGAACGCCCAGCAACATCGTGGCAGTGCGGCCGTTGCGGGACGGTGTAATTTCTGATTACGATGTAACGGAGCGTATGCTGAAATATTTCATTCGCAGAACATGCGGCAGCGGAAGATTTTTCAAGCCTCGAATCATGGTCTGCGTTCCCTCCGGAGTTACGGAAGTTGAAAAGAGAGCCGTAAAAGAAGCCGCTATTCAAGCAGGAGGCAAATCCGTCTATTTGATGGAAGAGCCTGTGGCCGCGGCCATCGGAGCCGGGTTGGACATTACCCAGCCAAACGGCATCATGATCATTGACATCGGCGGCGGAACGACGGATGTAGCGGTAATCGCCCTTGGCGGCATCGTAACATCCAACTCCGTGAAAATTGCCGGCGACCGATTTGACGAAGCGATAATAAAATATATGAGAAAAGAGCATAAACTATATATCGGTGAACGAACGGCAGAGGAAATGAAAATAACCATAGGCACCGCATACCCGAGGGAACAGATAGTTGTTCAGGAATGCCGCGGAAGAGACCTGGTAACCGGACTGCCCAAGTCTATCGAGATTACATCTAAGCAGATGATGGAAGCCCTCGAGGAACCTCTGCAAGCCATCTGCGAAACGGTTCACGGCGTGCTGGAGCGTACACCGCCTGAGCTTGCGGCGGATATCAGCAACAGGGGAATCGTCCTGACCGGCGGCGGCGCGCTGCTTCACGGCATCGATAAGCGTATTGAAGAGCGGACAGGCATACCGGTGATTATCGCAGAAAATCCAAAATCCTGCGTGGCCATCGGCACCGGAAAGGCGCTTAATTCCATGGACATTTTAGAAAATACGCAATTAAACCGGAAGAGAAACTTCAGTTACTGAGGTCGAAAAAGTAAAAACCGTACATTTAAGCCCCGCAGCCGGGGCTTTTTTCGAGGAGAAATAAATTGGCAAAATTACAACTGATAGCCACGGCAACATTTGGTCTGGAAGCCGTAGTTAAGCGAGAAATAGAAGGGCTGGGTTATAAAATACTGAAAAGCGAAGACGCGAAGATCACCTATTCAGGTGATGAGCGTGCAGTGGTAAGATCCAACCTCTGGCTGCGCAGCGCCGATCGGGTGCTCATCTGTATGGGTGAGTTTCACGCGGAAAGCTTCGAAGAGCTCTTTCAGCAGACGAGGGCTCTTCCCTGGGAAGAATGGATTCCTGCAGACGGAAAATTCACCGTTAACGCCACTTCGGTGAAATCCAAGCTTTACAGCGTTCCCGATTGCCAATCTATCGCCAAAAAGGCCATTGTTGAAAGGCTGAAGCAGACCTACGGTCTGGAGCGGTTTCCGGAGACGGGAGCAGCCTACACCGTGAAGCTGACCCTGCTGAAGGACCGCGTCACGGTGACGCTGGACACCAGCGGTCCCGGACTCCACAAACGGGGATATCGGGTCCGGGACGTGGCTGCCCCCATCAAAGAAACCCTGGCGGCGGCCCTGGTCCAACTGTCCTTTTGGAGGCCTGGCCGGCTGCTGGCAGACCCCTTTTGCGGCTCCGGCACCATTCCCATCGAAGCGGCCATGATCGGCAGAAACATCGCCCCCGGCCTCTCGAGGAAATTCGTATCGGAAGACTGGGAAGCCATTCCGAAAGAGCTTTGGAAACAAGAAAGAAAAGCAGCCTTTGAAGCCATCGATTACGATAAGGATGTGCGGATACTCGCATCGGACATCGACGAAAAAGCCATAGCTGCCGCCAAACTCAACGCCGAAGAAGCCGGCGTGGATGACTGCATCGACTTTCGCGTACAGCCGGTGAGCAAGCTGGCTGCCTCAGAAAACCACGGCATTATCATTTGCAACCCGCCCTACGGGGAAAGAATCGGCGAGAAGGAACAAATCCTAAAAATATATAAAGACCTTGGACGATTTATGGAATCAAACCCCACCTGGTCCCTCTATTTGATCACCGCCGACAAAGCCTTCGAAAGAGTCTTCCGGGAAAAGCCTGCCGACCGCAGGCGGAAACTCTACAACGGCAGAATTGAAACCTGCTACTATCAATACTACGGCCAACGCCCATAAATCAGCACCACCCGTCTAACGGGTGGTTTGCTCAGGGCTATAAGCCCGTGATACCGGCCAGCGTCTAAAGGCGCTGGCTTTCACTTTGTTCAAGCCACCTTGCCTTTGCCGCCTTTGCCTAC
>Ga0209537_1002139_pt1 | contig 20419 bp, 20 predicted proteins | sample BioPla4DNA1_FD_187698 | JGI IMG/M metagenome (GOLD analysis project Ga0209537, IMG submission 187698) | Biogas fermentation microbial communities from Germany - Plant 4 DNA1 (SPAdes) (version 2) | ecosystem: Engineered > Bioreactor > Anaerobic > Digestate | place: Bielefeld, North... | reverse complement strand
AATGATTTGAGGTATTTAAAATACGCGTTAGAGTATATAGCTAAATATCATAAAAGGCCAGATACGAATGGCTATAAAATTATGAATAACGAGATGGCAGAAATAAAAATTACTTTACCACCTAATAAAGAGCAGCAACAAATAGCAGACTATCTGACTAAAAAATGCAGCGAGATAGATAAAATCATTTCTCAAAAAGAACAAATAATATCAGAGCTTGAATCTTACAAAAAATCACTTATCTACGAATACGTAACCGGTAAAAAACGGGTAATCTAAAATAATATCGGCGTATTGGTCCTGCTTAATCTATGTTCGAAGAAAAAAGGGGGATAGAGAGAGTGGAGTATAAAGAAAAACGCTTCGAAGAAGACATCGAACATTTCTTGTTAACCTCAGGTGGCTACATCAAAGGCGATATGAGAACCTACGACAGAGAAAAAGCCATTGACATGCCCAAACTCATCGAGTTCATCAAAGCCACTCAGCCAAAACAATGGGAAAGATACCTAAGAACCTACAAAGACGAAGCAGAAAAGAAACTATACAAAAGATTCAACGAAGAAGTGGAAATGCACGGCCTGCTTCATGTAATAAGATACGGCATCAACGATCGGGGAGTCAAGCTGAGAGTCGCATACTTCAGACCAGAATCCACGCTAAACCCTGAAGTAATACAAAGATACGAGAAAAACATCCTCACCTGTACAAGACAGTTCAAGTATTCCCCAAATAGCGAAAACTCTATAGACATGGTTCTGTCTCTCAATGGAATCCCCATCGTTGCCCTGGAACTGAAAAACCAGCTTACAGGGCAATCTGTAGAAAACGCAAAAGCGCAATTCATGTACAACAGGGATCCCAAGGAAAGGTGCTTTCGCTTCAACACCAGGTTTTTAGTTTATTTTGCGGTTGACTTATACGAAGTATACATGACCACCCACCTCAACGGCAAAGAAACATATTTTCTGCCCTTTAACCAGGGCTCAAACGGCGCTGGAGAAGTAGGTGGGGCAGGAAACCCTGAAAACCCAAATGGATATGCAACATCCTATCTTTGGGAAAAAGTCCTGACTAAAGATGTCTTAATGGACATTTTGCAGAGATACATGCACCTTGACGTAGAAACCAAGGTCACTGTCAAAAATGGAAAAGAGACCAAGAGAAAATCCAAAAAACTGATCTTTCCCAGATACCACCAGCTTGACGTAGTTACGAAATTATTAGCGGATGTCAAAGAAAAAGGCTCAGGACACAACTATTTAATTCAGCACAGCGCAGGCTCTGGAAAGAGCAACTCCATTGCCTGGCTGGCTTATGGCCTGGCAAACCTGCATGACAAGAACAACCAACCGATCTTTACATCTGTAATCGTTGTCTCAGACAGAAAAGTCTTAGACAGCCAGCTGCAGGATACAATTGCAAGCTTCGATCACACCCCAGGGGTTGTGGAAACCATAGGCGACGGCAAGACATCCCAGGATTTGAAAGAGGCCATCAATAACAAGATCAAGATAATTGTCACAACCCTCCAGAAGTTTCCGGTTATCTACGACGAAGTCGACGACAGCACAGGAAAAAGGTTTGCCGTCATTGTAGATGAGGCTCATCAGAGCCAGACTGGAACAAGCGCCAGAAAGTTAAGAGAAGCACTTGCTGACACAGAAGAAGCGCTGAGGGAATTCGCTGAAATCGAAGGCAAGGCTGAAGCAGAGCTTGAAGATGGTGAGGACAAGCTAGTCAAGGAAATATTAGCCCAGGGACAGCATAAAAACTTGTCATTTTTCGCCTTCACAGCAACTCCGAAGGCAAAGACGCTGGAGCTGTTCGGTGAAAAACAACCGGACGGGACTTTCAAACCTTTCCATACATACAGCATGCGGCAAGCCATAGAAGAAGGGTTTATCCTCGACGTCTTGAAAAACTACATGACATACAAAACCTGCTATAAAATCGCCAAAACCATCAATGAAAACCCTGAAGTGCCGTCTTCTGTTGCAGTGAAAACTATCCAGCGCTACGCTTCCCTTCATCCCCACAATTTACAGCAGAAAACCGCCATTATGGTCGAGCAATTTCGGGAAGTAACAAAGAACAAAATTAAAGGCAGAGCTAAGGCTATGGTGGTAACTGCATCCAGGCTTCATGCAGTGAGGTACTATCATGAATTTAAGAGGTATATTGAACTGAAGGGCTATGACGATGTCGACATACTGGTGGCTTTCTCAGGCGCCATTAGGGATAAAGGCGAAGAATATACAGAAGAGAAATTGAACAAACGAAAAGACGGCACAACCATCAGGGAAAAACAGCTGCCAGCTGAGTTTGCTTCTGATGATTTCAACGTCTTGATCGTTGCTGAAAAGTACCAAACCGGATTCGACGAGCCCCTTCTCCATACAATGTTTGTGGACAAGAAACTTTCAGGGGTGAAAGCTGTTCAGACCTTGTCAAGGCTCAACAGAACCCACCCTGATAAAGAGGATACTTTTATCCTTGATTTTGTAAACACAAAAGAGGAAATAGAAGAAGCGTTCCGGCCTTATTACGAGGCGACCATCCTAGATGAGGAGATCAACGTCAATCTCATTTACGATACCAGGACAGTCTTGAGAAACTTTAGACTGTACAACCAAGATGACATCGAGAAATTCGTTGAAATCTACTACAAAAAAGGAAAGCAAACTGCTACTGATTTAGGGAAAATGACGAGCTTGCTGAAGCCGATTGTCGACCAGTACAGCCTGCTGGATGAGGAGGAAAGATTCGAATTTAAGAAGACCATCAGAAATTTCATCAAGTGGTATTCCTATATCACCCAGATCGTCAGGATGTACGACAAAGAGCTGCATAAGGAATACGTGTTCGCTGTTTATCTTGAAAAAATGCTGCCTAAAGCTCAAAAGACAAGTCTTGATTTAGAAGATAAACTGAAACTGGAGTTCTATAAATTAGAGGAAACCTTCAAAGGGGACATAGTTTTAGAAGCTGGTGAAGAATATACCCTGACTAACCCCAAGACCGTTGATACAGATGGAAGGCCTACAGCTGAAGAGGAGCTTTTGGAAGAAATCATCGAAAGGATTAACAAAAGATATAACGGCAATTTCACAGAAGGGGATAGGGTGACTGCAGAAACTATTACCAAGGAAATGTGCAAGGGAGAGCAGGGCAGCAAGCTTGAAAAATATGCCAAGAACAACGACGCTGAAGTGTTTGTAAAAAGCATCATCCCAGATGAATTTCATAAAGTTGCTCAAAAGTGTTACCTGGAATCTGTGGAGTCGTTCACAAAGCTGTTTGAGGATAAAGAGCTTTATCAGTTAATGATGGAAGAGGTCGGAAGGGCGGTATATAATAGATTGCGAAACAAATGATTAGTTAGAGTACTGCAAATGGGATACTCTTTTCGAATGTTTTAACGGTAGATTAAAATAGAGTTGCAGAGCTGAGCTTTTAATGATAGAATAACAATCGAGAGGAATTATTTTCCTCCATTTTGGCAAATAGAATTGTAGTAGGATGGAAGGGGCTTAGTATGAGTAGAAATGCACTTGCAAAAAAACGGCGGCAGCAGGTTGATTACACCAAGCTCACCGACGAGGAAGTCGTCGATTTAGCTCAAAAAGGTGACGACGAAGCCACAGAATACATCCTCAACAAGTACGAGAAATTGGTTTTCATGTGGACTCGTCCTTATTTCCTGCAAGGAGCCGAGCCAGATGACCTGCTGCAGGAAGGCATGATCGGCCTTTACAAAGCTGTTCGTGATTTCGAAGTAGGTTCTTCATCCTTTTGGTCTTTTGCCAAATTGTGTATCACCAGGAACATTATCAGTGCCATCAAGAGCACTACCAGGCAAAAGCATATTCCTCTAAACTCCTACACCTCTCTCCATAAGCCAGTCTACGAGGTTGAAGGGGAGCGTACCCTAATGGAGGTTATCTCCACAACCCAGGTCAACGACCCTGAAACCCTCATCCTGGAACGGGAAAGGCTGGCTGCCACGCAAAAGCACATCCGTGAATCCCTCAGTCCCTTTGAATACGATGTCTTTATGCTCTACATAAATGGCCTTTCGTACAAAGAGATGGCATTGCGTCTACAGACCCATACCAAATCCATTGATAATGCCCTCTGCAGGATTAAAACGAAGATCGAAAAGGTTTTATATTAGGAGGAGCCATGCAAGGAATTAGCGAGCTGGAAATGCTCTTGCGGTTGAGCTTGGCAGTGCTTTTAGGCGGCTTCATAGGTCTGGAGCGGGAAAGCCACCGCAGGCCGGCTGGCTTTCGTACTCATATTTTGGTTTGCCTCGGCTCTGCTTTGATGATGCTGATTTCTATATACGCTTTCTCTGGTACCAACCGGGATCCGGCAAGGCTGGCAGCGCAAGTTGTCAGCGGGATCGGGTTTTTAGGCGCAGGCACCATTATGAGAGAGGGCACTACCATCAAGGGCCTTACCACTGCAGCAAGCCTCTGGGTTGTCAGCGGCATTGGCCTTGCAGTGGGCAGCGGTTTTTATCTGTCAGCAGTAGCTGCTACCGCCCTTGCGGTGCTGACGCTAATGTATCTGGACAGTATTGAACACAAAGTCCTCAGCAAGTCATTTTTTCAAGTGCGGCTCAGAATGGTTGACAAACCTGGCGAGTTCGGCAAATTAGGAACCTTACTGGGACAGCTGGGCGTTAACATCTCAGCTTTAGCAGTGGAAGAAGGAAAGGACGAAGAGGCAATAGTTGTGATGCAGCTTCACTTGCCGGGTGGACTCGATCGCTTCGCAGTTTTGGATAAGATTGGCCAGCTTGAGGGAATAACTAAGATCCAAGTTGATGATTGACTGCTAAAGGGGCGAATTGTGTTGAACTTTTTGGTCACCAATGACGATGGAATTTGGGCGCCAGGGCTTAAAGCCCTGGCTAGTGCTTTAGTAGGGCTTGGTAAAGTCTGGATCGTGGCACCTGACAGAGAACGGAGCGCTGTAGGCCACGGCATCACAGTCCACAAGCCATTGATCCCTCAGAAAGTGGAACTTGAGATCGGTGAAGAAGCTGCCTGGAGCTTAAATGGGACTCCAGCAGATTGTGTGAAGCTGGCTTTGGAAGTTTTACTCCCCGAGCCTGTACAGTGGGTCTGTTCAGGGATCAATGCCGGTGCTAATTTGGGTACAGATGTCCTGTATTCAGGCACAGTTTCTGCTGCTGTAGAGGGAACAATCTACAACTTGCCGTCCCTTGCTGTTTCAGTGGTAGAAAGCGAAGGCAATTATTCTCTTGCAGCCTCTTTTGTCAAAGATTTGCTCAGCAAACTGGCTGAAAAGCCTTTAGACAAGCCAACTCTCCTCAATATCAATGTGCCTGGAGGCAGCCCAACGGAAAGCGCCATCACCACCTTAGGAGAACGGCGTTACTGCAACGTTTTCGAGAAAAGAAAAGACCCGAGGGGACGCGCGTACTTTTGGATGGGCGGCGAGCAGGTAGACTGCATAGATGACCTGGAAAGCGATGTCAGGGCTGTGCAGGAGGGCAAAATTTCCATTACTCCCCTCACCTTCAAGCTGACAGACGAACAGATGAGGCAGGAATTAATGAAAAGAGGACTGTAGCACAATAGCGCCTTCTCGCATAGGATAGAGTAAAGCCTTTGCGGGGAGGGAAGCAGAATGGTTGTCCTCATCTGGTCCGGGGTGGCCTTGTTCGCTATAGTCTTAACATATGCAGAAGTGGTCTTGGCGAAAGCCACCATGAGAATGGCGGCACTGGAAGGTGAAGGAAATTTACAAATTGAATCTCACCATTTCAGAGAGAAAGCCTTTTTACAATTGCTATTAGGCCTTTCTTTCTTTTTTTGTGTTTTATTAGATATCCTTTTGGCATATTCTTTATGTAGGGGAGGATAATCTTTGGGGCATAAAATAGTTTCCACCTGGGAAGTTGAGGAGACCGATGGGCTTGCGTTGGTTCTCACTTCCTTAGTTACCTTCTTGAACAAACAACTAAAAGACCGCGATTTGATCTTCGGCCTTACCCGCAGCGAGGGAAAGCTCGAGATAACCATCTATGAAGTAGAAGGGACTGAAGAAGAATGACGAAAATCGCAGTCATCATGGGCGGACGCTCTTACGAACGAGAAGTTTCGCTGGTTACAGGAAAACAAGTTGCAGATGCACTGCTTTCCCGAGGTTATGAGGTAGTGTGTCTGGACATCACAGACAGCCTTTACAATGACCTTCTCAACGAGAAGCCAGACTGTGTGTACATCGCTCTCCACGGCAGTTTGGGCGAAGACGGCTGCGTTCAGGGTTTGCTTGAGATTTTAGAGCTGCCTTACGTCGGTTCAGGAGTTTTAGCCAGCGCTTTGGGGATGAACAAAGCCATGGCGAAGGAAATTTTCAGGTCCCACTCCATTCCCACTCCCAGCGGCATTCTATTGGAAAGAGGCCAGAAGGTGCCAGCCAACTTGGCTGAAAAACTTGGCCTTCCGCTTGTTGTCAAGGCAAACTCCCAAGGATCTGCCGTTGGTATTGCGATTGTCCGCCATGAAAGTCAGCTTGACGATGCTATAGCTGAAGCTTTTACATATGATGAAGCTATATTGGTGGAAGAGTACATTGCCGGCACAGAGGTTACCGTCGGAGTGTTGGGCAATCCCCCCGAAGCCCTGCCGGCAATTGAAATAGTTCCCCATAAGGATTTTTACGATTATGAGGCTAAATATCAGCCAGGGATGAGCGATCACCTGATTCCGCCAAGGTTGCCGGAAAAAACCATTAAGGTAGCGCAGGAACTGGCTGTGAGGGCTCACATGAGCCTCGGGTGCAGGGATTTTTCCCGAGTTGATTTCCGTGTTACACCTCAGGGAATGCCTTATGTTCTTGAGATCAATACTTTGCCAGGTATGACTCCAACGAGTTTGGTTCCTGATGCGGCAAAAGCCTGCGGCATTTCCTTTGCGGAGCTTGTGGATCGCTTAGTACAGATGGCGCTGTCGCGCAGCATGCATAAAGGGGAGAAGGCAGGGAATAATATTCATCAGAGGTGAATGTTATGGTTGAGAACGGGGATCTTAACCTAAAACTTTCTGATGAAGAGCTAAGCCGTAAACTTAGCGTGGGAGAGGCCGAATATCTCGGCAGCCGCAAGCGCCTTGACGGACAAATTTGCGATTATTACCGTCTGTCCGATGGTGAGCAGGTTAGTTATATCTTCAATGTGAGAACAGAACAAGAGGGGTGATGCCCCTCTTTCTTTTTTAAAGAGCAGGAATTAAACAAGCTCTGTCGAAAATATAAATTAGGGGAAGAAAGGAGACTTAGGCTCCTAAAAAATAAAAGGGAGGTCGATGCCGATGAACACCTTAGGGAAACAGGATGTCATCAACGGTCTGAAAAAGTGCAAGCGCCTTGCCAAACAGGATCTCTTGGCCAGCTCGCTGACTTCACAGCCCGAGTTCTGGAACAAGCAGGCAGAAGTGAGAAGACAAATCTACGGCGAGCTTATTGAGATCGTGGAGAAAAAAGGCGTTGAGGCAGCGACAAGCTATGCCTTAAAGGCTTTTGTCAAGCTCTCGCCGGACAATGATTCTCCTGAGGTCCGCGGACAAAGGCAAGCCTTGAAAATGTTTTTTACAATTTTAGGTATGGATGAGCGAACAGCCCTCCAGGAAGCTAAGCGTGCAGTTGGTATGGAAACTTCGTCAGCAGTTGCTACGCAAGCGAGCCTGTGAGGGTTTTTTTATAAGTATATTTTGTACGTGGGGAATCACTTTTCCCCACGTTTCCTTTTAGAAAGGGGTATTTAGGGATATACTAAGACAAATTACCCTCTCTAAAAGGAGGATGACTTTGAAGAAACACTCGGCTGCTCTCTTCATTATTTCCTTGTTTACAATGGGACTTTTGATTTCTATGGACAGGGAAACAAATCAAGAGACAAAGCGAACTATTCCTTCAGCGCCTCCTGTTGTGGAAAAAACAGAGCAGACTGAAAGGGAGAAGGATCAAGTTCCCCCTTTTTGTTCCTGTCAGGATGAAGAGAGAAGTGTGATCCTTTCTCTAGGCGACAGCGGGCCTGCTGTGGAAAACCTCCAAAAAAGCCTTTCCTCGCTGGGCTACACACCAGGAGTTATAGATGGCAAATTTGGCCCCAAGACTTTGGCAGCATTGAACCTATTTCAAAAAGAACACAGCCTGCCTGTAATCGAAAGAGCAGGGATTGAGATTTGGGAGGCTTTGAGGGAACAGGAATCAGAGATGGTTTCCACAAAAAAACCTCCGCCTGAAGGTGAGGTAACACTGCTCATAGAGCTTAACCGTCTCAAGCTCACAGTTTTTGCTGATGGAAAACCATACCACGAGTTTTTAGTTGCCATTGGCAAGTCTGACACTCCCTCTCCTGTTGGCGATTGGGAAATCACGGAGAAAGGCAGCTGGGGCGGTGGGTTCGGCACCAGATGGATGGGTCTGAATGTGCCTTGGGGGAGGTATGGAATCCACGGCACAAACAAACCTGGCAGCATAGGTTCTGCTTCCAGCCACGGCTGTTTTCGGATGTGGAATCGCGATGTTGAGGTTCTTTACGAGTGGGTAAAGAAAGGGACTAAGGTAAAGGTTGTTCACGGCTCCTTTGACCCGCTAGGTCCCCAAAGACGCAGGTTGCACCTTGGTGTGAGGGGATCTGATGTATATATCGTCCAAAGACGCCTTAAACAGTTGGGGATTCTGGAAAAAGGAATCGACGGCATTTATGGTCCCGCCACTATAAAGGCAGTGAAGGAATTTCAACGCCAACACAAACTGCATCCCCACGGCGAGGTGGATATGGCAACTTATCAAGCCTTAGGGTTTATCAACTTTGAGTGAGCACAGCTCACTCTCTTTTTTTAGCAGGATTCCTGTTCTGAATGAAGAATAACTGAATAGAGTAAATTGTTACCATTCTTATAGAATAAAGAGGAGGAAGAGAATTGGCCAGTGCACTAGAAAGAATTTTGCAGCAATCAGCAGAAGATGCTGAGAGATTGGGTTTGGAACATATGCCTAGAGAGGTGAATCAGCAGCCGCAAGTCTGGCGGCAGACAGCTGAATATATAATCAGCCAAAAAGACAAAATTTCTGACATCCTCGGCAAAGGACAGCAGTTAATCTTAAGCGGCGCAGGCACCTCAGACTATGTGGGCAGATCAGTGGAAACCCTCTTGCGCAAGCGCCTGGGAAAGGATGTAGTAAGCCGTCCTTCCACAGACCTTGTTACAGACCCAGAAGGGCTTTTCCCCAAAAAACCTTTTGTATTGGTTTCTTTTGCCAGATCCGGCAACAGCCCTGAGGGCAATGCTGCCTTTGAGCTTGCTAATCAGCTGCGTCCAGAATTCGCACACCATATAGTTGTAACGTGTAATCCAGATGGTGTGCTGGCGCGGCTGGCCAAGGAGAGCAAAACGCCTGCCCTTTTGCTTTTAATGCCGCCTGAGACAAATGATAAAGCCCTTGCCATGACCAGCTCCTACAGCAGCATGGTTGTGGCAGCTCAGGGATTTGGTTATTTGGATGAGCCAGAAACGTATAAAAGCCAGGTGGAGCAGCTGGCCAAAGGGGCAGAGGGCTTTTTAGCTGCAGCTGCAGATCCCATGGAAGAGCTTGCAGGGGAAGGCTTTGCCAGGGGTGTATTTTTAGGCAGCGGTGCGCTGTTTGGGGCTGCCTGGGAAGGCCACCTGAAAGTACAGGAGATGACAGCAGGTAAAGTGATCTGCAAAGCTGAGAGCATGTTAGGGCTCAGGCACGGTCCCATGGCAGTGGTCCATGATGATACAGTCGTCTTCACTTTCCTCTCCTCAGATCCATATGTGGCAAAATACGAACTAGATTTGCTTCGAGAGATCAAGCTGAAAGGTATTGGCTATAAAACAGTGGCTGTCTGCCAAAAAGCCACCACTGAGGTAGAGGAACTTGTGGACATCGTCTTGGAAAGCAAAACTGAGCTGCCAGATTTCGTGCTGCCACCTCTTTTTATCGTGCCAGCACAGCTGTTGGCTCTTTTCAAATCCTTGGCCTTTGGCCTTAAGCCTGACAACCCCAGCGAAGGCGGCGTGATCAATCGAGTTGTCCAGGGAGTGCAGATTTATCCGTATCCTAGCGCTTGATTTTGCTCAGCATAATTTGCCAGGTAGAAAGGCCTACTGTTACAAGCTCCCAGCGTTGAGTTGATTCAAGATGGATCTCACCTTCTACGGCGAGATAAGCCCTTTTCACCTTGTGGCCGGGGATGAGTTCTGCTAGTTCTCCCTCGAAATCCACAAGCTGCTCTGGCAGTGGCCGCCAAAGCAAAACACCGTTGGCAAAAAGGGAGAACTTTGGCCCCCAGGTTACGAGTGGTTGGGTTTTTCTGCTGGCATTTGGTTGAGAAGCTGCCAGCAGCCGTGCAGCCTCTAGGCAAAGAGTCCCCAGGGTCTGGGGACTTTTCAAATATCCGGCAAATCTAGGGAAAGTGATGATGGCAGAGTTGAGGCCAATGAGCTCCCTGATTTCCATGAGTTTTTCCACTGGCAGCGCATCACGGCAAAAACCGTGAGCAATTAGTTCCTGTCTGTCTGTTCCGCCGATCACAGGACAGAGGAGGAGCTCTGGATCTAAAGCCAGGTTAGGTAAGTGATGGCCGCCGTCGAAGACTACAGCGCGGGCTATGCCTGCCCGCTTCAACAGCTTGGTAGAGGCGTGATCTTTTTCGCTTAACCTTGCTCTGTCTGCTGCTGAAGTGTCGCAGACTAAATCAGCACCCAGCTCCACTGCTCTTTCTGTGGCCTTGCGGACGTAGGCAATCCTCTCCTGATAGCTGAGGCCGTTCAGCTCCCAGGGAGTGAAGACTACGATGAGAAAATCAGTTTTCTCGATTTCGCCTTCCCTTGAGAGCTGGCTGCTGCTCAGCACTTTCCAGTTTGCAATAGGCTTGCTATGCCACGAGCCTCTTGCTTGAACTGTCAGGAGCTTCTGTCCTTGCCAGGATAAAAGCTCTCTTGTAAACTCTCCGGCGAGCCAATAGTAGATAGGAATTGGCCAGACTGCAACCTGAATTACCAGCAAAAGGCTTGCTGTGCTCAAGGCGAAAGCGGCTTTTTTCTTCACCAATGTCACCTCAAGGGTAGTTTGTCCATTTTCAAAAATCTGAATGAGATTGGAAGTGACGTAAATGGTAAATGTTGTCGCACACCGGGGTTTCTCCGGCAAATATCCAGAAAACACGCAAATAGCTTTTGAGAAGGCTTTAGCCCTCAATGTGGAGATGATAGAGCTTGATCTTCATCTTTCACGGGATCGGCATTTAATTGTCATCCACGATCCTACAGTAGATCGCACAAGCGATGGTACAGGAAAAGTGGAAGAACTAACTTTGGCAGAAATCAAAAGCCTTAATGCAGGCAGCTGGTTTGCGCCCGAGTTTCACGACCAGAAGTTCCTCACCTTTCAAGAAGCGTTAGACATCATGGCCAATAAGGTAAGGCTCAACATTCACATTAAAGCGTATGACCACGACCGCGAAATTATCGTGCCGCTGGTAGTAGAGGAAGTGAAAAAAAGGGAGCTATTTGACAGTGCTTTTGTAGCATCAGACCAGGATTCTTTGGTTTTAGCGAAAAAGATAGAGCCGCGTCTGGTTATCTGCAATCTATCCACAGAGCCCACAGAAACATATATCGACCGCTCTCGGGAAATTGGCTGCCAACTGCTGCAGCCTGGAAATTGGCAGGTTGACTATGTTTTTATGGAGAGAGCGCATCAGTTTGGCCTTGAGGTTAACCCCTTTTATGCAGACGATGAAGCTGAGATGCAAAGGTTAATCGACTGTGGTGTGGATGGCATTTTAACAAATTATCCTGATCTACTGCTTAGCATAAGGGATAATCTAAACTAAACATGGCAATAATAGCCACATGAAAAATTATATTTTCAGTAGATTACCAAAACATGTGGGGATCATCCCTGATGGCAACCGCCGCTGGGCGGAGCGGGAGGGGAGGGGCAAGGAGGAGGGCTATCAATTCGGCTTGACGCCTGGCCTCGAGCTTTTCAAGCTCTGCTGTGAGCTTGGTATAGAAGAACTTACCTTTTATGGGTTCACTCACGACAACACCAAAAGGCCTGCAGTACAAAAACGTGCTTTTCAAAAAGCTTGTATAGATGCAGTACATATGTTAAAAGAATACGACGCTGCTTTATTGGTAGTTGGAAATTATACATCGCCATCTTTTCCCAAGGAGCTCTTGCCTTTTACTAGCCGAAAAACCTTCGGCAAAGGAGGGATCCGGGTTAATTTCCTTGTTAACTACGATTGGCAATGGGATCTGTTTCAGGCAAGCCAAAGCCAGTTAGCTTCTGGGGGAAGTAGCCGTCAGTTTGCATCTTCCATCGCATCGTATGATGTCTCTCGGGTTGATTTAATAGTAAGGTGGGGAGGACGAAGAAGGCTCAGCGGCTTTCTTCCAGTGCAGTCTGTCTATGCTGATTTTTACATTATTGACGACTATTGGCCGGATTTTAAACCTGACCATTTTATTGAAGCTCTAAGATGGTATGAGAAGCAGGACATAACTTTAGGAGGTTGAGATTATATTGCAGGGTAGTCGCCCTGCATTTTTTAATATGAATTTAGTAGGAACGCGAGATATCATAGGTCGTACTCGCTCGGATGGATAAAGATTAGCTAGACCTGTAATAGCTAGACGCTGCTTTACAATTATGGTAAAATTTAAAAAAGACATCAAAAAGGAGGGGTGTAAGATGAATCATCCCAATTTAGTAGACCATGATGAATATAAGCGTTGGTACGATCAGGCACAGTACACAATGGACTCTGCTCAAAATGACTTAGAAAACGAAGACTTTGTATGGGCTTCTTTTAAGTGTCAACAGGCTGGCGAATATGCTGTAAAAGCAATATTGCGTTCATTAGGGCTTCCTGCTCGCGGTCATTCCATTTTAATGTTGATTAAGGAACTCACTAGTCAAGAGATAGAAGTCCCAGAACAGGTTGAATCCGCAGCGCGAGAACTTGATCGGCATTATATTCCGCCCAGATATCCTGATGCCTTCCCTTCCGGTAGTCCTTTTGAATTCTATGATGAAAGCACAGCAAACTCTGCTTTTCAAGCTGCCAAAACTATATTAGACTTTGTACGCAAACTAAAGGAGGTGTTTGATGCGGATGCAAAAGGTTCTTAAAAAACGAAAAATGCAGCAAGAGCAAATGATAGAGCTTGCTAGATCATATGCCACATCTCTGAACCAACAGATCGGCCCACTTTCCGCAATATTAACTGGTTCTGTAGCAAGAGGTGATTTTAATCTTCATAGCGACATCGATGTTTTAATCATATCTGAAAAGCTTCCTTCAAATCCTCTCGAACGATCCAAGTTTCTCTATAGTATAGCACCACCAGGGCTAGAGCCAAAAGGTTTTACCCCTCAAGAGTTCGAAGATTATAAGGCTAAAAAAAACCCATTAGTCCTTGACGCTATAAGTTACGGTATACCTTTGATTTAATCGCTGATAACTTAGAAACGATCAAAAAATTCGGAAAAATATTCTGAAAAATAAAAAGGAGTATTTTTTTGTTAAGCATAATTGTTAAGTTTGCATTAAACAATTGTGAGATACAATTATTAGAATGCACCTAGAAAGGTTTGATGGGTGGTTCAGCAATGACAGTAATTGTTAAGTTTGAATATGAAATACAATTTATTTAAGAATGCTTTTTGACTTAAGTGGTGACTATGATTCCAATAACTTTAGGAATTGCGAAACTTTTAATATAACAATAGTAGTTGTGAGTGAAAACACTAAGCACGGTATTCCTTAAACAGCAGACCATGATGGAAGAAACAAAAAGTGTTTTCGATTTTAAGAAAAAAACTACACTTGAGCAAGTCGATGTTTATAATTCTAAAGCATTGCAGCTTGGAAAGATATGCAAGATATTTTTTATGTGTTTACTTCGCATAATGTATCTTATGTAAACCAAGCTCTATTTTTTAAAGGCGGGCATAAAACCCGCCTTCATTTTAACCTTGCTCGTCTGTGCTCTCCTCTGCTATGTCCTCTCTAATTAAAAATAATGTAACTGGCACCTCAGTAATATCTTTTTTGCATTGAGGACATATCCATGGACCATGTTCACTTGACGAGTATGACTTTTTGTTGCAATGGAGACATATTTTAGTGAACAAATTATTTTGCCCCTCCTACAAACTCATTTGTTTCCTCCCGCTTCGCTCCGGAAAATCTTTCCCACTAATTTGTTTATTCGAGAAGCATTAGGTTTTTTCCTGCATTTATTGCCATAATTTATGTAAATGCTAATAACACTTTTCTTGTACGCGGTCCGTCAAATTCGGCAAGGAATATCCCTTGCCATGTTCCAAGCTGCAACTTTCCTTCTTGAATCGGTATACTGTGACTGTTTCCGCAGAGTACTGCTTTAACATGCGCTGCAGCGTTTCCTTCTAGATGTTCCCATTCTGCTTTCCAAGGAACCAGCCGATCAAGAAAATTTTCAAGGTCCTTGCAAACTGCCGGATCCGCAGCTTCATTGATAAACAGACCTGCTGTTGTATGATGCACGTAAACTGTGCATAAACCCTGTTGATAATTTCGTTCTGCAATGACTTCTTGGATCGTTCTTGTTATATCTATAAATTCAGTGCGTTTTGTTGTTTTAATGATTATTTGTTCCAACATTCTGAAAACACCTCCTCTGCCAGGGTTATAACCCTGGACAAGTTAATGATTGCAGGTGCTGCAGTTTTTCGAAGAGCAGCAGCTGCAGCTACCTCCTGAGCTTACTGTTCCACCAGAAGCTGTTCGAAAAGCGAAGCTCGAAAGCAATCGTTTAACGTTTATGCTGTCGCATTTCGAGCAGCGGGGTGGTTCGCTTTCTGTTGGAAAAACTAGTTTTTCAAAGGTAGCGTTGCAATCCTGACAAACGTATTCGAAGATGGGCATTGTCCACTACTCCTCGGTATATAGTATACACAATTAGTTAAAAATTACTACAGAATGATTTCGACTAATTGACCATTTTTTAAGCCTGCTGCATTGGCCTCATCAGTATCCACGTGAAAATCTAGTGCAAATTTTTCGCTGACCCTTACCAAAACCTCGTCGAATGTTAATGCCCTCTCCCCTTCTTTGACCCTTACTGAAACGAGCTGTTTGTCTTTTAATCCTAATCTTTCAGCATCTGCTGGCGTCATATGAATATGTCTTTTTGCAATGATAGCTCCTTCTTTAAGTTCTACTTCTCCCTTGGGACCGACGATTTTCAGCGGTGCTGAATTTGCAAGATCCCCAGAATCTCTCACTGGCGGCTCGATGCCTAATGTAAAGGCATCTGTACGGGAAATTTCAACTTGGGTTTGAGAGCGCAATGGCCCTAGAACTCTTACATTTTTAATCTCCCTTTTAGGGCCTACCAGTGTAACTTTCTCTTCTGCAGAAAACTGCCCTGGTTGGGTGAGAGCCTTGACAAACGTCAACTCTGAACCAGGGCCGAAGAGTTTGTCCATATCTTCTCTACTCAAATGAACATGGCGGGCAGAAATACCCACCGTTACTTTGGAAATAACCTTTCTGTCCACGTTGGGTCCTTCCTTTCAGTTATATACTATTACTATCATCATAGAATAATTCGACAACACTTAACGAAAATCCTGCTAATATTTTCGATGCAGAAAATATCTGTTTTCTAAAGGATTTTTCTCTGAAATGTAGAATATATTATCGTTCATGCATACATATCACATTATAGAAAAGGAGGTACGATCTGGACAAGCAGATCGGCAAAAATGATGGAACAGTTTTTCAAACTAAAAGAGCATGGGACAAATGTAAAAACTGAACTCTTAGCAGGGGCAACAACATTTATTACTATGGCCTACATTATCTTCGTAAATCCATCAATTTTGGCTTCCACTGGTATGGATCAAGCCGCAGTTGCCACTGCTACAATTCTCTCTGCTGGCATAACCACTATTCTTATGGGCCTATTCGTGAACTATCCATTTGCCCTAGCTAGTGGCATGGGATTAAATGCCTTCTTTGCGTATGTGGTTGCAGCGTCAGCAGGTTGGCAAGTAGCCTTGGGTGCGGTTTTTATCTCTGGTATCGTCTTTCTCCTTATTTCTATCTTTGGTATTGTTGACTACATTGATAAAGCAGTTCCAGTTTCTTTGAAGAAAGCGGTAGCTGCAGGTATTGGACTATTTATCGCTTTTATCGGCTTGAAAAATGCCGGAATTATTGTTGCGAATGAAGGTACCTTAATAGGTTTAGGAAATCTTGGTGAGCCAAATACAATGCTAGCCCTAATCGGCCTTGGAATCACTGCTATTTTGATGTCCTTAAAGATTAAGGGTGCAATTCTAATCGGTATTTTGCTGACTACACTGATCGGAATACCCATGGGGATTACTAAATGGAATGGGATTATAGGACTACCTGCTTCCCTAAGCCCAATCCTCTTTAAGATGGATTTAGCTGGCGCTTGGAAACTTGGTTTCTTTACCATTTTTTCATTCTTATTTGTTGACGTTTTCGATACTCTCGGCACACTTATGGGAACAGCAGCAAAAGCTGACTTCCTCGATAAAGATGGACGCCTTCCTAAGATAAAGAATGCAATGCTTGTAGATGCTGTTGGTACTTGCCTTGGTGCAGCACTTGGGACAAGCACTGTGACGACTTATGTGGAAAGCTCTGCAGGTATTGCAGAAGGCGGCAGAACTGGTCTTACAGCTGTGACCGTAGGCGTTCTATTCCTCCTATCGCTCTTCTTCGCTCCTCTGGCTCTCACAGTTCCTGGAGCTGCTACTGCACCCGCTCTTGTGATTGTGGGTGTGCTTATGATGAGTGCAGTAATGGGTATTGATTTCAACGATTTCACTGAAGCGTTTCCTGCCTTCATTACTCTTGCAGTTATGCCCTTCTCTGGAAGTATTGCCACTGGTATTGCAGCTGGTTTCCTAGCTTACATTGTCACTAATCTCTTTTCAGGTAAAGCAAAGGAGATTCACTGGTTTATGTATGTGCTAGGATTAATTGCGCTACTTCACTTTTTTGGATGAAGATTGAAAGGACAGGTGAGCTTTCAAGCTCTCCTGTCTTTTCGTTGCACCAAAAAAGTCTTTTTTCATCGTTGACGAATCAGACTTTCTGTGGTAAGATATATTTGTCGCAGGGGAGTAGCTCAACTGGCAGAGCATCGGTCTCCAAAACCGAGGGTTGCGGGTTCAAGTCCTGTCTCCCCTGCCATTTTCTTATCATTTGTTTATAAGATTATAAAATTACATAAAAAACTTTTACACCATAAAAAAGCTCTGCTAAAGATGTGTGACTACATTTTTACAGAGTTTTTTTTAGCCAAAGAAAATTGTATGATGTTTTTAACATTAATGGTGCTGCTGACGTATTTTGTCGAGCAGAAGACGGCGTTTGGCTATCCAAGAAATACAGTTATTAATTAGCTAATTTGGCCGAGAAGCCGTGGTGACCCCACGGCTTCTCGGCCGTTATTTCTCTCGGAATGTTTTGCTACTACCGTCGCTTAAATAATAACTAGTATTGAAATTCTAAAAGAGTAGCCAATGTATATAACCTTCTGTCATATTTCGTGAGGACTTCAGAAACAGAATTATGATGAACAGCGATTTGCTTTTGACCTGCTTTTGACCATTTTTTGAGAATTCCGATTGTGATTCAAGGTAACTCTGTTCATACCCATGATCTGCTTTATCTGCGAACTAGTAACAAAATTGGACGTAGGAATATAAGAGCGATCGCGGTAAACATCTCTTTCAACCCGTAATCGGAAAGTGACTTGTAAAAGAATCGATTTTTCGGATATATCCTCCACTCATATTCACGGCATGCCAGGTACATTCAAAAGCAACCTTCGTGATATGACCTAATTTTCATTGGCAATATCACAGACTTAAAACCCGAGAATTAGAATGTATGTTATAGCTTTACACACTGCTAAGCATGCTTTTTTCAAAGGTTCTGACTCGCTTCCTTAATCCCGAAAAAGTCCAACAGAGATAAATTGCATTCATTTCTACAGCAACTCTTTAAGTAAATTTGTTGATATCAGCAAAAATTAAAGCATAGATCCTAAAGGATGAATAAGCTGCTGATATATTTCTACGTCCTTGCTTTTAAGATATTTATAAACATCTGTTATGTCCCACTGCTTTAATGGACCAAATAAAATTGGAACTCGTTCTGGTCTGTATAATCGCTTCTTGACGATTTGAGAAAAACATTCAGGTAGGGGTGAAACTCGTAATTGGCTTGTCTTGCAAAAGGGAGCTGTTAAAGTTGCTAAGAGCGCTCCTTTACCCCTCCCCGCCAAAACAATTCGCTCTTTCCCTGTCTGTTCAGATAAATACTCTACACCTCGAATCACATCAGCTACCTGCATGCCTACTATAGAGGTTCCTAGCATCTGAGCGTCGCAACTCAAACGGTAATCAGTTTCAAAAAAATGAAAAGGAAATGAACTTGGGTTAACCTTTCGTGATTTAACTGCCCCTACACCCCTTGGGTCAAAAAGAAATACATCTCGTCCCTCAGATAGGAGTAGGCATTCAATAAGTTCCCAAGCTTCTTCAACTTCGCTAGTTCCTTCCTCTAGTAGTAGCAAAACAGGGTCAGCATAAGCGTTATCCGTTTTAAAAAGCAAACCACTAACTATTATATTCTTCTCGCTCCAAAAGAACACTTTCTCTCGCCATATCCTATCACTTACAAACTCTTTTGCAATAACTCTTGGATATTTTGGTCCTGTCCCTTTTTTATGTCCTAAAGTGTTTTGTAAAATCTCTATGCTAAACTGTTTGTCTGGTTTTATCTTTTCAAGTTCTTTTACTATGAGATCATGAACTGTAATAGCTTGCTGAAAATCACCTAGCAGCTGACCGGATTTTGTACAATTTAATTCCTTCGCATCTGAGGGTTCAGGATCAGAAGTACGAAAATCAGGTTTAAGTCCCATGAGATGTTTTCTAAACCAATTAACTGCTGCTTCTCTTAATTCAGGTGCATATCCATGGACTCCAGGAACTATCGTTAATTTAATGTTATTTTCGGCACCAAAAAGGCTATAAACTTCGCGCGCTAACTCTACAGTATGAACAGCTCCCTCGACATTAAAAAAATCAGATTCAGTTGCCCCAACCATAACAGGTTTTGGCGCGAAAGAAGCAAGAAAATCATCGTGCGAAGGACTATGTAAGATTGCCCCAAACAAATTTTGTTCCATGTCATGGGCTTGACCAGTGCCTAGATAAGCAAGCCGAGAAGAAATATATACACAAGGAACTGCAACTTTGATACGATCATCTAATAGCATTATATAACTAGTTTGCGTTCCTCCACCGCTGGCTCCCGTTATCCCAAGGCGTTCGGAATCAATTTCCTTTCTTGTACAAATGTAATCTAAAGCTCTTATCAGATCCCAACAAAAATAACGTGCTATGCTCATGCCGAGGAGTGAACATTGTATACCAGCGTAAGTATGTTCAAAAATACCACCTGGTACATCAGCCTTTCCATTTCTCCAATATTGCAATCTTTCTCCCTGGCCTATCGGATCCACTGCTAATACAGCAAATCCATTCCCAACTAAGTCAAGACATACTTTTTGATAGACAGGTGCAGCTTTCGCTTCAAGCGAATGTCCGCAAGCAAATAGTATTCCCGGCACTGGAGTATCAGAATCGGGTAGATATAAATTTGCCGTTACATAAAAGCTAGGTAAGCTCTGAAAGATAATCTTTTCAATTCTAAAACCATCTTTCTTAATAATGCCAGTGATTTCTGGCTTGAGAGGATTTTTTTCTTCTGGTAACCCCCCTAAAGCATCTAAGAAATGCTGTAATACCTTTTTTTTATGTATAACGAATTCATCAATACTACTAATTTGTTTTTTTGTCTGTTCATTTGCAGTGGCATATTGCTCCGCTTTGCGACGTATATAATCAATCAATTGGTTCTCTACGTCAAAATAACCATCTAAAAAAGGTCCAAACCCTAGCACTTTTATATCAACTCCTAACTAACATGATTATTATTAAAACGTTAGTATTACAGGCACGTATTATCAATTTATAAATTTCCTAAAATCCCTGCGAAATTAATAACTACACCGGTTCTTCCATCTTTAAAGCTTTATAAATTTTACACTGCTCTTTTATTGCGGGATCATGCGTGATCGGTTAAGCATATGCTCATAATAAATTTTGTCAATATCCTTTAGCAAATCTACTATCCATGGATCTAATAACGATTTTCGATTCACGTTGGGATCTATTGATTCTGCGATAAATAGACCATACAGCGGTTGATAACCATTTGGATTTATCCCTTGATAAA
>Ga0209537_1002136_pt1 | contig 20457 bp, 19 predicted proteins | sample BioPla4DNA1_FD_187698 | JGI IMG/M metagenome (GOLD analysis project Ga0209537, IMG submission 187698) | Biogas fermentation microbial communities from Germany - Plant 4 DNA1 (SPAdes) (version 2) | ecosystem: Engineered > Bioreactor > Anaerobic > Digestate | place: Bielefeld, North... | reverse complement strand
CGCCAACAGCCACCATGTGCGAAAGCATCGGCGGAAAGATCTTGGACTGCCTCAAGGGCCTCGAAAGACCAACACCATCTCTGACGCTGCTCTTAGCCTCTTTCAAAGTTTCTCTAACAACTGCATTATCTGACAGTCTGTCCAGGATATCAAGGGCTTGAAGCATAGGAACGCCGCTCTGCACCAGCATGCCGAACGTTCTGCTGAACTGCGCTGTCTGCGTCTTCTGAATCAAAGGACCGATGATCTTCACCTTCAGCAGAGTTCTATCCCACCATGCAGCACCCGGTCCCCTGATGTAGCTGACGAACAACGCTCCTCCCATTAGAGGAACGCCTAAGTAGATGTACCAGTAATGCTGCACGCTCTTACCGAAGCCGAACAGCGCCGCCGTGAGCCACGGCAGCTCAGCGCCCATGCTCTCGAACATGTCGATGAACGTGGGCAGAACGAACAGCATCAGGGCAGTAACCGCGAGGGCTGCTACGCCCAGCAGGATCATGGGGTACATGAGCGCACCCTTGATCTTGCCTCGAAGCGCAACCTCGCTTTCGAAGTGGTCCGCTACGCGTCCCAACACCACGTCGAGGGTGCCTGAGGCCTCCCCTGCCTCCACCATGTGGACGAATATGTTCGGAAATGCCTTCGGGTGCTTGGCCAAAGTCGCCGCGAGGCTCTCGCCAGACTCCACTGACTGTCTAACCTCGTTCACCAGGGCCGCAACGCGCTTGTCCTCGAATTGCTGACTGAGGATGGCGAGGCTCTGGACCAGTGGCACGCCGCCTTGGATCATCGTTGCTAGCTGCCTTGAGAGCACTGTCAACTGTACCAAGGTCAGCTTCTGCGCGGGCTCAGCCTTGCTTCCGCCTATGGGCTGGGTAAGGGCGGCAGCAACTCCCTTCCTCGCGGGCTCAATGGACGTAGGGATGTAGCCCTGCATCCGCAGGCGGTCGGCGACATACGCGGCTGATTCGGCCTCCATGGTACCCTCGACTATCTTGCCGGTGGAGTCGCGCCCCCTGTAGTTGTAAGTAGTAGTGGCGGCTATAGCTATCCACCTCCCCTCTGCTACAGCTTAGGTGCGCCCGCCAGCCTCCTAAGCTCCTCAGGATCTGTGGCATGCGCAACGGCTTCCTCCCACGTAATGATCCCGTTCATGACCAGCTCCTTGAGGTGCGCATCGCGGCTCTGCATCCCTAGACGCCCACCGGTCTGAATGACCGAGTAGAGCTGATGGGTCTTGCCCTCGCGGATGAGGTTGCGCACGGCAGGGGTCGCGATCAGCACCTCGACCACCGCGACCCGACCGCGCCCGTCTGCACGGCGCAAGAGTTGTTGCGATACCACTCCCTGTAGCACCGCTGCCAACTGCACTCTCACCTGCTGCTGCTGATGTGGTGGGAACTGGTCGATGATACGGTCAACAGTCTGCACGGAGTCGTTAGTATGCAAGGTGGCAAACACCAGGTGTCCGGTCTCTGCCGCCGTGAGCGCGATGGACGTCGTCTCCAGGTCGCGCATCTCCCCAACGAGGATGACGTCGGGATCCTCACGGAGGGCGGCGCGAAGGGCCGCGGCAAAGCTCTTCGTGTCAGTGCCTATCTCTCGCTGGTTTATCATCGCCCGCCTGTGCTTATGGAGGTACTCGATGGGGTCCTCCAGGGTGATCACATGGCACGCGCGGGTGCTGTTTATGATGTCGATGAGCGCCGCCAGCGTGGTGCTCTTGCCGCTACCGGTGGGGCCTGTGACAAGCAGCATGCCCCGAGCCTTGTTGGCGAACTCCCTGACGGAAGACGGCAGACCCAGCTCCTCAGGGGACTTGATCTCGGTGGGTATCACCCTGAACGCCGCCCCGACCGACGTGCGCTGGCGGTAGGCGTTCACCCTGAACCTGGCCACGCCCGGGATCCCGTATGAGAAGTCAACCTCGCCGTCTTCGTCGAAGCGCTTCAGCACGTCGGGGCTCATCAGCCCCGTGATCATGGCCTCCGTGTCTGCAGGAGTCAGTCGGTTCCATCCCTCAAACGGCTTGAGACTGCCATGGAGCCGCATCATCGGAGGCAGGCCCACTGTGATATGCAGGTCCGATGCCTTCAGGTTGACTACCTCCGTGAGAAGCTGCTGCATGTCCAACTCCTACATCCCCTCCGCCGCCGCTACCCTCAGCACTTCGTCAATGGTGGTAATGCCCATCTGCACCTTTAGCGCGCCGTCTTCAATGAGCCGTTTCATGCCCTGGGCTCTGGCCACGGCAGCTATCTCATCACTGGACCCGTTCCTGGTGACGACCTCCCGCACCGGTTCGTTCACGACCATGATCTCGTGTATCGCAGTTCGGCCGTAGTACCCGATGCCGCTGCACTGCTTGCAGCCTCTTCCTCGAACAAGCTTGCGCTCAAGGCCGAGGCCGGCCACGCCGGAGATGCTCTGTGTCGCCCGGGTCCACCAGCCCCACATCTCGTCGTCAGGTTCGTACTCCTCGCGGCAATGGTTGCATATCTTGCGCACCAACCTCTGACTCAGCACGCATATCACCGACGACGCCGCGAGGAACGGCTCCACACCCATATCCACCAGACGCACCGTGGCCCCGGGGGCGTCGTTGGTGTGAAGCGTGGACAGAACCAGGTGGCCCGTGAGGGCGGCGTTCACCGCGATGCTGGCTGTCTCACCGTCGCGGATCTCGCCCACCATGATGATGTCGGGGTCCTGTCTCAGCATCGCCCGGAGGCCCGACGCGAAGGTGAGGCCAGCCTTCGGGTTGATCTGCACCTGGTTGATGCCGTCGAGCCTGAACTCCACCGGATCTTCAATGGTGATGATGTTGCGTTCCGCGGCGTTCAGCTTGTTCAGCGACGCGTAGAGCGTCTGGGTCTTGCCGCTGCCGGTGGGGCCGGTAACCAGTATGATGCCGTGTGGCTTCGCCAGGGCCCTGTTCCATATCTCAAGGTTCTCCGGCAGGAATCCCAGCTGCTCCAGGCGCACCATGGCGCCGCGGCGGAAAAGCACCCTGCACACAACCTTCTCGCCATAGAGCGTGGGCAGGGTGGATACGCGCAAGTCTATCTCAAGACCTTCTACCTTCAACTGAACCCGGCCGTCCTGCGGTATACGCCTCTCGGCGATGTCCATGTTGGACATGATCTTGAAACGCGACGCGATGGCCGCATGGCTGCGTCTGGGAACTCGCATGACCTCCCGGAGCATGCCATCGATCCTGTACCTAACCCTCACCGAGTCGGCCTGCGGCTCCACGTGTATGTCGGAGGCCCTGTCGCGCACAGCCTGGCTGATGATGGCGTTGACCAGACGCACCACCGGAGCCTCGTCCACGAGGGCGCGGAGCGTGTCGACGCCGATCTCGTCCTCGCCTTCATCGACGCTGACACTGTCGTCGAACACACCGAGGTCGCGGACTACCTCCTCGATGCTCTCTTCGGACCCGTAATACTGCTCCAGGGCACGCTCTATCTGATCCTCGTCTGCAACCTTCACTTCGACATCGAGCTTCGACGCGATCTTGACGTCATCGATGGCAAAGACGTCAAGTGGATCGGCCATGGCGAGGATTAGGCGCTTTGCGTTGACTACCTCAACAGGGATTACTTTGTACCGCCGGGCGATCGCCTCTGGAACCAGCTGAATGACCTCGGCGGCGATGACGTATTCTGACAGGTTGATGTGTGGAACTCCGAACTGCTGCTCCAGAGCCTGGGCGATGGCGGTTTCACTGATGTACCCGAGGCGCACCAGTATCCGCCCCAGACGCTCGCCTGTGCGCTTCTGGACCTGCAAGGCCTCATCAAGTTGCTCTCCGGTGATGGCGCCCGAATCCACCAGGCAGTCGCCTAGACGTTTGTGGCCTCGACGCGCCAATAGATGCACCTCCAAAGTGGCTGCAAGACCATGCCGCAATCAATAGTGGAGCATTCTACGTGGCCTTCGATATTCCTTCTAGAATCTGACCTATATTCAATGATTTGTGCGGTATATCGAGAGGGTGCGGTCCAAGACCGCGTGGGCGATGTGCATCTTGGAGGCGGGGCCGATGCGCTCAGGCTCGTGAACAGGCCTGATGAGCACAACGGTGTTGGTGTCGGATCCAAACGGAGAGCTGGACGGGTCGACTTTGTTGGCGACGATCATGTCCAGGTTCTTGCTGGTGAGCTTAGCTTGGGCGTTGGCGAGGAGGTCGTCTGTTTCAGCCGCGAAGCCCACGAGCACCTTGGGATACGAGGCCGCGGCTCTCTGGGCCCCGAGGCGTGCAAGTATATCCGCCGTGCGGGCTAGCTCCAACGCGAGACCACCCTCTGCCTTCTTGATCTTGGCAGGGCTGTAGCGAGCGGGGCTGTAGTCGGCCACTGCGGCTGAGGCGATGACGATGTCGGCGTCGCTGGCGGCTTCCAGGGTGGCATTGAGCATCTGTTCCGCCGATTCAACCGGGATCAACTGGCAGCCCTCGGGGCGCGGAAGGTTCACGGGTCCTGAGACCAGCATGACGCGGGCTCCCCTGGCGGCGGCCGCGCCGGCAAGCGCGTAGCCCATCTTGCCGGAGGAGCGGTTTGTGATGAACCTGATGGGGTCGATGGCCTCCCTGGTGGGGCCGGCGTTGACCACCACCTTCAGGCCTGTAAAGTCACTTGCGCCACGGGCCTCCAGCACGTGCAGAACGTAGCTGACGATGCGTTCCGGCTGTGCCATCCTTCCCTGCCCCACGTCGCCACAGGCAAGGCGGCCACACTCGGGCTCGACGAACCTGTAGCCCAACTCGGCTAGGGTAGCGATGTTGCGCTGCAGGATTGGGTTGGTGTACATGCCCGTGTTCATGGCGGGCGCGATGATAACCGGCGCGCGAGTCGCCATGATGGTGGTGGTGAGCATGTCATCGGCGATTCCCGACGCCACCTTGCCGATGAGGTTGGCGGTGGCGGGGGCGACGAGGAACACGTCTGCGGACTGCGCCAGGGACACGTGCTTCACGTTCCACTGGTCGGGCTCGGCGAACATGTCTACAGTGACAGGATTTCCGGATATGGTACGGAACGTAAGCGGCGTGACGAACTCGCACGCCGCCCTGGTCATGATGGTATGGACGTCAACCCCGGCCTTCACCAGCATGCTGGCGACAGAAGACGCCTTTGCCGCCGCTATGCCGCCGGTGACCCCCATCACGCACCTGGGCGAAGTCATTGGACTGCCTCGTTCTCGGCCGAGGCCGGCCTGGTGTAGGTCACCTTGCCGGCGGCGATCTCCTTCAGGGCGCGCGTCACGGGCTTCTCCGCCCAGGAGTCAGCGCGCTTCTGGTATGTGTTCATCACCTGGCGCGCCCGGCGCGCTGCCATCACTACCAGTGTGTAGCGGGAGTTCACCTCGGAGGTGAGCTCCTCAAGCGTAGGTCGAATCAAACTGTTTCCTCCTTGATGTCAAGCGTCTCTCGCTGTGAACGTTGTGCATCAGTCAAAGCCCCCTTCATCCGCAGCCTCACCGGCTGCGTCAGGCGGCTCAAATCCCAGAATCCTTTGCCTGCCCCGATAAGCTGCAGATGAATGCCGCGCAATCGCACTTGGCCACCCGTGAGCGCTCCGCCAGGATTATCGCGCGCACCATGGCAGCCGCCTCCTCGAGGTTCTGGTTGAGAACCACGTAGTCGTAACGGAACACCAGAGGGATCTCCTCCGTGGCCTTCCTGAGCCTCTCCTCGATGACCTCAGGGCTTTCCGTGCCGCGCTTGGTGATCCTGTTCCTGAGCTCCTCGATGGACGGGGGCATCAGGAATATCAGGACGGCATCGGGCATGGCCTCGCGCACCTGCTGGGCGCCGCGGGTTTCTATGTCCATGATAACATCTTTCCCGCTCGCCAGCGCTTCTTCCACGTGTGCCCTAGGCGTTCCGTATAGATGCCCGCAGAACTCCGCATGCTCCAGAAACCCGTCGTGCGCCAGGCGCTCGGCGAATTCCTCTCGGGATATGAACCAGTAGTGCACGCCGTCCACCTCGTTACGGCGCGGCGATCTGGTGGTCGCCGAGATGGAGTACACGAGGTCGGGCATGGACTGGCGCACCAGCGCCAGGATTGAGTTCTTCCCCGACCCCGACGGGCCCGACACCACGAAGAGCGTGCCCCGGGTTCTGGGGATGCCTGCAGCATTATCGGACATACAAGACCCCTATTTCCCTGTTACTTGCCGAGCTTCTTCAGAAGGGCCTCCTTCTGCCTGACGCCGAGCCCCTGGACTCTGCGGCTCTCGTCGATCCCGACTTCATCCATGATCTGACGCGAACGCACCTTGCCGATCCTGGGCAGCGACTCGAGAAGGTACACAACCCTCATCTTCCCGATGATCTCGTCGTTGGTCCTCTGGAGGACCTCCTCGAGGGTGAGCTTGCCGGCTTTCAGGTCAGCTCTCACCTGTGCCCTCTTGCTCCTGACCTCCTGGGCCTTCTTCAGAGCCTCGGTCTTCTGTTCGTCGGTTAGCTTGGGCAACGCCATTTCCCGCACCTCCATATTGTGTGTTGGTCTGAGGCGTACTCGAACCTACTCGATGTTCTGTACCTGTTCGCGCACCTTCTCCAGTTCTGACTTGATCTCAACGGCAAGGGCCGCCACCTCGGCATCCTGTGCTTTGGACGCTACAGTGTTGACCTCGCGGTTCATCTCCTGAACGATGAAATCCAGCTTCTTGCCGATCGGACCCTCAGCGTCCAACGCGGTTCGGAACTGACGGATGTGGCTTGAGAACCGAACCGTTTCCTCTGTATAGTCACACCTGTCGGCGAACAGCGCAACCTCCGTGGCCAGCCTGGCCTCGTCGACCCTGGCGTCGCCAAGCATCTCCGCCACCCTTGCATCGAGCCGCGCGCGGTATGCCTCCACGGTGCGCGGAGCCAGCGCCCTAAGCTTCTCAAGCGCCTGCTCCATCCGGTCGAGCCTGCCGCGTATGTCCAGGACTAGCCGCTCCCCCTCCGCGCTCCTCATCCGCTCTAGGCCCTCGAGGGCTTCCGCGAAGGCGCCCTTCAGCGCCTGCCAGAGCTCGTCGGCATCGGCTGCGGGTTCGCTTGCGGCCACCACGTCCGGCATGCGAAGGATCGTATCGAGGCTCACGTCACTTTCGATGTTCAGCTCCCTGGCAGCTGCCCGGAGCTGTTGGGCGTACCAGCGGGCCAGCTCCAGGTCGATGCTGGCGCCCCTGGCGGAGCCGCGGCGGTCGACCGCCACGTACACATCTACTTTGCCTCTGCCCAGTCGGGACGTTATGAGCGCTCTGGCCTGGTCCTCGATGCCCGAAAGCTCCCGCGGCATCCTGAAGGACAGATCCAGGTATCTATGGTTCACCGACCGGATCTCAACTGTGAACTCGCCCTCGGCCGTTGACGCCGAAGCGCGTCCGTAGCCGGTCATGCTCATGGCCATAATACTCAGTTCCATCCTTTTCCTATCGTGCGCGTTCAATTCTACTACAAAAACCGCAGGCCAATCAAGTGTTCACGAGCAACTGCAGCTCAAGTAGGTGCGTTCTGGAGCGATTATTCAACCCTTCTGCCTGAATTCCTGCAACACCAGTTGCCTCATTCTGCTTTTCTCATGGATAACCGCCGATTTTGCCCTTTGCGCCTCGGAAAGCGCCGTCTCAGGGCTCGCCTGAGGCTTCGTGCCGCCGAGGTGAGCACCGTGGACCAGCCTGACAGGAACAGGACCAGCCCCCAGTCTACAGCGGAAAGCTCGGTGGTGCCGAGGGCCTGGCGACCTAGCCGGGTGTGAACCACGGCCGCCTGAAGGACCACTGACACCGCCACCGCCGCCACGAGCCACAGGTTGGGCTTTGCAGGGGCCGAGGAGCGGCGCCCCTCGGAGCGACACTGGAACACGTAGATGAACTGTGACATGACCAGGGTGGAGAAGGCCATGGTGCGGGCGGTATCGATGCTTCGACCAAGAACTACGCCGGCCAGTATGTAGCATGCGACGGTGCAGGCGCCCATGAAGACCCCCTGAGCGGCTATGCGCAGGCCGAGGCCGCCAGAGAACACCCCTTCGGAGGGGCTCCGGGGCGGGCGCTTCATCACCGCCGGGTCGGTGGGGTCGGCGGCGAGGGCCATGGCCGGCAGGCCGTCGGTGAGCAGGTTCATCCACAGCAGCTGTATGGGCGTGAGGGGCAGAGGAAGACCGGCGGCTACGGTGCCCAGCATGGTGAGGATCTCTCCGATGTTGCTGGCAAGGAGATAGCGGATGAACTTGCGGATGTTGTCATAGATGGACCTGCCTTCCTCGATGGCGGCGACGATGGTGGCGTAGTTGTCGTCTGTCAGCACCATGCTGGCGGCCTCGCGCGCGACGTCGGTGCCGGAAAGCCCCATGGCGATGCCGATGTCGGCCTCCCGAAGGGCCGGGGCGTCGTTGACGCCGTCGCCGGTCATGGCAACCACCTGGCCCCTGGCCTTAAGGGCGCGGACGATGCGCAGCTTGTGTGCAGGAGCCACACGGGCGAAGACAGAGGTGCGGTCGAGGACCCGTCGGAGCCGGGCGTCGTCCATCTGGTCCAGCTGCTCGCCGGTGACGGCGGCGGTCTCGGGGGTTGCCGACTCTCCGACGAGCCCCGCGGCGCGGGCGATGGCGACGGCGGTGGCCGGGCTGTCTCCAGTGATCATGATGGTGCGGACGCCTGCGAGGGTCGCGTTCTTGATGGCTTCCGTGGCTTCGGGGCGGACGGGGTCCACCATGCCCACCAGGCCGAGCATGGTGAGGCCGGGGTTGAGGCCTAAGACCTCGCGTCCGGACCGCCTGAGGAGGTCGCCGTCGGCCCAGGCCAGGGCGAGGACTCGCATCGCGCCGTCGGCCATGTGGGACTCAGTGGACGTCACGGCAGCTGGAGACAGGCCTGGCGCGAACGACGAGCACAGGGGCATGACAGCGCTGGAAGCGCCCTTGACGAAGGTGACGGGGCCGTACGGGCCGGAGCAGACGACGGCCATCATCTTGGTGTCGGAGCTGAACGGGAGCTCGTCGACGCGCTGGTAGAGCCTGGCCTCATCGAAGGCGGTGCGGCCGGCCTTGGCGGCCATCACCAGGAGGGCGGCTTCAGTGGGATCGCCCGTGATGCCGGCCGCGGCGTCGGACCTGGCAGTCAGGGTGGCGTCGTTGCAGAGGACTGCGCATAGGAGGAGCTGGGCAAGGGCTGGATCGCGGGCGGCGGGGTCGGCCACGTCGGCGCCGGCAAGGGTTCGGAACCGGCCCTGGGTGGAGTAGCCGGTGCCTGTGAGCACGTAGTCGTTTGCCCCGGCTCGCACCTGCACCACAGTGAGCTGGTTTTCGGTAAGGGTGCCTGTCTTGTCGGTGCAGATGACGGTGGCGCAGCCGAGGGTCTCGACGGCGGCGAGCTTGCGCACCACGGCACGGCGCGCGCTCATGCGCTGGACGCCCATGGCCAGGCTCACCGTGACTATGGCTGGCAGGCCCTCGGGGATTGCTGCCACGGCCAGGCTGACGCCGGCAAGGAACATGTACTGGGCGGGCTCGCCCCTGGCAACGCCCATGGCCACCATGGCGGAGCACACTCCCAGGCAGATGGCCACGAGCCAGCGACCCAGCTGTTCCAAGCGGCGCTGCAACGGGGTGAGGCTGGTGCTCACGTCGCGCATGAGCCTGGCTATCTGCCCCATCTCGGTGTCCATGCCCGTTGCCACCACCGCCGCCCTGCCGCGTCCCTTGGTCACCACGGTGCCGGCCCATACCATGTTGTGTCTGTCGGATATGGCGGCCTGCTCCCTGATGACGCAGTTCTCGTCTTTGGCGACGGGGTGCGACTCGCCGGTGAGGACGGACTCGTCAGTCTCCAGGTTATGTGATTCGAAGAGCCTGGCGTCGGCCGGGACCCTGTCGCCTGGAGATAGAAGGATGATGTCGCCGGGTACTAGCTGGGAGGCGTCAACGGACTGGACGCGGCCCCCGCGAACGACGCGGGCGCGGGGGGCGGAAAGTCGGGCCAGGGCCGCAAGGGCCCTTTCGGCGCGAAACTCCTGGATGAAACCGAGTACCGCGTTGATGATCACTATGGCAAGGATGGCGGCGACGTCCTTATACTCGCCCATCACCGCTGAGACGGCCGTGGCGCCCAGGAGAACGAGGACCATGAAGTCCTGGAATTGCGAGGCCAGGATGGCCAGGGGGGAGACCCTCCTGCCCTCTTCGATGACGTTGGGGCCCAGGCGGGCCAGGCGCGCACGGGCCTCGCCGGGCTCCAGCCCTGAGCTAAGTGAGGTAGTAAGCTCCCTTGCCACGGCTCCCCGTGACATCGAATGCCAACTTGGCGTGTGACTCACACTGCATCACCTCTCGTCCACCATTACCCGTTGTAACTGTATGGGCTTTTGACCCTGCAAATGCCCAGGTGCTATACTGTGTGTGCGTTTGGGCGGCGGAGAGAGTGAGGTGGCTGGCCGTGCGCTCAACCTGCTTCAGGAGGCGAGCACCGTGCTGGTAGACGCCTTGACATATAGAGCAGTGACAGCGGAGATCCAGGCTGAGCTTGCAGGCGCGCGGGTTGACAGGGTTACCGCGCCGGCCCGCGACTCGGTGTTGATAACCGCGGGGCGAGGCGGAAAGCACGGCCTGTTGATATCCGCGTCCCCCACCTCGGCCCGGATATCCCTGGTGACGGAGGCGCCTGGGGCGCTTTCAGAACCCACCCCCTTCGTGATGCTGCTCCGGAAACACCTTGACGGCGGGCGGATCCTCGGCATTGAGCAGCTGGGGCTGGACCGGGTGTTCAGGATCAGGCTGGAGGGGTGGGCCGACCGGAGCGAGGAGGACGCGAAGAGCCTGGTCGTGGAGATCATGGGCAGGGGCAGCAACGCGTTCCTCGTCGGCGCCAGCGGCCGCGTCATCGACGTGCTGCGCCGCCAGGTCAGGCGCGATATGGGGCCTGGGGCCACATACGAGCCGCCCCAGCCGCAGGACCGGCCCGAGCCGTGGACCATTGCACGTTATGAGCAGTTCGAGGCCACACTGCTCCGCGTTGCTTCGATGAGGCAGGCGCGTGGGCTGGATGCACGCGTCGATCAGGTGCTATCGGCGGCGGTGGCCGGAGTAGGGCCGGCACTCGCAGCAGAGGTGTGTGCGTCTGCGGACGTACCCGCCGGGGCCGGAGTGAGCGAGTTTGACGGGGCAGATCTCCAGCGGCTGTGGGAGGCCTTCTCGGCGTTCGCCGCTGACGCGAGGCGAGGCAGATTCCTGCATGAGGCGGCGTTCGACGGGTCGAAACCTGTCGCGTGTTCGTCGTGGGGCATATCGCGAATGGCGGCGGCTAGGGGCCTGTCAGTGCGGAGGTTCGATTCCGCCTGCAGCATGTTGGAGGCCTGTTTCGGCGCGGCCGAAGCCATAGAGACGTTGACGGTGCGCCGCAGCGCCCTGAGGCGCAATGTGTCGACCCGGCTCGAGAGGGTGCGCCGGCGCATCGAAGCACAGCTTGCCGACGCGGACCGGGCCTCGGACGACCTTCGCCTGAAGCGTTTCGGAGACCTGCTCACCGCGAACCTCCACTCTCTGGGCGGCGGACCCCTTCGGCAGTCACGAGTGACCGTGCTGGACTACTACGACCCTGACATGCCAGGCGTAGTGATAGAGGTGGACCCGTTGCTGAGCGCGGTCGAGAACGCCCAGCGCTTCTACAGGCAGTATTCCAGGGCCGCCAGGGCTCAGGAGGCCATAGCTGAGAACGTGGCGCGTGCCCGTGACGAGGAGTCGTACCTCGAGAGCGTGCTGGAGATGGTCGACTCCGCCGATGACCTGGATGACATCGACGCCATCAGAAACGAGCTGGAGATCCTCGGCTACCTCAGACCTGAGCCCAATGGCACGAACCGCGCCAGGGGCAGACGAGGTGGGCGCCCTGCCGCCGCGGAGAGTACCTCTTTAGGGCCAACCAGGTTCGCCACGAAGGACGGATACGACGTCCTGGTGGGCAGGAACAACCTGCAGAACGACGAGCTGACCTTCAGGATCGCCCGCGGGCATGACCTGTGGTTCCACGTGAAGGGGTCTCCAGGAAGCCATGTGGTGCTGCGCAAGAGCGCCAGGGAGACCGTGCCTGACGAGGCAATGATGGCCGCGGCAATGCTGGCTGCGTACTACAGCCGCGAGCGCCACAGCTCCAACGTGGCGGTGGATTGTACGGAGGTCAGAAACGTCCGCAAGCCGAAAGGGGCAGCGCCGGGAAGAGTGATATACGATTCCCACCGTACGTTATACGTGACTCCATCCAAGGAAGGATTGATGTCATACCTGGGCTAGGCCCGCCAGCAGCGCCTGGGGCACCGGGCGCGCTTGGCGCTGGCGTCAGGAGCACGTGCCCCCGCCCGCCGGCAAAGACCACGTCAGTGCCGAGCGCCGAACACATCGCTGCGAACCTGGCCATTGCCGCCCTTGCCTCCCATCCCTTCAGGGGCACAGGGCGGCATCGCTCTATTCGCACAGGGATCAGCTGGACGACTTCGACACGGTACGGAGTCAGCGACAGCAGCGCAATGAGGCTGTCAGTGGTGTGCGCGCGCCTCTGGTCGAACACCAAGTTGCCAAGGGAGTAGAAGATCACCCCGTTCCGGTACACCTCCACAGGCTGAAGGACGTGTGGGTGGTGCCCCAGCACCACCGACGCGCCGGCATCCACCGCCGCCCGGGCCAGGGCCACCTGACGCTCGGCGGGAACCAGCGAGTACTCGTCTCCCCAGTGAAAAGAGGCGATAACGTGGTGCGACATGCTCTTGGCCCGCCTGATGTCGGACAGGATCTGGTCTTCGCGCCAATCGGGGATGCCTGGCCTGTCAGCTTCGGCAATGAAGGTTTCCGGATCCGTGTAGGACCAGAAGATGGGGGCTAGCTCGGAGTAGGCCAGAAAAGATATGACGAGGCCGTTCTTCCTGACGATGGCTGGTCGCCGTGCCTCCTGGATGTTGCGTCCGCCGCCGCAGGCGGCCACACCTACGGCGCTCAGGGCCGCGAGGGTATCGCAGAAGGCCTCGCGGCCGTAATCCAGGGAGTGGTTGTTGGCCAGAGAGACCACCGAGATGCCTGCATCCCGCAGCTCCTGCGCGAAACGCGGGTCGGAGCGGAACCAGATCCCCTTGCCTGGCAGGGGCTGGCCTCGGTCGGAAAGCGCGGTCTCAAGGTTCACAAAGCCCAGGTCCGCCCCGGAGAATATGTCGGCCACAGCGGAAAGAGGCCAGCCTGCGCCGGCCTCAGCCACCACGGTGCGCACTCCCCTGTCGAACATTACGTCGCCGGCGGCCGCCAGCAGCACGCTGGAAACGGCGTCCGGTCGGACGGGCAACTTGGCCCCGCGAGTCCCGCCGGCCGCTGCGTCAGCCCTGGCTGCCGTGTCTGCGTCAATCGCCACGCCCGCGTGATCCGCTTCCGACGTTCCGTTTGCGCGAGGCATCCCAGTCTCCAGGGAATAGATGGACGGCTGAAACGAGCAGCCAGGCGCAAGCGACACCACGGCCAGGCCACACAGGCACAGGCACGAGGCCGCCAGCGCGAAGCCTCGCTTCGACAAGGGGCATCACCTGCCCTGGGAGCGTTGTCTGAGCAGCTCGAGAGCCTGCTGAAAATCGGGCGGCGGCGGCGCCTCGAAGAACATGTTCTCCCCCGTAATGGGATGCTGAAATTGCAGGCTGACGGAGTGCAGTGCCTGCGCCTCGAGCCCAAGCTCGCCGACGGCTCTCGGTCCGCCGTAGACCGGATCGCCGGCCACCGGCCTGCCGATGTAGCTCATGTGCACGCGGATCTGGTGGGTGCGTCCAGTCTCCAGTTTAACGCGAACGAGCGTGTAGTCGCCGAAACGCTCCTCCACGTTGAACCGGGTGATGGCGGCCCGGCCCGTCGGGATCACCGCTTGGCGCTTCCGATCGACGGGGTGGCGGCCGATGGGCGCGTCGACCAGGCCGGCGTTCTCCGTGATGTTGCCCCTGACTATCGCCAGGTATCTGCGGTCGATCCGCCTTGCGGCCAGGTCGGCGGCGAGCCTGGAGTGGGCCCTGTCGTTCTTGGCAACTATCATGACGCCGGTGGTGTCCTTGTCCAGGCGGTGCACTATGCCGGGGCGCAAGGCCCCTCCCAGGTGCGATAGGCTCATCTGCCTGCCCAACAGCGCGTTGACCAGCGTCCCGGTGCTGCGGCCCGAGCCGGGGTGGACCGCCATGCCCCTGGGCTTGTTCAGCACCAGAAGGTCGTCGTCCTCGTACACCACCGCCAGCTGGATGTTCTCGGGCTTCACCGCGTCCGACTCCTCGGGCGGCAGGACGTCCACTTCTATCATGTCCCCGGCCCTGATCCGGTAGGAGGGCCTGGTCTCCACGTGGCCGTTGACGCGCACCCTGCCATCGATCACGTGCCTCTGAGCAGCAGAACGCGAAGGAGCAGCCTGCTCCTTCGCGATGAACACGTCCAGCCTGGACCCTTCGTCTTCAGGACCGGGAGTGGTAACGATCGTCTCCATTTCCTACATACGCACCGTGCTGTGCGAAGTGTTGCGGGTGTACACGCGGACGACTCCGAAGGCCAGCACTCCGAGGAGGATGCAGAGCACCTGAGTGGCGGTGAGCGGGGCGAAGTAGTCGCGCACACCCTCGCGCCAGAACTCCACGATGAACCTGGCCACCGAGTAGAGACCCACGTACATCCAGAGCACCTGACCCTCGAACTTCTTCCTGGCTTCCACCATCGTCAGCAGGCCGAAGATGATCAGGCTGTAGATGGCCGAGTAGATCTGAGTCGGATGCCTCAGGAGGCCGTCGCGACCTGCAGCCAGTGCCCAGGCCACCGTTGTCTGCTCGCCGTAGCAGCATCCGTTCAGGAGGCAACCGATCCTCACGATGGCGTAGCCCAGCGCAACAGCGGGCGCCGCGATGTCCGCCACCTTCCCCACGGACAGCTTCTTGACGCGGCAGTAGACGTATCCTGCCAGCACGCCCGCGCCGAGGCCGCCGAAGTACGACAGGCCGCCATCGCGCATGTGAAGCACGGACGCGGGGTAGTTGATATAGCTCTGCAGGTTCAGCACCACATGGAGCAGGCGGGCGCCGATGATGGACGCAATACAGATTATCAAGGCCAAGTCGATGATATTGTCGGGGTGGATTCCCCGCTTCTTGCCGACTGCAGCAGCATAGAAGGTTCCGACGACGAAGGCCAGCGCCAGCGAGAGACCCCACGAGTACACCGGATACTTCCACAAATTGAACAGCACTGGATGCAAGAGTTACTCCTCCTTCACGGATGGATGGAACAGCACACTGTACAGTATCAGCGCCATGCCGATGACTATGGCGCTGTCGGCTAGGTTGAACACCGGCCATATGCCCAGATCGATGAAATCGAAGACACTGCCGACCATGACCCTGTCGATGAGGTTGCCGATAGTGCCGCCAAGGCTCAAGCTCACACCCAGCCGCTGCACCCACCAACGCCGTGGCCACCGCAGCAGGTAGTACGCGCCTGCCAGCGTCACGACCACAGCTATAGCGATGAGCATCGGTCTTCCATTGTGGAGAACGCCGAAGGCCGCGCCGGAGTTTCTCACATTCGTGATCCTGACGATGCCGCCCAGGCATGGTACCACTTCATACGGCGCCACCAACCGGCTGACAACGTGTTTGGTGGCCTGATCGGCCAGCACTATGAAAGCTGAAACTAGGAGCCACAACACGTTGACACACTCCACAGGCCCGGCGCAGGCCCGGCAAAGTCCGAGATTCATTGTAACACAGGCGGAAGGAGCAGTAAACCGCAGGTAGCTGGGGCTGCTTCGGCTCTCAGGCTACCAGGCATCGATCCCGCCGGAGTTCTCGGCGGCGTCGTCCTGGCCTGTGTTGGCCGTGCCGTACTCGGCCAGTTCGTCCCATACGTCCTCGCCATGGATTCCAGGGTCATCGTACGGGTACGACTCGTCCAGCCCTCCGAATGGCGGACGGATCACCTGCTCCTCCACCGGCCGCCTGGACGCGGCGTCGGCACTATCCGTGGCCGGCACACGCACCCCGCACTCCACGCAGCTTGCCGCCCACGGTATCGCCCGGAGCCTCTGCTCCGGTATCGGCTTGCCGCACTCTACGCAGATCCCGTAAGTCCCCTGCTCCAGGCGGCTCATGGCCGCGCTTATCTCGGCAAGCCTGGTCTCGTTATGGTTGATCAGCCCCAGGTTGATGCTGCGCATCTCCAGGGATGAACCTGAGTCTGCAGGGTGATTATCGTAAGACGAAAGCTCTCCGCTCCAGTCGGCTTCGGCCACGTCGAAGCCTGCTGTACTCTCAACGTCCGAGATCCGCCGCTCCGCCATCCGCCTGGCGCGTTCAAGGCGCCTGCGCGCCTCGGCTACGTCCAAAGGGCAACCTCCTCATGGCTCCGAGTGTGTGTCAGGCGTGGCCTGCGGAAAAGCCGAAAGCGTCACCGGTTCAGTTCGACGAACTCCACTATCTCGCCTATGTACTTGCCGATCAGCGGCAGGTTGGACCATGCCACCTGACCCAGCAGATACAGCCCGATGGCGGCCAACACCGACGCCCCGAAGGCGAAACCCAGCCCCCTTGCCGCGCCGCCCAGGAAGTTCGACCAGATGACCCTCCTGGGGCTCCTGAGGAACTCCACGTACTCGGCGACTGACGAATCCTCCATTGCGCGTGCAACGCGCGCCAGCTGATGGTACAGGCTTTCGCCCCGGCGACGGCAGGCTCTTCGGCTCAAGCTCCACACCTCTACACTATGGTGCCCCTTGCTTGCCCCTTTAAGCCGTCGAGCAAGCCGTCTAGGCCCTGCGCTCCTCATCGGCGTCCTGTTCGATGATATCCATGTAGGCCTCAAGCATGGCCTTCATGCGCGCCCGCAGCGCGGTCTGGTGAGCCAGCAGGTCCTCAAGCCGCTGCTCCTGCGCCCTAACCTTGTCGTGGGCGCGCTGCACGATCTCCGCGGCCTGCTGCTCTGCGCTCTCCAGTATGAGCCTAGCCTTCTCCTCCGCGTTGCGGCGTGCCTCCTCAGCGGCCTTCTGCGCCAGGAGCAGTGTCTGTTTCAGCGTCTCACCCAGGTCGGTGCCGGACTGCTCCTTCTCCATCAGCTGCCGCAGCCTCTCGCGCAGCTCGGCGTTCTCGCGCCACAGCTGGTCATAGCTCTGGCCCACCTGGTCCAAGAACTCGTCCACCTCGGCGGCGCTGTACCTGCCAAACCTGGCCTTGAACTGCTTCGAATGGACTTCAAGTGGTGTTAGCATCTCTCTCCCCCTCCCTTGTGAACGTGGTAGGCGGGTTGTACCGTGTAAGCGTAATCGACACCCTGCCGCGCTTCGTCATGCCCAACACTTCGTCTACGGTGAGCCTGCCCCTGCCCCGGCAGGTGATGACGTCTCCCTGGGATACCTTGAACGCTGGTGACTGCACCTCTACTCCGTTCACCTTGAAACGGCCGATCTTGATCTCCTGCGCCAGCCTGGTGCGGGACGCCGGAAAGCCCGCGCCGGCCACGGCGTCAAGGCGCAGGGACGGCACAGTGGCACGGATGGTTTTCGCGGATTGCCCCGGGAAAGACACTTCGGCCGGGTCCAGCTCGACTATGCCTTCGAGCGCCGCTAGAGGCGCAGGGACCGGCCTCCTGGCGGGAGGTGGCTCCGTGCGGCTGCGCAGCGCGGCCGAGTCGACCACAGCCTGCCAGGTTCCTGTGGTGCAGAACACGTCTCCCAGATGCTCGGGGGCGAAACCGATTGACCGCAGCGTCGCCCACACTTCGCCGGGATCGGAATCAGAACCGATCCCGGGGATATCGCGCAATTCTATGTACGTGATGCCCGCGGATAGCGTATCGTTGACGAATGCCACCGCAGTCACCACCAGCTTCTTTCTGACGGCTCCCCTGTATCCCCCATATAGCCTGCCTACGGCGGCTGGCACCGTCGAAAGCTGCTCCAGCGCCTGCTCCTGCTCACCGGGGCTGAGGAACCCTATGTGAGTCACCTCGCCGGCGGCCGCTCTCGCGACGGCCTGCGAGACCAGCTCTTCAAGGTTCAATCTGAGGCCTCCTCCGCATCAAGGGTCGCCACTGGCCTGGGCCCGAACAGGGCGGTCCCAATCCTCACCATCGTGGCGCCCTCTTCGATGGCCACTTCGAAATCGCCTGACATTCCCATAGACAGATGCTCCAGCTCCACGTTGGAGAGCCTGAGGCGCCCCAGCTCCTCCTTGAGGATACGGCCCTCCCGAAACAGCGGCCGGACGGACTCAGGATCGTCGCAAAGCGGGGTCATTATCATCAGGCCGCGCACCCGCAGCGTCTGGTACCGGGTGAGCGCCTCCAGCAGCTCGCGCGTGCCTTCCGGCATCACGCCGGACTTCTGGGACTCGCGCCCCATGTTCACCTGAACCAGCACGTCAAGGGAGACGCCGCGGGCGGCACAGCGACGGGCGAGCTCGCTGGCGAGCTCGACGCGGTCGAGGGAATGCACCATCGAGAACAGGCCCACCGCGTGCCGGGCCTTGTTGCGCTGAAGCGTCCCGACCAGATGCCACTCTACACTCGGAGGAAGCAGAGGCGCCTTGGCCATGGCCTCCTGCACCCTGTTCTCGCCGAACCGCGTCAGGCCGGCCTTCACCGCCTCGGCGATCCTCGCCACCTCGACGTTCTTCGTGACGGGGATGAGCGTCACGTCCGTCTCTGATCTGCCCGAACGTCGCGCGGCGGCGGCTATCCGCTCCGTGACCTCGTCCAGTCTACCGAGGAAAGAAGACAATCACCAACACCTCGCAGCGGGTTACGTATTCTTCATCGCAGAATACTATTCCTCCGCTGGGTTTCAGGGCTTCAACAAGACCTTATCGCCTTCGCGTATGCCTGACACAGCCGCCCGCGACCCGACAACGCCCTGCAGGATCACGGGACGGAACACGTACCTGCCGGCGCGGTATATGTACACGCCGGTGTAGCCGTCGCGCTCGACCACGGATGAAGCGGGAACTATGATGCCTTGTATAGTGCGGGGGATCAGTATTGCGCGTTCCAGGCGGAGGTCGGCCAGGGTGAGGGCGAACCTGTCGAGGGCGATGCGCACCGCGTGCCAGCCTTCGCCCAGGTCGGGGCGGGATTTCACGTCAAGCACGGTGGCATTGACTTCTTCCTGCGCCAGCCGGGGGAAGCGCACTCTGACCGACCTGCCGGCGCGAAGCTCTTCGTCGTCGAGGTCGGCAAAGAAGAGAAGCTCGGTGCGAAGGTCTGTGATCTCGCGGAACACCGCCTGCCCAGCCCTGACGACGTCGCCATCCGAGGTGCGCCTGGGCTCGGGCTGGTATGAGCCGGGAGTGATGTCGAGGATGTCGGGATGGGACGCGTTCATGGCCTCTTCCAGACCGTCCATGTGATAGCTGACGACGCAAGACTGCCGTGCGCGCAGAACGGCGATGGCGCGGCCTGCGGCGTCGGTGCGGCTGGAAGACGCGGCGGACGGCTGCGAGGCTGGGAGCCCCGGAAGGTCCGGCTCAGATAGGGCGGGCAGTATCTCGGCGACGATATCGCCGGCAGCTACCCGCTGACCATTGTCGGCGACCAGGCGGATTACGCCGGAGGCGGGGCTCACGGCGAGCCTCTCGTTGCGTATCATGAGCGCCTGGCCTTCGATCTCCACCTTCAGGGAGCCGCTTGCGGCCACCTCCGAAGGGGCGAACCGCCCCACCCAGAGCGGGCGCACGAACGTCAGCACCCCGGTGGCGAACACCAAGGCCAGTGCGACGACCATAGTGCGAGCGTAGAAGCGCCGCGCCCGCTCCTCCAGGCTGTGGTCCTCGACTCTAGGCTGTTTCATCTCGGGCGCTCCCACTGGAGTCCGCGGCAGTGGACCAGGTGATCGTTGGCCACCAGGGTGCCTTCGGCGGTCTCCAATTGGTACACCCGTCCCTGGTAGCCGCTGGACTTCCGCACCTCCAACACCCCGAACGGGCGAAACGACATGGACTCTCCCAGCGGCGGAGCCTTCTTGCCGAGCTTCGGCTTTTCGAGCACCAGAAGGGAGTCACCGGCCCGCACATCCTTCGCCAGCACGACCTTCTCCTCCAGGCCCCGAACGACGGGCAGCGGCTGCTGCCCTGTGAGGTTCAACAGACCCGCTCTTGTACGTATCTGATAAAGAGGTTCGCCTTCCCACAGCATCCGTCGGAGCACCGCCTCTGTGGTGGTCCAGCCGGTGCGGCACAGGAAGCGGTACTGGCCGATGTCGACTTCGTTTGAATCGGCGTCGAGGACGCGCTCGAGCAAGTCCAGCGTGGCCTCGAACACTTGCCCTGCAGAATCCTTGACGTAAAGAACTGTATCGTTGAGCAGGCAGGAATTCACCTCACATCGCCTCCAGTAGGCGCAAGTATAGCACCTCATTGCCCAGGTTTCAAGGCTTTGGCCTTCCTGTGTTGGCGGACTGTGTTGGCCTGCCTGGGCT
>Ga0209537_1002130_pt1 | contig 20479 bp, 14 predicted proteins | sample BioPla4DNA1_FD_187698 | JGI IMG/M metagenome (GOLD analysis project Ga0209537, IMG submission 187698) | Biogas fermentation microbial communities from Germany - Plant 4 DNA1 (SPAdes) (version 2) | ecosystem: Engineered > Bioreactor > Anaerobic > Digestate | place: Bielefeld, North... | reverse complement strand
TATAATTATTTTCTGATAAAACTCCCTTGGCCTTTTCCAGAGAAGCCTTGTCCAAAAAAGAGATAACCAGTGAGCCAGGTTCACCTTCACGGCTGTTAATGATTCGTAGGTTTTTAATATTTATTGAGTGTTTACCTAAGATAGTAGCCACTTCTCCGATGACCCCTGGTCGATCCTCTACATCAACATAGAGGTCATAATAGGGAAGAAGATTTAAAACCTGACGTACCGGTAGGTTTTCTCTATATACTTTTGCAGAAGCAAAGAAATCTTCAATTTCTGAAGCCTTGTCCTTATCCAACATTGTACAAAAATCAGTAAGATATTTATTTATATATTCTATTAGGGAGATTAGCTCCTTTTTATTGGCTAAGGATATATTTTTCCACATTTCTGGATTAGATGAGGCAATTCTAGTTATGTCCCTAAAACCTCCAGCAGCTAGCTTTTCACAGAGATGTGAAGAATCATCCATGTCCTTTACTGTGTTTACTAAAGCAGCTGCTACAACATGGGGTAGATGGCTTACAGCACCAATGATTCTGTCATGTCTTTTTGCATCTACTACCAGAGGTAGGGCACCTATAGAAGATAAAAACTCTGATAAGGAGTTTAAAGCCCAAGCTGGTGTAGAATCCAAGGGCGTAAGGATATAGTAGGCATTTTCAAAAAGATGAGGGAGGGAGGCATGATATCCAGAATATTGGGTACCTGCCATAGGATGACCTCCTATAAATATAGCTCTACTAAGCCCTGTTGAATGGACAGTTTGGGCAACCTCCATAATATTTTGTTTGGTACTAGCTACGTCGGTTACTATGGTATCTTCATCCAATAAATACATGACCTCCCTTATGATAGAGGTCATGGTATGGACTGGGGTACATAGAAAAACTAAGTCAGCACCCTGGACGCCTTCAGCTAGATCCTCAGTAATATAATCGGCCACCTTATCTATTAAGGCTGATTCTAGACTTTCTTTATTAGAGTCAATAGCGACAATAAAACAATTTGGATGCTTTTTTTTGATAGCTTTAGCTAGGGATCCCCCAATTAGCCCTAAACCTACAATACAAATCTTAGAAAAAATCATATGGGTAACTCCCTCTTTAAAATGGGTGCTATTTTCCGTATCTCATCCATTAGAGTAGAAAAGCTTTCAAAGTTCAGAGACTGATTTCCATCGGAAAGGGCAACTTGGGGATTTGGATGAACTTCTATCATTAATCCATCAGCACCTGCAGCAATACCTGCTCTAGCCATGGGAGTAACCAGGTTCCATTTGCCAGTCCCGTGGCTAGGATCAACGATTATGGGTAAATGACTAATTTCTTTTATAATAGGCACACTGCTTAGGTCAAGAGTATTTCGGGTATAGGTTTCAAAGGTGCGGATACCTCGTTCACATAATATTATGTTATAATTTCCTTCGTTCATAATATATTCTGCCGCATTTAGCCATTCTTCAATATTTGATGATAGCCCCCGCTTGAGAATTACCGGCATTTTTGTTCTTCCTACACGCTGAAGCAAATCAAAGTTTTGCATGTTTCTTGCACCGATTTGAACAACATCCACATATTCCATGGCCTTTTCCAGGGAATCATTGCTTACTACCTCTGAAACTATTAGCAAGCCCGTTTCTTTACGGACCTGGGCTAAAAGTTTTAGTCCTTCTTCACCCAAGCCTTGGAAGGAATAAGGGGAAGTACGAGGTTTATATGCTCCGCCACGAAGGAATTGGACACCTTGGCTTTTGAGAAAAAGAGCAGTTTCCATAATCTGTTCTTCGTTTTCCACAGCGCAAGGTCCTGCAATTATAGCTAAGGAGCGTCCTCCCACTTCTACGCCTTTTATGTTTATAATTGATGATTCTGGCTTAAATGTTTTACCTACAAGCTTATAGGGGTCTATAATGGGAACTAAACGCTCTACTCCAGGCATGACTTCGAGGGGGGTATTAGCCAGTTTGCGTTTGTCACCTATAACTCCTATAATAGTTCTTTCTGAACCAACTGAGATATGAACTCCTAAACCTAAGTCTTTTAGAAGTTTTTCAACATTATTGATTTGATCTTGACTTGCATTAGACTTCATTACAATAACCATACTGCCATTCTCCATTCCTTAACATTATTTTCTAATATAAGTTTAGTTTACCATACTACCATACTTCATTATTCTAAAGATTAATATTTAACTATATCAGAAATATTTAATTTTTCAAGTCATTTATTACTTCTTTTAATGCTTCAACAAAGATTTCATTTTCTTCTTGAGTACCTATAGTTACTCTAATCCAATCATCCATTCCATATATATCTCCGGATCTAATTATGACTCCTTTTTTAAGTAATGCCTTAAAGACTTCGACACTGGAAAGATTGACATTTACCATTAAAAAGTTTGCATAGGTAGGAATATATTCTAATCCCATTTTGTCAAAAGCAGAGTACAGATATTCTTTTCCTTGATTATTACTTTGTATACTCTTTTTTATAAACTCCTGATCTTTTAGGGCAGCTATTGCAGCCACTTGTGCTCCAGCATTGGTGTTAAAAGGACCTCGTACACGATTTAGATAACCTATTATATCTTTGTTGGATATGGCATATCCGATTCTAAGGCCAGCCATTCCATAGGCTTTGGAAAAGGTGCGAAGTATTATAATATTATCAAATTCATTTAAAAGCTCTAGACTTTCGGGATAATCTCCACCCCTGGCATATTCATAATAGGCCTCATCCAATACAACAAGCACATCCTTTGGAACCCTTTTTATAAAATCTAGCTGCTCCTGTGCTGAAATAATGGTTCCTGTAGGATTGTTAGGATTACATAGCCAAATAATCTTGGTCTTATCATTTATTTTTTCTAAAAAACCATTTAGATTCATACGATAATCTTGTGTTAAGGGGACTTCAATAGATTGACCATCCATAATCTTAACAACGGAATCATAGCGTGGGAATGAAGGAACACCCATAATAGCGTTATCTCCAGGATTAATATATGTTTGTGCTATTATTTCCAGTATTTGGTCGGTGCCTGCCCCCAAAAGTATTTGATCGGGATCTACTCCCAACTTTTCAGATAAAGCTAATTTGAGGCTTGTTCCGTTTCCATCAGGGTAGATAGCCATATTTTTAGCCCATTCTTCAACTGCCTTGGTAGCAGCTGGAGAATTACCTAAAGGATTTTCGTTGGAAGCAAGCTTAATTACCCTATCAATTCCCAATTCCCTTTTAACCTCGTCAATAGGTTTTCCCGGTATGTAAGGACTTAAGCTATTGATAGCGTTTCTTTGTTCTACCATTTAAATTCCTCCTCAATATATAGACAATATATTATTGAAATATCTTATAGATAATTTCTTGATCTACATTATTAAAAATATCAACTTTGCCGTATTCTATAGGAAGGATAAAGACTATGGAACCGGATCTATTCTTTTTATCATGGGTCATGGCTTGAATCAGGGATTCTATATCAACTTCCGTAATTTTTGTGGGAAGGTTTGCTGCTTTTAAGAGGTCAATAAGAAGATTAACTAAAGACTGATCCACTAGCCCCATACGTAAGGCTATCAAGGCTTCATATACCATGCCTAGAGCAACAGCTTCACCATGAGTGTATTGACCATAACCTGTTATGGCTTCTAGACCATGCCCTATAGTGTGGCCAAAGTTTAAGATTGCTCTTAGCCCTTTTTCCCTTTCATCCTGACCGACTATTTCAGCTTTTATTCTGCAGCAGCGTTGAATAGCATAGGCAAGAGCATTTTTTTCTTTTCTCATTAGTTTCTCTATGTTGTTTTCAAGCCATTTTAAAAATTCCTTATCCCATATAAACCCATACTTTATAAGCTCAGCCATACCTGTAGAAAATTGCCTATCTGGAAGGGTATTGAGTGTATTTATATTGATATATACTGATTTTGGCTGATAAAAACTGCCTATAATGTTTTTTGCCAATGGGTGATTGACAGCTACTTTTCCTCCTACACTGCTGTCTACCTGGGCTAATAAAGTAGTGGGTATTTGTATAAAATTGATACCTCTCATATAAGTAGAAGCAACAAAGCCGGCTAAGTCACCAACTACTCCTCCGCCTAATGCTATAATAGAAGAAGATCTATCAAGTTTAGCCTTTAGAGCTTTGGTGTATAGAGATTCTGCCACTTCAAGGCTTTTACTATTCTCGCCAGGCTGTATCACGGCTAAGGAAGTTTCACATCCCATAGAAGAAATAATATTTATAACATCACCAACAAATAATTCATTAACATTTTCATCGGTGACCAGCATAACTTTATTGCCTATATAGTTTTTAACGGCAGATCCTATACCCTGCCAGCCATCGTTGATATGAATAGCATAAGAATCTTGGGGTAAGTCTAGATTAATAATTATTGGTTCCATGGAATTTTATCTCCTTATAAAAAAGTTAGAATATTGTCAAGGTTTATTTTTAGTTGATTTTATACCCTGTATATCAAAAAGTCAAGATATGTAAGCATTTATAAGCAGTAAGATGGAATAAATTAGAATCACAATAAAAAATAGCAAATTATATGAAAAACATTAGTGCGCAAAGGAGAAATATATGGTACAATAGAAGAAATAAATTCTGATTTTTCTAATAGATAATTAAGTCCCAAAATAATTAACCCTCGATTAATCTGTTAACATAAATCATTACTGTTAACTATCATATATGAACTATCACTTTGCAAAAACAGTGATATTGATATCAATAAAAGGGGGATTATGCATGAAGAATTTTGAGACTAAAAAAATCCGCAACATTGCCATCGTTGGACATGGTGGTGAAGGTAAGACTACCTTAACTGAAGCCATGTTATTCAATTCTGGTGGCACAGATCGTTTTGGTCGCGTCGAAGATGGGACCACCACTACCGATTATGATCCCGAGGAGATAAAAAGGCAGATCTCAATTAGTTCCGCAATAGCCCCAATGGTATGGAATGATCATAAAATCAATGTTGTTGATGTTCCAGGATACTTTGACTTTATTGGGGAGATGATGAGTGCTCTAAGGGTAGTAGATAGTGCTGTTCTCGTAGTGGGAGCAGTTTCTGGCTTGATGGTAGGCACAGAGAAGGCTTGGGATTATTGTGAAAGCCATGTCATACCTAGGTTGATATTTATCAATCAAATGGATCGTGAAAATGCTAACTTCTCAAAGGTTTTGGATCAATTGAAGGACAAGTATGGTACGTCCATAGCACCTTTCCAGATACCTATCATGGAAGGAGGACAATTCAAAGGAATTGTAGACGTGTTGAGGATGGAGGCCAAAATATTTGACGGCAAAGAGACCAAGGATGCCCCAATTCCTGATAATATGGTAGATGAAGTAGAACCTATCCGCACCATGCTTATAGAAGCAGCTGTGGAAACCAGCGAGGAATTAATGGAAAAATATTTTGAGGGAGAAGAAATAACCGATGAGGAGTTAACCAATGCAATTCGCTATGGTGTTTTAGAAGGAGATATTGTTCCCATATTATGTGGTTCAGCTCTAAACAATGTAGGAATTAAAACCTTGATGGATGAAATAGTTAACTACATGCCTTCCCCATGCGATAGACCATCCTTCAAGGGAACAAATCCAAAAACAGAGGAAACAGTTCGACGTGAGATGAAAGTCTCAGAACCTTTTTCAGCTCTAGTATTCAAAACCATCGTTGACCCATTCATAGGTAAGCTTTCTATATTCAAGGTGATGTCTGGAGAGTTAGAAAGCGGTGCTACAGTTTATAACGCAAACAAAGATTATAATGAAAAAACTACAGCATTGTATAGCTTAAAAGGAAAGAAACAGAGCCAGGTTAACAAGCTAACTGCTGGTGATTTCGGTGCCTTCGCAAAGCTACAACAAACTGAAACTGGTGATACCTTATGTGATCCTTCTTCACCCATAGTATATAAAGGTATTGAATTCCCTGAGCCTGCTATTTCTATGGCAATTCAAGCCGAGAAAGAAGGAGAAGAAGATAAGGTATTTGCAGGACTTAACAGGTTGGCAGAAGAGGATCCAACATTTAGGATAGAAACCAATTCCGAAACCAATGAGACGTTAATAAGTGGTATTGGAGAAATGCAGTTAGATGTAGTCGCCAGCCGCTTAAAGAGCAAATTTGGGGTAGGAGTTATATTCAGAGAGCCTAAAGTAGCTTACAGAGAGACTATCCGTAAAACTATCAAGGCAGAAGGTAAGCATAAGAAGCAAAGTGGTGGACATGGACAGTATGGACATGTATGGATTGAATTCGAGCCATTGGGAGATACTGAAAAACAACTGGAGTTTGTAGACAAAATTGTAGGCGGTGTGGTACCAAGACAATACATCCCAGCGGTTGAAAAAGGTTTACAGGAGTCACTGGCTAAAGGTGTATTAGCTGGCTATCCAATGTATGGAATAAAGGCTACATTATATGATGGATCATACCATAGTGTTGACTCCTCCGAAATCGCCTTTAAGATGGCAGCCAATTTAGCCTATAGAAAATTAGTTGATGCGGATCCTGTACTCTTAGAGCCCATCATGAAGGCAGAAGTGATAGTTAACGAAGAATACATGGGCGACATAATCGGAGATCTAAACCGTCGAAGAGGAAGAATTTTAGGCATGAATCCCATTGGTAACGGTTTGCAGTGCATCGAAGCGGAAGTCCCCCAAGCAGAAATGTTTAAGTATGCAATAGATCTTCGATCTATGACACAAGCACGAGGATCTTTCAAATTGAGTTTTGTACGATATGAAGAAGTACCGGGCAATATAAGCGCCAAGATAATAGAGGAAGCTAAGAAGGCAAATGAATAATAAAAGTTGAGCAACCGGGTATCATAAGATACCCGGTTTATACTTTGATTAATTTAAATTTAATCCATTATGCTATATAATACATTTACGTATAATGACTATTGATAAGTGAACGCCTTAGTTGATTTGGTTAAAATAATGATGTAGCCAAAGATCAATAGTCATTATATATTATCATTTATAAAATGATTAAGGCATGTATACGGAAGGAGAAGATATATGATTACAACTGTAACCATGAACCCGTGTATAGACAGAATGGTAACCATAGATAGCTTTACTTATGGTGGAATGAATCGGATTTTGGAAAGTAGAATAGATGCTTCAGGGAAAGGAATAAATGTAGCTATTGCATATACACAATTAGGAGGTAAGGCTTTATGTACAGGTATTAATTATAGTGAAAGGGGAAACTTAATAGTTGAACTACTAGAAAGAAAAGGGATCTATCATGATTTTGTTAATGTGGATGGGGAGGTTAGAATTAATCATAAGATATATGACAGATCTCAACAAGTGGTGACTGAACTTAATGAAAGTGGATATCCTGTAGATGATGTAGCATTAGAGAAGGTAAAGGAAAAAATCATAACCCATAGTAGGGAAAGTCAAATACTGGTGATAAGTGGCAGTGTCCCTAGGGGGGTCCCTAAAACTATATATAGAGATCTATTAAAGGGTGCGTCCCATTTACCAATCAAGACCATATTGGATGCAGAGGGAAGTTTATTGCTGGAGGGCATAAAGGAAAAACCCAATATAATTAAGCCCAATCTTTTTGAGTTGGAAAGTGCTCTAAATATAAAAATTACGTCCCATAGTGAAGTTATCAAGGCAGCAGGTTTCTTTTTAGATAAAGGAGTAGAGATAGTAGGAGTTTCTATGGGTGAAGAGGGGGCTATTATTGTAAATGAAAACCATGCATATTATGCTCCAGGTCTTAAGGTAGATGTAAAGGGTACAGCAGGGGCGGGTGATTCCATAATTGCTGGTTTCTGTCTAGCCATGAAAGAGGGCTTGGGTTTGGAAGAAATGCTAAGGTATGGAGTGGCTGCGGCTACCGCCTCGGTGATGAGGGAAGGAACCCTAATGTGTACAAGAGAAGGATTTGAATCTATATTGCCTAAAGTAAAGATAGAAAAGTTACACAACTAAAGTGTAACTTTTTTGCTTTTATCCATTTATGAATATAGAAACTTTGGGAGAGGAATAATAATTTTGCAATGCAAAGAAAGGAAATAAAATAAAATGAAATGAAAATTTTCACCAAAATAAAAATATATGTTAAAAATATCCACCACATAGAGTATAATAAAATCACTTTCTTTGGAATTTAAATCTTGGACACTATTAATTTATGGTGTCTAGGTTAGAGATACATTTTAACCAGATGCCTTTTAGGAGGTGGTGGATAAACTATAGCTCTAGACTGTAACCTTTAATGTACTGTTACCCATTTGTATTTGCACAAATTAGAGAAAACGGAGGCGTCTTGTATGAAAAACACAATAAAAATACTTTCTTTAATGTTATCATTAGTGTTAATTGTAGGCCTTGTCGCTGGCTGCTCTGGAGGAGCGTCTGATAATAACAAAGACCAGGGCGCAAATCAAGGGCAGACATCAGATAAAGAGGATCAACTTCCCGACGTATATTATCAAGCATTTCCATTAGCTGAATTTGATGGAAAAACTTCAGATGATGTATATGAAGAGATTAAAAATTATTTAATTGAGCAAACAGGTGTTGTTCCTGTACCAGTAGTTCTACCTAGAGGTTCTGAAACTGAGAAATTAAACTTACTTATTTCTTCAGATGATGAAAGATTAGATGTTTTCTTCTCTGGTGATTGGCGGGAATATGCTGAAATGGGACTATTAATGCCACTTAATGCCTTACCTACAACATCTTATCCTACATGGTTAAGAAAAAGATTGGATGGAAAAATACGGCCTTGAAATGCCAAAGACCATAGAGGATTTAGAAAATATACTAAGGACATTTAAAGAAGAGGATCCAGCAGGAAATGGACAAACTATACCACTACTTACTGATTTAGGTGGATTATACAATGGTCTTTCAGCTGGATTTACAGAGCAGGGATACGGTAATTGGCAAGATAGTGATGGTAAGATAAAGCATCCTATACTACAACCTGGTTTTAAAGATGCCGTAGCAAAGATGGCAGAGTGGTATAAAGAAGGGTATATTTACAAGGAAAGCTATGTAATAAATAGGGAGCAACAAGAACAGCTATTGTCTTCAAATAGAATAGGTAGCACAATTATGTGGTACTCCTTAGTTGCAGCAAATGAAGAAAGAGCTAAAGCAAATGTTCCAGAGCTAGAATATGTTTTTGCAGAAGGACTAAAAGGACCTAAAGGATCTGTCGAGACCAAGACAAAACCCGGTTCCGCTGGAATGATGATATTGAAGAAAGCTAAACATCCAGAAGCTGCAATGAAATTCTTAGATTGGGTTATGGAGTCACCTGATAATTTTGTAACTCCACTATACGGATTAGATGGCGTTGATAGAGAGTATACCGATAAAGAGAATAATCTATTTAAGAGAATCAGTGAGAGATACAATGGAGACTTCTACATTTATCCCAATAACGTTTCTCTCAGACAATATGGTGTAGTTGGAGAAGACGGGGTAGCTAATAAGATGACCCAATTCCTAATGGATTATCAATACAGATATGATGATGTTAAGGAACCTTTTGACTTCCTAGTAGACTATCCAGCTACTCAGCTAGACGAGTTAGCTCCAAACAGAGCGGATATAGATAGAATGATTGAGGAAGAACTAGTGAAATTCTTAACCAACATGAGACCTATGTCTGAATGGGATGACTTTATTGACCAGCTTCATCAAATCGGTATGGATGATCTTAACAATGCCTATACCCAAATATATGAGAATGCAGTGAAATAATTGTTTTTACAGAATCACTGGAAGAGGATTCTTCCAGTGATTCTAATTAAATTAGTATTGATTAGGATGATAAATTCAGGGGGATAGATATATGGACAAAAGGGCAAGATCGAACAGTATCATAGAACCCAAAAAGAGTAGTTTGTTTGATGCTATCAAGAAATATAACAGGAATGGTAGGTGCAGTAAAGGCATTTATGGACAAATATGGTATGGATATGAAATAGTAAGGTTTTTGTAAAACCAACTTAATAATTGTGTCATAATTTTGTAACAAACCGCGACTCCTTAGCTTAGCCGGTTTGACCGAAGACTAGCTCCCCCATATAATGTATTATGACAACTTTACATAATACATAATAAAGGGGGATTTTTGTGGGGCAAAAGAGAAAGGTAACTACTATGTTAGCTATGGTAGTTGCAATTATTTTGATGGTAGGTTTTGTGGCAACACCCACTATTGAAGTTCAAGCTGCATCCTATCCATTACTAAAGGTTGGGAGTAGTGGGCAGGCAGTTTCCAGATTACAGCAGGCTTTAAAAAACAAAGGCTATTTTACTTATCCTAATATTACAGGTTATTATGGAACTATAACTAGGGATGCAGTCATTCGATTTCAAAGGGATCATGGCCTTTCTGTGGATGGCATAGCAGGGCAACAGACCCAGAAAGCGCTATATGAAGGAAGTTCTAGCGGCTATACTGGTCTATTGTACTTTGGAATGCGTAGTGAAAGGGTAAGAGATCTCCAAAATGCTCTAAAAGCAAGGGGATATTTCAAGGGTACAGCTACCGGATACTATGGACTTATAACGGAAAATGCAGTTATTGCTTTTCAGATAGATCATGGACTTAGAATCGACGGAATAGCAGGACCAGAGACTCAAAAGGCCTTATTCAATAATAGTGCTACTACTAAATCAACTACTAGTAGAAGTACTCTTACAGCTAAGCAAAGGGATGATATCTTCTGGCTGGGAAGAATAATACACGCAGAAGCTGCAGGAGAACCCTATATTGGAAAAGTAGCTGTAGGTAATGTTGTAATGAATAGGGTTAATTCCAATCAGTTTCCAAACACCATCTATGGCGTAATTTTTGAATATTTTCAAGGAATACCTCAATTTAGTCCTGTACAAGATGGGACCATATACAATAATCCTAGTTCAGAGTCTTTAAAAGCAGCAGAAGAGGCTTACTTTGGAAGTAAACCAGTTGGAGATGCACTATACTTTTTCAATCCTAAAAAGGCTGCTGGAACCTGGATTGTTAAGAATAGACAATACATCACTACTATAGGAAATCATGCTTTCTATAGATAAAGAGAATCCTCTCACACTATGAAGGTGAGAGGATTTTCTTTATTGATTCAAATAAGAAAACGTGGATTCCTATAATATCAATAATATCCCGCTCCATGTCCCTGTATAGATTTTCTACAATCTTAACCTTTTCTTTGTTTGGTTCAATGGAGGCATATTGATACTCTACCAGTATTTGAGTGACCTTTGTCATATTGGTATTTTGATTTATTAACCATGCATCTACTCTTTTGGCATAAGCATAAGGTGTTTCCCCAGGCAGTGGGGGAAAATTATATAGTCGTAGCAGCCAAAGAATTTGATTATAATAAAACATGAGTTTTTCAATATCTGTATATTTTTTTGGTACAATTCTAGTTGAATAATACCAAAGCAAGACCACAAGGCCAAGAATAATTAGTATAAACCCTATTAGGCAAATTATTAGGATGATGGTTGACAGTATTTTATTCTTGCTATTTTCATTAGTGAGATTATGGTTAGGCAAATCTAAGTTATTATTCTGATGAATATCTTCGTGGAGTTCAGGATAATTTCCTAGATATTCACTTATATAATCCTCATAGGTTGGATCAGTATTAAAGCCCTGATCTAGGGAGGACTGCTGAGGCCCGGGAGTTGGGTCAAAGGGTAACCAGCCTATGTTTGAAAAATAAACCTCTACCCATGCATGGGCATCGCTGTTTCTAACGTTATATACATTATTTCTATAATCAAGAGAATCTCTGGACATAGAGAATCCTTCTACATATCTGGTAGGAATGCCTACTGATCGCAGCATTACCGCCATGGCAGAAGCGAAATAGGTACAATATCCTTCTTCAAGATCAAAAAGGAAATAATCTACGAAATCTCTGTTGGGAGGAGTATAGGGAGCATCTAAAGTATAGGAGAAGTTTTCTTTAAGATAATTCTGGATTTCCATAACCATCTCATAGGGAGAGTTTGCATCTTTAACAATGGATAATGCTAGATTTATAACTCGGTCAGGCAGAGTATCAGGTAGTTGTGTATAATTTTGTAATATAAATTCCTCCTTGGATAAAAGGTCATTGTCATGAGAATCTTTTGGATACTGTTTATTATATTGCTCTATTAAATCTGCAAATTCAGGAGTCTCAGTTATAGGGACTACTCCTTCTATAATATATATATCATCAACTTTTATATTCTTTGATGTAAAGGTTTCGCTTGAAGTATTGAAATATGGTATAAAGGAATTTCTCTTTTCCGGTTTTATGTTTTCTGTAAATTGTACATTAAATAGTACACTGGTTTCTATACCAACATGTTTAATTGTAATTTCATAAGGTGATAACAGGCCTTCTTGTATATGCAAGCTCAGCTTATCTGTTTCCTGCCAAAGAGCTTCATCCATATCAAAGGCTCTATATCTATTTTCTGACCACTTATTGCTGGAAAACTTATATCTATAGTCTTTAACAGTATCCTTCCAGGAGGTTCCTGTATAATGATTTAGTATATTTCCTCGAAGATAGGTAGGAAAGGGGGCCTTTACCTCTAGAACAATATCTCTGTTAAGTTTTACAGGTCCACCAAGTTCACCTTCTGGTCCAGAAAAACCAGTAGAAGATAGGTGAAAAGCCTGTCTTGGCTGGGTAAAAGAAGAATCCCCAATTCTATTTTCTCGAATGTTTTCAACCACGTCCTCTATAGCTTTCCATTTTAACTTGGTTGTATCTTTAGGTACAAAAATAAGAGCACTTATAATAGCAATAAAGGCAAAGGGTATTGTCCACATCAGCCAAAGGCCGTGACTGGGTAGATGAGTTGACTTTGAGAGCTTTATATAGTATTTGCTGGCCATAATCAAAATAATAGAAAAGGTAAAACCCCATATGTATGGAGTTATAGAAGTATGCCCAAGATACCATTCAACACCTAAAAGAGCCACTCCAATTATCAAGGGTAAAACCAGGGATCGAAAGCGAATAGTAAGCAAATAGAGTATTATGGACAAGAGTCCAATGACCAGAAAAAGAAAAGGTCTAACTAGGGCTTCATCAAAAGAAGCCAGTCCTAAAGGATAGTAAAGTGACCACTGTAAAAATTCAATTACTTTAGTAAACCAGTTATAAGTCAAAGGTATTTTAAAAAGCCAAATGGCCACAGGAACAGTAGCAAAGATTAGAAGAGCTAAAATAGGCCACAAGAAAAATATGGATAATATTAGATAAAACAGCAAGGTTATGAACATGGTTTTATAGAAAGGTATTGGTATGAACAAGGAAACAAATAAGGAATGGGCCAAGCTACTTGTCAGTATCACGAAAATTATACCATTGGCTATCCATTCCAAGGGTGCAAGTCTTTTCATATTTATAAGACCTCCAGTATCTTGTCCAAGCGCTTATTAATATCAACAACTATAGAATTAATTCCTTTTTCCTCAAGCTCCTGCATAATTTGTTGGTCTTCTTTTTTTAGGCTATGAGGATTACGTATGTAAAATAATAGGATAGATATATTGCTGTCTTTTATTAGAAATAAGGTATTAAAAAGCTGGGGTGATAAATTTTTGACTATAAGAAATACCCCTGTTCCACTACTTAAGGTATGGTATTCCATTCTTAAAATATCGGTCATGGAAAAGGAGCTGGAAAAAGATAATTGAGCTAAAAAATCATATATTCTATCAAAATCTTGTAAGCTTCTTGCTCTTAATCCCTGACGAGTATTTGAGTATATTACTAATTCAATAGAGATCCAATTAGATAATAGATAATAAATAATGGCGGTAGTACATTCAATAATTTGGTCCTCAATTTGATAGCTAATTATATCTTTGCTCTTGCTATGGGATGTTTCAATAAATAATACAACTTCAGGTTGGGTATCCGTTTCATAGTTTTTTACTAGAAGCTCTTGAGCTTTAGAAGAAAGCTTCCAATGGATCTTCTTAAGTGGATCACCGAAGCGGTATTCCCTGATATCTGAGATATTGGAAAACTCTTGAGTGTCCATCATATTAGCATTAAGACTGCCTTCATGATCAATTTGTGGAATGGGCAAACTATCTAAATGCAAAATCCTAGGCCAAACGTCTAAATACAAGGGCCGGTAATAGGATTTAGCAGCAAGATTCAAGGTGAAGTTAAAGAAACCAAAAAGATCACTTATTTCTACTTTTGTAATTCCTAAAGGGAACCTCCCTCTTATGTCACAGTGAATTTCCTCCTTTATAATATGCTGTTGTAGGGGTAATATGCTGCAACTGGACTCTTTAAGAAAGCCTGTTATCTTTGATTCAGGTATTTGGTAGTATATCTTTATATAAGGGAATATAAAAAGCTTATCATTATGGATCTCCATTTGCAGCATAGCCTTGCTTCCTTTAGTGACTTTATTTGGGCTTATACTTTGAGTGTAAGTAAAATCTAGCATTACCCATAGTGCAGTTATTAGGGAGTAAAATAAAATAGATATACATACTCCAAATCCAATAAAAAATATACGCTCTCCTGTGTACAGCCCGCCTAGTAAAAATATAAAAGTGATTGAAAGAAACCATTTAAGAGATTTAGTCATAATGATAGTCCCCTATAGGAACATATACAGTATTTATAATGGATTTAAGAATCCTTTCAGGGGTCATCTCCTTTAAGCGGGCTTCAGGCTTTAATATAAGTCTATGGGATAGAACGGGTATTACCATCTTTTGAACATCGTCTGGGATGACATAATTTCGACCATCCAGCAAGGCATGGGCTTGAGATGCTTTCATAAGAAATAGAGAACCCCTAGGACTTGCCCCCAAGGTTAAGTCGGGATGTTCCCTAGTCATGTTAACCAAAGAGGTTATGTAGTCCCGAATTGCATCGGCAACTTTTACTTCCCTAGTTGCCTTTTGCATATTTAGTATATCATCTTTATTTGCCACAGGCAGTAGTGAGTCTAAGGGATTGTCATATTGAAATCTAGATAAAATGAGCATTTCTTGACGTTTTGAAGGATATCCAAGTGTAACTTTAAGAAAGAATCTATCCAGCTGGGCCTCAGGAAGTGGGAAAGTACCTATATAATCTACTGGATTTTGGGTGGCTAAAACAATAAAAGGTTCAGGGAGAGGATAAGTTTTGCCGTCTACTGTTACCTGACGTTCCTCCATGACCTCTAAGAGGCTGGATTGGGTTTTTGGGGAGGTTCTATTTATTTCATCAGCCAGTATTACCTGTCCCATTACCATGCCTGGGTGAAATTCCATCTCTCCGGTTTTAAAATTATACATTGAAAAACCAGTAATATCAGAGGGTAAAACATCAGGAGTGAACTGTATTCTGCGAAAGGTCAAATCAAGAGACTTGGCTAAAGCCGATACAAGTGTAGTTTTTCCAACACCGGGTACATCCTCAATTAAAACATGCCCTTGACATAGTAATGCTATGATTATCAATCTAATAGAGTCCTTTTTCCCTACTATAACTTTTTCAATATTTTCTTCTAGGGATGCTGCAAGGCGGTTAACATCAATCAAATTATTACACCTACTTTCTTAGTTATAATATACAATTCATAATACAAGAATATAGGCTTATCTATGTACTATAATAGAATAACAAAGCCTAAAAGTGTATTAGTTTAATTATTAAGTTAGGAATAACCATCCCTTATAGATAGTATATAAACTGAAACTGGCTAAATCAATACAGCTATTGTTCAATAATTTATTTAATCTTTTTTCAGAAAATTAGTGTATAATTAAGGTATTAATTAGAAATAAAAATGGAGGAAATAGAATGCGTTGGGAACATATGGTACCAAAAGATTTTGAGAAAATGGTTAAAGAAACGGGATTATGTATTGTGCCTACAGGCTCTCTAGAACGTCATGGTGATCATTTGCCATTTGGTTGTGATGCCATTATTGCTCATACCTTAGCTTGCAAGGCTGCAGAAATAGAACCAGCTGTGGTATTTCCACCTTACTTCATGATGCAGGTACATGAAGCATCTTGTTATTCTGGAACAGTTAATTATCCTCAAGCATTTGCTTTGGAGGCATTTGGACTATTATTAAAATCTATTGCAGCTAATGGTTTTAAGAAGATTTTAGTAATTAATAGCCATGGCGGCAATTCTCACATGCTAGAGTATTTTGCAATGAGTAGATTGGACGAACCCACTGATTATATTTTTTATCATATGGTGTATTCTGCCTGTTTGACAAAAGAAGAACGGAAAAAACTTGCTGCTATATGGGAAACTGAGCTTTTAGGACATGCTTGTGAAATGGAAACATCCCTTTTTATGGCTTGCTGTCCAGGGAAAACAAAATTGGAGTATGCACCTAAGGAGTCTGTAGAAGCATTAAACCGTTTTAAACATCTCAGGGAGAATGGTATAAACAATGCTCTTTGGTGGTATGCTGACTATCCTGATAATGTAATTGGAAATGCCAGTTATGCATCAGAAGAAAAAGGAAAGGCAGCCATGGATATTTTAGTAAAAGCCTTGGCTCGTGCCATAAAAGTAGTTAAGGACGATACGGAGGCTCCAAGACTGCAAAAGGAGTTTCTAGAAAAAGTACGGGCTAAAGGGAGTAAATAAATACTAATGCTATAGAAAGGGCTGGTTTAATGAAATTCACAAATGGCTACTGGCTAATGAGAGAGGGATTGGATGCTTATTTTCCTTCTCATGTTCATGACGTGGAGAAGGATAATAAATCATTTACAGTTTTTGCACCTCCAAAACCTATCCGACATCGAGGAGACACATTAAATTGCAAATTAATAAGCGTTAGGTTCTCATCTCCCATGGAGGATGTAATTAAGGTAAGAATCTATAATTACAAAGGAGTTAAGCCAAAAACACCTGAGTTTGAGATCTGTGAACAAGATGACGTAAAAGTTAAAATCCAAGATAATGAAGATTATATTTCGCTGACCTCTGGAAAACTTAGTGCAAGAGTTAATAAGAAGGGCGACTGGGGTATTGATTATATTGCTGATGGCAGAATTGTTACTAGAAGTGAGTGGAGGGGCGTAGGATACATAGAGACTCATGAAGGCGAAACCTATGTGCATGAACAGTTGTCCTTAAGTGTTAGAGAGAATGTATATGGTCTAGGTGAGAGGTTTACCCCATTTATAAAGAATGGGCAAAGTGTGGACATATGGAATGAGGACGGAGGAACCAGTAGTGAGATAGCTTACAAAAATGTTCCATTTTACATGACCAATAAGGGTTATGGTGTGTTTGTTAACCATCCAGAAAAAGTCTCCTTTGAAGTAGCTTCGGAGAAAGTCAGTCGAGTACAGTTTAGCGTTCCAGGTCAATACCTAGAGTATTTCATTATTTATGGCCCTCATCCTAAAGAAGTATTGGATAAGTACACTAAGCTAACAGGACGGCCCGGCCTTGCACCGCCATGGTCTTTTGGATTGTGGTTAAGTACTTCCTTTACTACTAACTATGACGAAGAGACAGTGAACAGCTTTATTGATGGCATGATAGAGAGGGATATTCCTCTAAGGGTATTCCATTTCGATTGTTTCTGGATGAAGGAGTTTCATTGGTGTAACTTTGAGTGGGATGAGCAAGTATTTCCTGATCCAGAAGGTATGTTAAAACGTCTAAAGGATAAAGGATTAAAGATATGTGTATGGATTAATCCCTATATTGCTCAGCGTTCTAAGCTATTTGATGAAGGTATGGAAAAGGGATATTTACTAAAAAGACCCAATGGTGATGTTTGGCAATGGGATATGTGGCAGGCAGGAATGGGTCTTGTAGATTTTACCAATCCTAAAGCTTATGAATGGTACAAGTCCCATCTAAGACGGCTTATAGATATGGGAGTGGATACCTTCAAAACGGATTTTGGTGAGAGAATACCTACCGATGTAGTTTATTATGATGGTTCTGACCCAGATAAAATGCATAACTACTATACTTACCTATATAATAAAGCTGTGTATGAGGTATTGGAAGAAAAGTTGGGTAAGGGTCAGGCCTGCCTATTTGCTCGCTCAGCTACTGCTGGTAATCAGAAATTCCCAGTACACTGGGGCGGCGATTGTACTGCCACCTATGAGTCCATGGCAGAATCCTTGAGAGGTGGTTTATCCTTATGTATGTCAGGATTTGGATTCTGGAGCCACGATATAGGTGGATTTGAACATACTGCAACGGCAGACCTTTATAAGAGGTGGTGTGCTTTTGGACTGTTATCATCCCACAGTAGATTACATGGCAGTTCTAGCTATAGGGTACCTTGGCTGTTTGATGAGGAGGCAGTAGATGTATTAAGGCATTTTACCAAACTTAAATGCTCTATAATGCCTTACTTGTATAATGCTGCATGCCAAGCAGCCCGTAAAGGTACTCCTATGATGAGAAGTATGCATATTGAATTCCCTGAGGATCCAATATGTGATTATCTAGATCTTCAATATATGTTAGGAGATTCCTTGTTAGTTGCTCCTATATTTAATGATAGAGGAGAGGCCAGCTATTATATACCTAAAGGCAAATGGACTCATTTCCTAGATAATAGAACCATGGAAGGAGGCAGATGGGTCGAAGAGAAGTATGATTATATGAGCCTTCCACTATGGGTAAAACCAAACTCCATAATCGCTGTTGGATCTATCAATCAAAAACCAGATTATGATTACTGCCAAGATGTAACTTTCCACCTATTTGAAATTGAAGAAGGAAACACTGTAAAAACTACTGTACCTAATTCAGATGGCACTGATAAAATGGCTGTAGTTGTTGAAAGGAAAGATAACATTATCACAATCCAGGTTGATAATGCACAGCAACCTTGGAATGTACTACTGAGAAATATTGCTTCGGTAGAGGAAGTAAAGGGTGGAAAAGTAAGCAAGGACGAGAGAGGGACCTATATCAGTGCTGATGAAGGAAGCAATATTATACAGGTAAGATTATAATTTTCGAGAGTTTATATTAGGCTTATAGCTCCTGAAAGGCTATAAGCCTTAATTTATTTCTTATCTGTACAATATTTCTAACAATATATATAATTGTAGTTGTAGAAAGATGAAAAATGGAGCAAAAATAAGTAGACCAATTATAAAACATTGGGGGGAAGATAAGATGCGAGATAAAATATTGAAGGTACTAGTTGATAATAGTAATAAATTTTTATCTGGGGAAGCTATTAGTTCATTCTTAGGCATCACTAGATCTGCCGTATGGAAACATATAAGATCCCTGCAGCGGGATGGCTTTGAAATAGAAAGTAGACCAGGATTAGGATATAGACTTATATCATTCCCTGAAGAGTTAGACCAGGTAACCCTCACTGAAATTATGGAAACTCAAATAATAGGTAAAAGGATAGAGGTGCACCAAGCAATTGATTCTACAAACAATAGAGCTAGAGAATTAGCCCTGGAGGGAGTAGAAGAAGGCACTCTTATAATTGCTGAAACTCAACTAGAGGGCAGGGGTAGACTGGGAAGGAATTGGATATCACCTAAAGGAAAAGGTATATGGATGTCCTTAATACTCAGGCCCAATCTTCCACCAGATCAAGCACCCCGTATAACTGCAATAGCGGCAGTGGCAATTAGGAAGGCATTAAATAGGGCAACTGGTCTAGACATTGGAATAAAGTGGCCAAATGATATTATAATAGATGGTAAAAAAGTGTGTGGAATACTTACGGAAATGCATGCGGATATAGATAGAATTCATTATGTAGTAGTAGGAATGGGCATTAATGTTAATATGACACAGAAGGATTTTCCTACTGACATCTCATCTACTGCTACTTCTCTTAGAATAGCTTTAAACAGGAGTTTAGACAGAAGGCAGTTAATAGCCCTAATAATGGAAGAAATAGAAGAAGTCTATCTTAAATATCTTGAAAATAGAGATTTTGAGCAGATTCTCCATCAGTGCAGACAGTATTCTGTTACTTTGAATAGATCTGTAAAGGTAATAGGAAGGGATAGCACATTTGAGGGAGTTGCCATAGATTTTGATGAGGATGGGGCTTTGCTAGTAAAAACTCATGACGGAAATATTATTAAAGTTATGTCAGGAGACGTTTCGGTGAGGGGTGAGCAAGGTTATGTATAAAGGAAGAATTACCGATGTTAAAGGAATAGAGGTGGGACATGCTCAAAACATAGAAGCAGGTACTGGCTGTACTGTTGTAATATGCCGACAGGGAGCAGTAGCAGGCGTGGATGTGAGGGGGAGTGCCCCTGGTACAAGGGAAACGGATTTAATGAGACCAGGTAACCTGGTAGATAGGGTACATGCCATTGTTCTTTCTGGAGGTAGTGCCTTTGGCTTAGCTGCAGCAGATGGTGTTATGAAGTATTTAGAAAATGAAGGAGTAGGTTTTGACACTGGAGTGGCTTCGGTGC
>Ga0209537_1002125_pt1 | contig 20519 bp, 23 predicted proteins | sample BioPla4DNA1_FD_187698 | JGI IMG/M metagenome (GOLD analysis project Ga0209537, IMG submission 187698) | Biogas fermentation microbial communities from Germany - Plant 4 DNA1 (SPAdes) (version 2) | ecosystem: Engineered > Bioreactor > Anaerobic > Digestate | place: Bielefeld, North... | reverse complement strand
TGGTTTCAACAACCTCTTTTCCCGGGTTGCCATTATTGTCGCTGTTATTTTTTCTGTTGCTGAACTTTGAGATTATTGCTGAGTATATTTTTATGCAGAAAATTAATAAAGTAAGTACGACATATAGAACCACCATACCTACCAGAACAATATTTAGTGTACGCAAGTCCATGTTATGCACCTCCTCGTAGAATAGAAAAGTTTGTTTATGTTAAAATTATCACAATATTTGGTTTCAGTCAATATTACAAGGCTCAAAAGTGAGCTTCTATCCCAGTTGTCGAGGAGCTTATTCCACAACAGTAAAAAAAGTTCCCGCTAATCAATCTATTCCACTGTTTTAAAGAGATAAAACGGCAATTTAACATCCATATACAAAGTAATATTTTCAGGTTGCACTATATTTAATCTTTGGAGTATAATAAAGTTTAATGGTTTTAGAAATTTTCTATCCTGTTGAAATATTTCGGGTATATTATTTAAGAGTATTCTTTTTAGCTGGCCGAAAAATACTGACATTAATTATAACTATTTGGAAGCAGATAAATTTTTATTGGGAGGGATGAGAGATGGCTAAAGTTACAGAGGATATGATTATAAGAGAAGTGCTTATGCTTGATCAGGGCACAGCACCAATTTTTATGAAATATGGAATGCATTGTCTGTTTTGTCCTTCTGCTTCAGGGGAAAGCATTAAAGACGCATGTGCTGTGCATGGCATAGATTCAAAAAAACTCATAGATGATCTGAACGAATATCTCAGTAACAAGCAATAAGCGAAAGCCGCCACCTTAGGCGGCTTTTTAGTAACCAAAGACTATACTGTAACCCAAAATGGATTGACGCCTTTTTATAGTATGTCTATAATAAAAGTACTGACTATAAATGAGGTGTCGTATGAAATTAAATCAAATTGTAGATCTGATTAAAGGCCAAATTCATACATGTACCGATAAAATGGATATTGTCATCAAGTCTGCTTGTGGTGCTGATTTAATGAGCGATGTTATGGCTTTTTCAAAGGAAAATACCATGCTCCTTACAGGTCTTGTAAATCCCCAGGTTATTCGCACTGCAGAGATGATGGATATCCAGGCGGTTGTGTTTGTACGTGGAAAAAAACCCAGCAGCGAAATGTGTGAATTAGCCGAAGAAAAAGGAATTGTCCTTTTATCAACAGATTTAACCATGTTTACTGCTTGCGGGGTTTTGTATAAAGCCGGAATTCTGGGAAAAGGAAGAGAATGTGAGTAGTATTATTAAAAAGGAATATGATATTCCAGCCAATGATTTTTCACTGGCGGGGGAAGCATCAAGCAATGTTCGTAAACTTTTAACCCAATTGGGTGTAAATCCAACTATTATTAAAAGAACATCCATTGCCATGTATGAAGCTGAATTAAATGTTGTTATACATGGGAATGGAGGGAAGGCTCGCGTTGAGATTTTTGAGGACAAAATAGAGATATTTGTTTTTGACGAGGGACCAGGAATAGAAGATATTGAACTTGCTATGAAGGAAGGGTATTCCACGGCGCCCGACTCGATTCGGGAAATGGGATTTGGCGCAGGAATGGGTTTATCCAATATTAAAAGAAATTCAGATAAGTTTGTACTGGAAAGCGAGCCAAACAAGGGGACAAGAGTTTACATAACAATATATTTGTATTAGGGAAAGGACAGTAATATGACCAATTACTTCCATTCGGTTACACTCGAGGAGGAAAAATGCAGGGGATGCACGAACTGCATTAAACATTGCCCTACAGAAGCTATACGGGTAAGAAAGGGTAAGGCAACTATTATAAAAGAACGCTGTATAGACTGTGGTGAGTGTATCAGAGTGTGTCCATATCACGCAAAAAAGGCTGTTACTGATCCGTTTTCTGTAATGAGTGAATACCATTTTAAAATAGCTTTACCGGCACCAACACTTTATGGGCAGTTCGGACAGGAGTTTTCACGGGAAAGAATTCTGAGGGGCTTACTGGGATTTGGTTTTGACTGGGTTTTTGAAGTAGCAAGAGCAGCAGAGATAGTTTCAGATGCAACTAGGCAGATAATAAAAACCGATAATGTAAAAAAGCCTGTTATATCCTCGGCGTGCCCGGCTGTTGTCCGCTTAATTCAGGTAAGATTTCCTAATTTAATCAAAAATCTGTTAAAAATAGAATCCCCGATGGAAGTTGCCGCAAGGATTGCAAAACATACAATATCTAAGGAGAAAAATATTCCCTCAAACAAAATAGGGGTATTTTTTATATCACCGTGTGCTGCGAAAGTTACAAGCGTTAAGGCTCCTTACGAAAAAAAGGAGTCATTTGTAAGCGGTGTCTTTTCAATGAAGGACATACATATTAAACTTCTTGAAAAAATGAAAAATATACCGCAGGATTATGACTGTGATCTGGTATCTTCGGGAGCCTACGGTGTTGGGTGGGCAGGTTCGGGAGGAGAGTGCAATGCCCTCGAAACTTCCAGGTCTCTTGCGGTTCACGGTATACATAATGTTATAGATATATTTGAAGAAATAGTTGAAGACAGGCTCAATGATGTGGACTTTGTGGAAGCGTTGTCCTGTACCGAAGGCTGCCTTGGAGGCCCTTTGACAGTTGTAAATCCCTTTGTTGCCAGAACAAACCTTAAATGGCAGATTGGTAATGCTAAAAAGAATGGTTTCTCTTACGAAAACACCGCAGCAGACTATCAGGATTTGTTATGGACAAAAGATATGGAGTATAAACCCATATTAAAGCTTGACGACAACATGATGAAAGCCATGATGAAGATGCAGAAGCTGGAAGAGATTAATGACGGCCTTCCGGGCCTTGATTGCGGCGCCTGCGGTTCACCAAGATGTCGTTCTCTTGCCGAGGATATAGTTAGGGGACTTGCATTCGAGACCGATTGTATATTTAAATTAAGAGAAAAGGTGTCGGATCTGGCAGATCAGATGAAAGCACTTGAACATATTTACAAACCAAAAACAGAAGATTAATTCAGGGGGAAGAAAATTAAATGACAGTTAAAGATTTTGTACAACATTTCGGGTACAAGATATTAAGTTGTGCCGATAAAGCCGATAAGACTGAAATTACAGGGGTTTATATCTGTGATCTGCTGAGCATGGCAATGGCACGGGTAAAAGACGGTGAACTTTGGGTTACTGTGCATACAAACATTAATATTGTAGCTGTAGCGTGCCTTACTAATGCCTCCTGTATTGTTATTCCCGAGAATATCGAGGTTGAAGAGCTGACAATTAATAAAGCCGTCGAAAAGGGGGTTATTATAGTTCAGGCCCCGCATACAGGGTATGAAATCTGTATTAATTTTTATACTAAGAATTTGGAGTTTGGCGATGGTTAAAGCGGCAGCGGATCTGCATATTCATTCCTGTCTTTCTCCCTGCGCCAGTAATGACATGACACCCCGTAATATTGTTATGATGTCGAAAATAAAAGGGCTTGATATTATTTCGGTATGCGATCATAACCATACCGGGAATCTGGAAGCCATCTCTAAAATAGCCGATGAAGCGGGTATTTTATTTATGCCGGGGCTTGAGCTTGAAACCAGCGAAGAAATCCATCTTCTTTGTTATTTCCCATCGTTGGAAAGTATTTTTTATATGCAGTCGGTTTTAGACAGTTACTATCTTAATATCAAAAACAGGGAAGATATTTTTGGTCCGCAGTGGATTATGGATGCCGAGGACAGACCGGTAAAAAAAGTAGAACATCTTTTAACAACAGCAACAAAACTTGATTTATACAGCTGTGCTTCTTTAGTCCGTGAGATTGGAGGTGTTCCTGTCCCAGCTCATGTTGACAGAGGTTCTTATAGCATTATTTCAAACCTTGGTTCAATACCCGACGACTTATGTTTCAATACTTTAGAGTTGTCCAGGGGTGTTTCAAAAGAGGATTTTTTAAAAAAATACCCCGAATATTCGGATAAATTTTTTATTTCATCATCTGATGCCCATGATCTTGGCATGATTCTTGAAAGGGAATCATTTATTGAGCTGGATAGACTAAGTGTAACTGATGTTCTGGAGAAGCTAAGGGGTTAAAAATTTTTATCTTAACATAGATACACTGGAGGATATTTATGAGTTTTAATGTGGTCATTGATAAAACTGAAAAACTTGCAGAAGATATTTATTTTCTAAGATTAAAGTCTGAAAGAGTTTCCGGGAAGGCAGTTCCCGGGCAGTTTGTTAATATTAAGTGCTCTGATGGCCTGAATACCTTTTTAAGACGGCCTATAAGCATTTTACGGACAAATCCTGTAGAGAATACTTTTGATATTGTATATATGATCCGTGGGAAGGGCACGAGGCTTCTGTCCTGCCTTAACAGCGGAGATACTATAGACTGTATGGGTCCCCTTGGCAAGGGTTTTACCCTTCCCGAAAAAGGTGAGAAGATTTGCGTTATTGGCGGGGGTATTGGAGTTTTCCCGCTGCTGTTTTTACTTGAAAAAAGCATTGATGTTAATAAAACTGCTTTTCTTGGGTTCAGGACAAAGGACTTAATAGTATTGCAAAAGGATTTTGAACAGGTTACAAACAGGCTCATTATATCAACCGATGACGGCAGCTTTGGTGAAAATGGGCTGATTACAAAACCTTTCCTGGATTTTCTTGAAACCGAAAAACCCGATCGGGTTTATACCTGTGGCCCCCTGCCCATGATGAAAACAGTGGCCGAAGTTTGCATTGAAAAGAATATATTCTGCGAAGTATCGATGGAACAGCGCATGGGCTGCGGTATAGGGGCCTGTCTTGTATGTGCATGTAAAACAAGGCATAATGATGACTACGAGTATGAACGTATCTGCAGGGACGGCCCTGTTTTCGGTGCGGAAAAAATTGTTTTCTGAGAATTTAAATTTTGAAAAAATTATATCAGGGAGGATTTATTGTTGGATTTATCTGTTAATATTGCCGGATTGAAACTTAAAAACCCGATAATTGCTGCTTCGGGCACCTTCGGCTTTGGAAGGGAATTCAGTGAATATTTTGATTTGAACCTGCTGGGTGGTATTTCTGTAAAGGGACTTACATTAAAGCCGAGGAAAGGGAATGAACCGCCCAGAATTGCAGAAACTCCTGCGGGCATTTTAAACAGTGTTGGACTTCAAAACCCGGGTGTTTACTCTTTTATCAAGGACGAAATACCTTTTTTAAGAAGGTTTGATACCGCTATAATTGCGAACATAGCCGGGAACACCGTTGATGATTACTGCCGTATTGCAGAGATTTTATCAGATACTGATATTGATGCAATTGAGCTTAATGTTTCATGCCCGAATGTGAAAGAAGGCTGCCTTATGTTTGGCAGTACCGCCGAAGGTATATCCAAAGTAACGTCTGCTGTTCGGAAGGTTTGTAAAAAACCGCTTATAGTTAAGCTCTCTCCTAATGTGACAGATATAACAGAAATGGCAAAAGCAGCAGAAGATTCGGGAGCAGATTCTGTGAGTTTAATAAATACACTTCTTGGGATGGCAATAGATATAAAGTCAAGGAAACCAATACTCGGAAATATTATGGGAGGACTTTCCGGTCCGGCGGTTAAGCCGGTTGCTGTACGCATGGTATATCAGGTATCAAAAGCGGTGAAGATACCGGTGATTGGAATGGGCGGTATTTCTGACGCAGATGATGCCATTGAATTCATACTGGCAGGTGCTTCTGCTGTAATGATCGGAACTGCAGGTTTTGTAAATCCCTATGTTTGGGTTGAAACTCTTGATGGAATAAAACAGTACATGGAGCAGCACGGCTTTAAAAAGATTTCAGAGCTTACCGGAGCTTTATTGGATTAATTTACTATTAGAGCAGAGAGAAAGGGTGTAACGATGAAAACAACAATGATAATTGTTCGGCATGCAGAAGCCGTTGGAAATAAAATAAGGGAGTTTCATGGCTGGACTGATGAAAGCATAACCGAAAGAGGGCATATTCAGGCCAGGCAGGTAGCTGAAAGGCTTTCAGATGTCAAAATTGATGTTATATATAGCAGTGTGTTAAAAAGAACTATGGAGACCGCAGAGTATATATCCGGAATTAAGAGACTTCCGATAATCCTCCGTGAAGATTTGAAAGAAATAAACGGAGGTCTTTGGGAGGGGATGAGATGGGAAGACCTTGCAAAAGCTTATCCGGAAGAATATGACACCTGGGAAACAAAGCCACACATTCACCAGATGCCCGAGGGCGAAAGCATGGTATCTTTTCAAGAACGAGTTGTTACAGCAGTTCAGGATATACTTTCTCTGGAGCGGGGCAAAAACATCTGTATTGTAACCCATGGTACTGCAATCCGAGTTCTTTTATGCTGGTTCAGGGGGATGCATCTTAAAGATATAATAAAAATTCCCTGGTGCGATAATACTGCTGTAACAATTGTAACAGAGGAACAAGGACAGTTTCAGGTGATTTTAGAGGGGGATGCAAGCCACCTGGATAAAGAAACTAGCACCCTGCAAAATCAGGAGTGGTTTAAAGAATACAAGGACAGATTTTTTGGCGACGAATAATGGAGGTATTGTATGAATAATATTAAGGAAAAACTTATTAAAGCACTTTTTGATACGAAGGCCATACGTGTTTGCCCCGCAAACCAACCATTCTGGTATACATCGGGAAAAATAGGTCCCTATTATATAAATACCCATTTTCTGTATGGTGGTGAAGAAAAGGCAAATTCCCTGCTGCAGGTTATAGATACGGTAAAAGAAAAAAAAGAAGAATGCCCGGGTGTTTTGTATGAACTGGTCATGAAAAATTACGAAGAAGACAGGGTTTACAGGTCAACAATAGATGCGCTTATTGACACAATTAAAAAAGCAATACCCGGCGACGATTATGACTATATATCGGGTGGTGAGCGCCGCGACTGGTTTTTCTCGCTTGCAGCCGCTGAACTTCTTGGAAAACCCCATATTACTATCTTTAAAGATTTGGATGCATATATTTTCCGGAACCGTAAGTCTGAAAAGCTTATTTCCTTGAATGGAGCAAAGGTTTTGCATATTGCCGATTTAATAACCAGTGCTTCAAGCTATGAGCGGGCCTGGATTCCAGTCATAAAAAATGCAGGTGGCAATATGAAATACTCTTTTGTAATTATTGACAGGCTGCAGGGAGGAAGTGAGCTTCTTGAAAAGCTAGAAGTTCAGTCCAATGCCCTTGTTGGTATAGATGGCGATGTGTTCAAGGAAGCTTATGACAAAAAATACATAGATAAGGAACAGCTCGAAATGGTAATAAAGTATATTGAAGATCCCGACGGGTTTATGGAGGACTTTTTTTTAGACAATCCAGATTTCATTAAAAATGCTCTTAACAGTGATGAAAAAACAGCCTCCCGGGCAAGACTATGTATAGAAAAAGGCTATTGTAATATTTCTGGCACCCCTTCAGGTTTAAACCTTAAAGACTGAAGGTTGTACTGTTAATTAATTTAATTCATTGGATATTGAAAACCGCAGGGCAATTTTCTATATTGCTTTTTATGACATTGAATTTATATATTTGTAAACCTTAAGGAGCTAAATTAAATGCATATTCCATCCGATTTCGAGAACAGGTTCAGAAGTTTAATGGCACCTTCTGAATTTGATGAATTTATAGAGTCTCTTAATGAAGACAGGGTTACAGGAATAAGAATAAACAGTTTAAAGACAGACCTCCCAACATGGAATAAAATATCACCCTTTGAAATCCGGCCCATACCATGGTCGGAACACGGGTTTTATATTAAGGAAGACTCAAGACCCGGTACGCATCCATATTACCACGCTGGTTTATATTATATCCAGGAACCAAGTGCAATGTTTCCTGCAGAAGTATTAAATGCCAAACCGGGAGACAGAGTATTGGACTTGTGTGCCGCACCCGGAGGTAAAACGGTGGCATTGGCGGCAGGTATGAAGAACCAGGGCTTTTTATTATCTAATGACATAAATCCGAAAAGAATTAAAGCCCTTGTTAAAAATATTGAGCTATGCGGCATTACAAATACTGTTGTTACAAATGAATCGCCATCAAGGCTGTCAGTGGTATACAGACATTATTTCAATAAAATCCTGCTGGATGTACCCTGTTCTGGGGAAGGAATGTTTCGCAAAGACCATGATGCGGTAAAGAGCTGGAATAAATACAGAGCTGAAGAAATGCAGGAACTTCAGCGGGAAATTTTTGACCATGCTTATCGAATGCTTTCCCCAGGTGGCACTTTGGTTTATTCCACCTGTACATTTAATCCCGAAGAAAACGAACAGAACATTGCCCATTTTTTAAAAACGTATCCTGACCTGTACCTTAAAGATATTCCCAAAAGAGCGGGAATAGAGCCCGGCCGTCCCGACTGGGCCGATGGAAACGCCGAACTACTTAAAACAGCCCGGTTATGGCCTCACAGAATAAAGGGTGAGGGGCATTTTGTCGCGTTACTTGGCAGGTATGGCGATTTTATACCCCAGGACAGCAATTCAAAATCCGATGAGCCTTTAAAAAGCTTCCGGGAATTCTGTGATCAGATTCTGTATAATCACCCACAGGGTATTTATTACGTTAATGGACCACGTCTTAATTTAGTACCTTCTGGATTTGAATATAACGCAAAACTCAAGCTGGTAAAAACAGGATTATACGCAGGGGCGGAGGTGTACGGAAAATTTGAACCCTCACAAGCTTTTGCAATGGCTCTCAACTGGAACAATATAACAAAAAAGCGATCCTTTTCACTGGATGAATCCGATTTAACTCGTTATCTTAAAGGTGAGACATTAATTTTTGAAGGCGAAAAAGGTTTTATTTTATTAGGAGTTGAAAATTTTCCGCTGGGTTGGGGCAAAATAAATAATAATATTTTAAAAAATTTGTACCCAAGAGGTTGGAGAAAAACAAGGTAACATGATGATCACTCAAAGATGCATGGTAGCTGTATTATGTGAACTAAAAAGAGGTTGTTTTACTCGGAAAAATAGTGTATTTACTAAAAAAAAGACTAGAAAATTTGAAAAAGGAATAATTTTTTGCTTGACATTCGTGCAGTTCTGTCTTAAAATAAGCTTGCGTCTTTTTTAAGGGGGACGCAAAAAGGCCCGGAAGGCTTGTGCTGTAAGCTTCGGTGGGTGTAGCTCAGTTGGTTAGAGCGCCAGATTGTGGCTCTGGAGGCCGTGGGTTCGATTCCCACCATTCACCCCATTTGCACTTAGATAATGAGGGCGGAAGCTGAGAACAATATTCCGGTTTCCGACTTCTATACAATGGGATGTAGCCAAGTCGGTAAGGCACCAGACTTTGACTCTGGCATGCGTAGGTTCGAGTCCTGCCATCCCAGCCAATATATGACCCACTAGCTCAGGCGGTAGAGCACTTGACTTTTAATCAAGGAGTCCGGAGTTCGAATCTCCGGTGGGTCACCAGGAAAAGTCCTTGAGAACTCATGGTTTTCAGGGGCTTTTCGTTTTTCTATATGAACCAATGATTGACAAAAAAGTTGAATCTGTATTGAATCCTAAATTCCCGGAAAATTATACTATACGGGTCATTTTTCTCAGTTTTTAGAGCACTGATGAAAAGGACAGACCTGTTTCGTACTGGTATGTCCTCAATAATGCTTGATCTAATTAGCATACCCTAATTTATTTTTGTCAGCATGAGAGAAAGCGCATCATACTCAGCTTTTTTTATTTTGTCTGCTATGTAAGCTCCTCGTTCTATTAGTCTTTTGTCTTTTGTTATATTAAATTTAAAAACCAAATTACGTAAAATAATAGCTTGGTTCATAATATCTCTAAGCATAACTATTAGCATATCACAATTATCAACGTAGCTATTTTTTTGCATATACTTTACCCTGCTTAGCATTAACTGTTTATGTTCCAATAAACCATGTATACTTCTGAAGTCTATATTATTACAATCGTCTTGATTAAGAATTTTCTCAAAGTATTTTGTTAGATGATCATATACTCCAATACCAAATCCAAATTCGTCATTTGCCATTGGGGTATAAAACATACTGAATTTTTCAGATGAGTTTTGCGATGTAAGGTATTCCCTAATTGATTCTTTAATCAGCTTTAAATCTAATTGATAATCAAAGTAGTTAAAATTTTTCTGGGGATACTCTATTTCGTTGACGTCCTTTACTTTATATGACATTATATAGTGATCTCTAACATTTTTGTTATTGCCTTTCATTGAATTAAATGCTTTTTTAAATGCTAAAAAATCTACATGATTTTTTGTAAAGTTATGATTATTATCAAAACCAAAAATATTAAAATGTTTTCTATCTGAATTGTAACCATATACCATTATTAAATGCATATAATGATACTTACTATACGCTCTACTATTCGGTATATAATACTCGTCAACGATTGTATTTAAATAATATCCAAAATCAATGTTATCAATAATATATTTAATAATATCATCTAATTTGTCAATAAAAAACTTCTTATCTATAGTTCTTACTTCAAGAAAAGGTATATTATAAAAATATTTGGTGGCATTTCCGAGAAAAAAATTGATACTAAAGTTTTGACTTTTTTTTAAAAAATAGATTTGAATGTAATTACTATAAATCCAAGGCAAACATTTTTCATAATTCAATAATACGGATAATATGTATGCATGGTTAACAAATAGCCTAATCGGTGGCTCTGTAATTGGTAACAGTTTTTCACTCATAGAGAATTCTCCTTTTAACAAGTAGGATTATTATCTATTAAAACAATAAAAGCATTAACTGGTGTACTTTCAAATACATTATAAGTTTAAACAACTTTCGCAGAAAGCAACTGAATCTTTGCCTTGGAATAGTCTGGAAAAGATGAAACGAAGTAGTCCAGAAGCTCGTTAATCGTCACCTTTTTTAAGACAGTTTTTCTAATAAAGCAATTTTTATGAACTTCAGAATCATCAAGTCTTATTACTTCCATCGTAAACAATGTCTTACAAGTATATTTTACCATGTTTATTAAAAGAATCAAGTATTTCATAATGTTGATGTCCGGTCTCTTTGACCGCAGTTTGCTCTTCCAATCTGAGTGCGGCAGACAGCCATGGAAGAGGAAGTTCCTGGGGTTCTTGTTTCTTCGGTATTGCCTGGTTTTAAGGTACGGATATAAATTCCTGTACCGATGAGTATCACCGGTATTAAAATAATTAAAGCAATCAGCACTTTTCTAAAAGACTTACTCACAGGTAATCACTCCCTGAACTTTTTTAGTGTACTGTACTACTTTTTTGTAAAACCTTATTATTTGGTTAAGTTCAATACTTATTGAATTAGCATCTGAAATAGCTTAATATAATACTTATGGTTGAGCATTTTTAAACTTTTTAAGAAACCGGAGGCATTTTTGTTGAAAATAGATGTTATAAACTTAGGAAGAATGGAATACGCAAAAGCACTTGAAGTCCAGCAGGAGAAATGGGAAAAGGTGTCCAAGGAAGAAGAGAGAGACACTTTATTTTTAGTTGAACATCCTCCTGTTTTAACACTGGGCGTAAGGGGAAAAAAGGAAAACATTCTTATCCCTGAGGATGAACTTATAAAATTGGGTGTTTCCATTCAACAGGTCAGCCGGGGTGGGGATGTTACCTATCACGGCCCGGGTCAGATTGTGGGATACCCGGTTATGAACTTGAAACACTTTGGCAGGGATATCCATTATTATGTTGAAAGAATTGAAAATACTTTTATAAAGCTTTTAAAGGACGACTATGGCATTACTGCCGATCGGGGAGATAAAACCTATACCGGTGTATGGGTGGGCAACAATAAGATAACTGCTATAGGAATTCAGGTAAAACGTTGGACCACAATGCACGGTTTTGCTTTTAATGTAAACACCAACCTTTCGCATTTCAACTGGATAGTACCCTGCGGTCTTACCGACAGGGGTGTAACATCCCTTGAAAAGCTTACAAACAAGAAGCAGGATATGGAAAAGCTTTTTAGAAGAACTGCTGAAGTATTTTGTGAAAGTTTTGGTGTTACTCCTAACTTTATGGAGTTTCGCGAATGATATGGGAGGCGCATAATGAACAGAGTACGAAAACCCGAATGGCTGCGTGTTAAAGCACACTCAATGAAAGGTCTTGAATATGTTGAAGAAATGATGAAAAATCTTCATCTTAATACCGTTTGCGATGAAGCAGCATGCCCTAACCGCGGTGAATGCTTCGGAAGAAAAACAGCCACATTTATGATTTTAGGAAGCGTTTGTACAAGAGGGTGCACTTTTTGCAATGTATCCAAGGGTGAAGTACAGCAGGTGGATGAAAACGAGCCCAAGCGTGTTGCCCAGGCTGTTAAGGCACTGGGTCTTAAGCATGCAGTTATTACATCTGTAACCCGCGACGACCTGCCCGACGGCGGAGCCGGGCATTTTGCAAAGGTGATAGAATCCATAAGACGCATAGCAGCAGGGGTAACGATAGAGGTTTTAATTCCTGATTTTAAGGGAAGTGTTGAAGCTTTGAAAAAAGTAGTGACAGCTTGTCCTGAAATAATAAACCACAACGTAGAAACAGTTCCCAGCCTTTACTCTGAAGTTCGCCCACAGGCTGATTACAGGCGGTCTTTGAATGTGCTTAAAAATGTAAAAGACATGGAGGGTTCAATTTACACCAAATCTGGTATTATGGTGGGTCTTGGTGAAACAGAGGAGCAGGTTATATCGGTGATGCAAGACCTGCGAAAGATTAACTGCGACTTTCTAACAATAGGTCAATATCTGGCACCCTCTGCAAAGCATCATCCTGTGGTTGAATATATTCATCCCGATCAGTTTAAAGCATACGAGGAAAAGGCTTACGAGTTGGGTTTTTTATATGTTGCTTCGGGGCCTTTGGTGAGAAGTTCGTATATGGCTGAGCAGGCTATTGATAGAATCAACTTCTCCTGAACTCACCTGGGGTTTTCCCGGTGAGTTTTTTAAATACTTCATAAAAGAATTTCATGTCCTTAAAACCAACCTGATGCGCTATATCAATAACCTTCATTTCTGTATTTTTCAAAAGACTGCATGCTTCATCAATTCTTAAGTTTTGAACATAATCGGTGAAATTGATGCCGGTTACTTCTTTAAAAAGCCTGCTGAAATAGTTTTTACTGATAAAGGATTTGGCAGCAAGCTCTTCAAGGCGGATGTCGGTATTGTAATTATTTCTGAGATATTCAACTGCCCGGTAAACCAGGCGCTGGTTCTGTAACGAGATATTACTTTGCTTGTTATTATCCATAAGCCTCAATATTTTTACAATCAGCTCAATCAAATAAGCACGGATAATTTCAAGGTAACCCTTGTTCCTGTTTTTATATTCCTCATACATTTTATGGAACAGATCTCCAATATCCTGATATTCGGTGCCTTTCAGGCTAAGATCTGCATTTTTTGGGCTTTCTTCCGGGAAAAAGGATTTGAAAAGAAAGGATGAAAAAATATCCTGGAAGTACATGCTTCCTATAAGCGAAGCGTCGAGGAAATTGGGCATAAAGACACAGTTATAAACAACAGGTTCGGTGCCATCCACCGGATCGGGAAAAAAACCGTGGGGAATATCATAATTAACAATAAAAAGGTCGCCTTTACGGGTATTGTATTTTCGCTCTCCTACAATATGCAGGCCTTTCCCTGAAATTACATAGGCAACCTCAATGAAATCATGTTTATGCATGATTCCGTTGTATTCTTTAAGCTCGTCCGAACGATTAACATATACAAGTTCGTTATCACGGAATAACCGTTTCCCAGTCAGCGTTGGATATAAATCAGAACACATTTTAACCTGCCTGCAATAATATAAATTCTATTTGTTATAAATAAAAGAAAGTAACAAAGCTGTGTTGAATTTGCCGGGCAATCTCTTCAGCTGTTTAAATGGTTATTGCCTAAAAAAATAATAACATATACCAATGATTATTAAAAGGATTTTAATTATGATATGATTATAGTGGTAAAACTATGTTAAAAAGAAAGAGGTGTTGTTTATGGGCGGTAAGTTTGGTTCAAAGGTATGGTTTATTCCCGATGGCTTCTATCCGTCAACAAGTTCCGGAAAACAAAAGAGTCATGAAGCTATCTGTGTTTTAAATCCAAATAAGAAAGATGCGAACATCTCGATTACCTTGTATTTTGAAGACCGGGAAAAAATGTCGGGTTTTAATGCTTTTTGCGGTGCCGAAAGGACAAATCATATAAGGATGGACCAGTTAAAGGATAAAGAAGGAAATGGTGTACCAATAGATGTACCATACGCAATGATGGTGGAAAGTGATGTGGAAATTATTGTGCAGTACAGCCGGATGGATACAACTCAGGCAGAAATGGCACTTATGACCACTATGGCCTATCCGTTATAAAGGTAAACTTCTTTGTTTTGTACATAAACTAATTATTTAGTTCCAAAATATTTGCTTTGGTAGCCGATACTTGTTTCACTTCTTAAGTAATGGCCATAATAAAATTAATAGAGTATGGAGGAGGTTTATTATGTTTACCTACAGTAATGATAAAGTTAATAAGGCTTATGAAGCTGCAAAGGAAATATATGCAGCATATGGTGTTGACACAGACAAAGTTATGGAAGATATGAAGAAAATCCCGGTTTCCATCCACTGCTGGCAGGGTGATGATGTTGTGGGATTTGAAAATGTAGGCGGAGCATCGGGCGGTGGAATTATGGCCACCGGAAATTACCCGGGCAGAGCACGCAATGGTGATGAATTAAGGCAGGACATGGATAAGGCGTTAAGCCTGATCCCGGGGAAAAACAGGGTCAACCTGCACGCAATGTATGCAGAGACTAATGGAAAAAAAGTAGATCGTGATGAACTGTCCTTCGAACACTTTCAAAGTTGGGTGGACTGGGCAAAGGAGAAAGGTATTGGAATAGATTTTAACCCTACATTTTTTGCTCATCCGCTTGCTGATTCGGGCTATACATTATCAAGCCCTGACAATAATGTACGGAAATTCTGGATTGAGCATGGCAAGCGTTCAAGAGAGATTGCAGCAGCCATAGGTAAGGCTTTAAACAATCCTTGTGTAAACAATATATGGATTCCTGACGGTTCAAAGGATTTACCTGCCGATAGATTAAACAAACGCCGTATTTTAAAAGAGTCCCTTGATGAAATATTAGAACAGAAATTCGAAAGTGACTACCTGGTTGATGCAGTAGAGTCAAAACTCTTTGGTATAGGATCCGAAAGCTATGTTGTGGGCTCCCACGAATTCTATATGGGGTATGTGATGAGCAGGGACGATGTAATTCTTTGTCTTGATGCCGGTCACTTCCATCCAACCGAGACAATAGCCGATAAAATTTCTTCGATTTTAACCTATAAAGACGAGTTGCTTCTGCATGTAAGCCGTGGTGTGCGCTGGGACAGTGACCACGTTGTTATATTCAATGACGACACCTTGGCAATAGCTCAGGAGATCAAACGCTGCAATGCATACGGCAAGGTTCACTTCGGCCTTGATTTCTTTGATGCATCAATAAACAGAATTACCGCATGGGTAACAGGAACCAGGGCTGCGTTAAAGGCTATTATGTATTCTCTGCTTGAGCCTACACACCTTCTGGTTGAAGCAGAGGAAGGAGGTAATTTAGGTAACAGGCTTGCTTTGATGGAAGAATTCAAATCATTGCCTTTTGGTGCGGTCTGGAATAAATACTGCGCCGATAATAATGTACCCGTTGGAACCGAATGGATACAAGAGGTTAAAAAATACGAAGAAGAAGTGTTATCTTTAAGAAAGTGAGGATAATATGTATACAGAACAGCTAAAAGATCTGGAAAGAATATCACAGGCTGCGGGAAAAAGTCCCGACCTTGTACAGGGTGGTGGAGGAAATACATCGGTTAAACTTGATGATAACCTCATGGCAGTTAAGGCTTCAGGTTACAAACTTACCGATATAACAACAACCGATGGTTATGTTGTAGTAAATTACAAAAACATAAAAAACTATCATGAACAGGTTGATTTGTCGAAGGACATAGATTACGAAAAGGAAAGCGGAGAGTTTGTCCGTTCAAATGTTGTGCCAATGGAGGGGCTAAAGCCACTTAGACCCTCTGTGGAAGCAGGCTTTCATTCTGTCCTTTTAAAGCATGTTATTCACACTCATCCTGTATACTCTAATATAATTTGCTGCTGTGAAAATGGCCGTGAACTTGTTGAAAAGATCTTTAATAGCAAAGAATACGGTTTTATATGGATTCCGTATATTAATCCCGGATTTATGCTGACCCTTGCGATGATGAAGGAGATTTCAAAATATGTTTCGGAAAAAGGAAGTTTTCCGCAGGTTATTTTCATGGAAAACCACGGGCTTGTTGTAACTGCCGACACTGCTTCGGAATGTATTGAACTGCATGAAGAAGTATTGCAGACCATACGCGATTATTTCAATATCACCGAGCCATTCCCTGAGGTTGCCATAGAACCGTTTCAGGACGGTACCTTCAGAAGCAAAACCCAATACCTGAAAGAATTCTTTAAGGGAAGGGATTTGAGCATTTCGTTTTTTGAAGACACTGTTTTATATCCCGACCAGATGGTTTACCTTGGCGGAAATATTTCGGTAAATGGTTCAGACAACAAAATGAATATAAATACCGAAACCGGCGAAATCATATACAAAACCAACGAGAAAGAAGCACTTACAATGGAAGAAACATTAATGGGATTTGTATACGTGGTGGAAAGCATTAAAAGGAATAACCTTAAAATAAAAACCATGGGCAGCGAGCAAACAGATTTCATACGGAACTGGGAAAGTGAGAAATACAGAAAAAGCCTTTTGAAATAAGGTTTTGAAAGCGGGGATGTATCCCCGCTTTTTTTATGCTTTTTGTATAGTTGATGTTTGCAACCGGCCCTTTCTGAAACTTGGTGCAAATAATGGGTAACCTTAAGCTTAAAGAAGACAGCATGGGAACTCAGGACATCTTCAGTTACGATAACCAGAACAGACAGACTCAGCACACCCGTCAAAGGAATGACGGTACAGATCGCATAACAACATTGGTCAGATATGACGTTAACGGAAATATACGGTTTGAAACCGACGGCAACAATGTCACCACAGAAAAGACCTATGATACAATGAACAGGCTTAAAATGGTGACGTTAACCGTATCGGGAATTGTGCAAACCACAACATACCGCTATGACAAGAATGGTAACCTTACCCATGAGACCGACTGGCGCAGCAATACCTGGCTCAATGTATATGATCCGCTGAACCGGCTGATAGAAAAGCGGGATCCATACAACAACTGTATCCAGAAGCTGGAATACAACAATAACCATGTGCAGGTTAAATCCTATGATGCGCTTAACAATCTTACCCAATACGAATACGACAGAAACAACCGTCTGATCAAAACCATCGACCCTGAGCTGGACGAAACAGCACAATCCTATGATGCCATAGGGAACATTGAAATTCAAAAAGACAGCAAAAACAACACAACCATCTTTGAATACGATGAACTTAACCGGCTTGTTAAGGTAATTAACGCCAATAACGAAGAGACCACATATACCTATGATCTGAACGGAAACATGCTGATGCAGACAGACGGCAAAGGAAACAAAATCACCTATGAGTACAACTGCATGAACCTTGTAACAAGAAGAATTGACCATGGAGGAAGGACAGGCTCTTCCGGAGAATATGTCTATGATCCTGCAAAAACCGAAAGCTATACCTATTACCCCGACGGAAGCCTTAGAACAAAAATCGACAGGAACGGTGAAATCACAACATATACCTATGACTGCCATGGGCGTGTGAAGGAAGAAACCACAGGCGGAAGCATAATAAGCTACACCTACGACAGCAACGGGAACTTGCTTGTCATTACCGATGATATGGGAGTAACAATAAGGACCTATGATGAGCTGAACCGTGTAACAGCAAAGACAGTGCCGAATATAGGAACAGTGGAATATTGGTATGATATAATTACGGGTACAGAAACGGGCGAAACAGGCGAGAGAATAATCGATCCGAAAGGAAATATCACCACCAGGATCTATGACCGTATAGGCAGGCTTAGGGTGGTAATTGAAGGTGATATCACATCTGAAGACAGGACAACCTATGAATACTATCCCAACGGCTCAAGAAAGAGTGTTACCTATCCGAACGGAATAACAGAAGAGTATACCTATTATCCCGACAATACCCTATGGACCTTGACAAATAAATATCCCGACGGAACTGTTATGGATGTGTATACTTATACCTATGATGGAACCAATAACCAGACAAGCAAGCATGAAATAATAAACGGGGTTGAGAAAGGAACCACCCGTTACGAATATGATGCTCTCGACAGACTCAAAAAGGTAACCGAACCCGGAGGAAAAGACGACCAGCTATACATATGACAGGGCAGGGAACCGTGAAACCGAGACGATTACAGATAACGGGCAAACAATAGTTAATGCGTACGAATACAACGAACAGAACAGGCTGTTGACCATAACCACCAAAACCGACGGAGCTTTAACCGAAGTTATAGTATTCACCTATGATAATAACGGTAACCAGCTTAAGACAGAAGTAACCGAATACATCGACGGTGTAGCCCAGGAACCTGTAATTACAGTCACCCATACCTACGATAGGAGAAACCAGCTTATCGAAACAGAAACAGCTGGTGGTTCAATATTAACCAACGTATACAACGGTGAAGGCTTGAGGATATCAAAAACAACAAACGGTCAGACCACATGCTTCCTGTATGAGTATGACAAGGTTGTTCTTGAGGTATATGCCGATGGCACAGAAAAGGCCAGAAACCTCTATGGAACCAACCTGCTGATGCGCACCGTGGATAATGAATCCTATTACTATATCTACAACGGCCATGCCGATGTAACCGCCCTTATCGACAAAGGCGGAAACATAACCGCAGCCTACTATTATGATGCCTTCGGAAACATCCTTGAGCAAACAGGAAACGTGGACAACAACATCACCTATGCAGGATACCAGTATGATACAGAAACAGGCCTTTACTACCTGAACGCAAGAATGTACGATCCGAAAATAGCCCGCTTCTTGCAGGAAGACACATACAGAGGCGAACTGGATGACCCATTGTCACTAAACTTGTATACGTACTGTTCAAATAATCCGGTTAAATATTGGGACCCCACTGGCCACTGGCAGCAGGGTGATGAGAATCTTTCAGGAGCAGCACAAAACTTATTAGTGGAATTAACTAATGCATATTATAAAGTTTCAGATCCAAAATCTCGTGAACGTATACATGCTATAGCTAATCTAATAAGAAAAGATAGCTATAGCAAAGTTAGCAACCCTGTTCACTATGAGGATAACAAAAAGTTTTATGAAAGCGTGAGCAGTGTTTTAGGCGAGAAAAAGTATTTTTCACCGGATGATTGGAGCAGTATAGAAAAGGTATATAACGTAAGTACAGCAGTAGTTGGTGTCAGTGATGACGATATTATTGAAGCGAATGATTTAATTAGTACAATAGGACATAGTGCTTTAAGCATGCGTACAATGCAAGGCCAAATAGAGTCTCAATCACTACTTACGTTAATGGATACAAAAATTTATGATTTTGGAATTGCCGAAGCCTACAGCTCAATGGCAAACATACAGGCGTATCTGTTAACTGAAAATGCTGCAGTACAATCAAATGATTATTTATCTCAAGTATTGTGTAATACACTTGTCAGTGGTATTCCTGCAGAATATGGATATGCGGATTATCTGAGAAACGTATTAGGAAGCAACGAATATTTCAGCAGAGTATGGCAAAAGGAAGAAACTAAAAGGGTAAAAGAATATACATCAACATTATTAGATTTCATTCCGGTAGTTGACGATATTAAAATGGGGATAGAAACAATAACAGGAAAAGACTACATCACGCAAAGGAATATAGGCTGGGGCGAAAGAGGTTTAAATGTTTTTGTAGGTTTATTTACAGTCAAAGGCTTAACAAAGGTAGATGATGTCGCAAAGACTGGCAAAAAAGCAGCTGGCATTGGAGATGAGGCTGTTAAGGGAACGAGTAGTACTGTACAAAACCAATATGCAAAAACAAGTTTTTGGGAAAGGCTAACAACAAAAAGGTGTCTGTTGGCAAACTTGTTGGTAATGTTAAAGATGAGTTTATGAATCCCAAAATAGGACCATCTGAAACAGCATTATCTAAGCATATAAATTATATTAAACAATATGGTACAATTGATGAGCCGATTCTTGTAAAAAAACTAATGGATGGAACCTATGAAATACAGAATGGCCATCATAGATGGTTAGCGGCGAAAATGATGGGGCTAAATGTTAAGGACCCCTTAGACGGTTGGACAGATTGTATAAAAATGTAATACAATTTGTTCAAGGGGGAAGAAAGTATGAGGAAGAGATTCACAGTTGAACAAAAATTAGCAGCAATTAAGGATTATGAGGCAGG
>Ga0209537_1002114_pt1 | contig 20572 bp, 20 predicted proteins | sample BioPla4DNA1_FD_187698 | JGI IMG/M metagenome (GOLD analysis project Ga0209537, IMG submission 187698) | Biogas fermentation microbial communities from Germany - Plant 4 DNA1 (SPAdes) (version 2) | ecosystem: Engineered > Bioreactor > Anaerobic > Digestate | place: Bielefeld, North... | reverse complement strand
TTATTCTTCCATAATGGCATCTCCACATAGTCTACTCCATCTGCCATTGTAGTTGCAGGTGTTGGTCTGTCATCTGGTCCAAAAACCCTTTCACAATACCTTCCGTAAATGGCACCTCCAACTATAACCAATATTAGAATTAACTATCCAAGGTCCTCCAAGGGAGGCTTTAGCAAATTATATTATAAGTCCTAACCAATTACAACAGACAAAAATAGCCTTAACCTAAAAGGGTTAAGACTATTATGCGCCTAATTGGAATATTCTATCGGCATATTTCTTAGCAAACTCCCTATCATGGGTGATAACTATTACACCCATTCCCCTAGATGCCACCTTCCTAATAAGTTCACCTACACTATCCCTTAACTTATAATCTAGGGCTGAAGTAGGCTCATCAAAACAAATATATTGGGGCTCCATTGCTAGGGCCCTGGCAATGGCCACCCTCTGCTTCTGACCTCCCGAAAGCTGAAATTCATAGTTTTCTTCCAAGCCCTTTAGGCCTAAAAGCTCTATTAATTCCTCAGCCTTTTTAATAGCATCCTGCTTTTTATACTTCTTAGCCTTTATTAGAGGATAGGTGATATTTTTCATAACAGTAAAATGAGGGAAGAGATCGAAGCTTTGAGATACTAAACCTATAGAATTATCTCCTTCATCTCCATTTTCAAATCTTATACTTCCGCTATCAAAGTTCTCTAAGCTACAAAGACATCTAATAAGGGTAGTCTTGCCTACGCCAGATTTACCAGTAATCATTAGGATTTCACCCTTCTTTACTCTTAGGTTTATATCCTTTAACACATGTTTACTGCCGAAGGATTTATTTAAATTTTCAACTACTAACATGCCATCACCTACCTATAATAAGCCATCTTATTCTCAACTTTTTTCAGGACATAGGACAGGATTCCAATAAAGACTAGATAAGCCGCCCCTGCTATAAAGAGGGGAATTATAGAGGCGTCCTTATTGGATAGGGTCTTAGCTGCCCTTAAGATATCTCCTAGACCTAGGACATATACTAGGGAGGTATCCTTAACCAAGGTTATTAGTTCATTTCCCAAGGATGGGAATACAATCTTAAAAACCTGTGGTAGGATGATCCCCACCCAAGTGCTAGTCTTAGGTAATTTCAAGACCTTAGCAGCTTCAAATTGACCTTGGTCAATGGAATTAATTCCCCCCCTAAATATTTCTGCAAAATAGGCAGCATAATTTAAGATAAAGGCCACAGCCGCAGCCACCTCCCTATTTAAGACAACACCTACTAGGGGAAGGCCAAAGAATATGAAGATGATCTGCAGGAGAAGGGGGGTCCCTCTCATGATCAAGATATAAAGCTGCATAAAATAACTAACTAGCTTAATCTTAGACATTCTTAATAAGCAAACTAAGACCCCTAAGGGGATTGAAAAAATAGCTGTGACTGCAAATACCCATAGGGTGGTCTTAAATCCCCTTAACATAAAGGGCAGTACATCTATAATATAATCCATAGTCGTCACCTATTTTACTATATTTTCCCCAAACCACTTCTCTGAAATCTCAGCAGCAGTTCCATCAGCCTTCATCTCATCTAAGGCTTGGTTAAGCTTTTCTAACAGGGTCTTATCCCCTTTTCTAACCCCTACACCATATTCTTCATCTCCAAAGTCTCCATCCACTATTTTGTAGTTTTCTTCTCCTCTTTCGCTGATATAGTATTTGGCCAATACCTCATCAGCTACCACTACATCTACCCTACCTGCCTCAAGATCCATAAAGGCCTCAGTATAGGTATCAAATAGGATTACTTCTCCATCCTTAAAGCTTTCCTTTAACCCTGAACTTTCAATGGCCTGGAGGGCACTGGAGGAGTTTTGAGTACATACTATCCTACTAGCCAAATCATCTATAGTTTCTATATCAGAAGAGCTAAGGGCTACGATAATCTGCTTATTATCTAAATAAGGCTTTGTAAAATTAACCTTCTCCTTTCTTTCTTCCGATATAGAATAACCATTCCATATAAGGTCAATATTTCCAGAATCCAACTCCTGTTCCTTAAGATTCCAATCGATAGGTTGAAATTCAACTTCTAAACCCATTCTGCTTATTGCTTCTTTAGCCAAATCTACGTCGAAGCCGATTAAATTACCATTGTTATCCCTAAAGCCCATTGGAACGAAGGTATCGTCAAGACCTACTATAATAGTGCCCCTCTCCTCAATTTCATTCCATGTATCTAGACTTTCCTCTTTATTGCCACAGGCTGTTAGTAATAAGCTAAGTACTAAGGTTAAAATTATTAAAGCTTTAGCTCTTTTCATTTTTATCATAACCTCCATTTTGTTTTTAATTATTAGTTTTATTATGAATTGTTAAGTGATATCTATAGCTTTATTAAATAAAAAAAGCCTTCATCCTATCTAAGGACGAAAGCTTACGCTCACGTGTTCCCACCTTAATTCGCTGATACCTCACGATACCAGCCTCAGTAAGTATGCTACCACATACTAATCATTTTAACGGATGATTAGGCCGAGGACGCCTACTGGGTTAAAACCTTTCGGATCCTTGCTCCGGAATGTGTTCTGAATGGCTTTTATGTCCCTTTCCACCAGCCAGGGTACTCTCTATAATAAAAGGTCCATCCATACTATTTTCCTTCATCGCATATCTGCTTTGTTATGATAATATATTAAAGCATATAGGCTTAGTTGTCAAGTATATTTATAGGAAATTTTACTCTTATTTTTCCCACCCATAGCCTCCTGGGATTTTAGTTATTTATTGAATTATAATCATAATATTATTGAAATCTTATTTCCTCAATCTATGTATTAAGAAATAAAAATAGGGGCTGTATATTTTGTTACAGCCCCCTACTTAACTAGTTTTTCTTTATATCTGTAAAAACCACATCTAATTTAATCTCTTCCTTATTCCTTAAGACAGTTAAACTAGCCTTATCCCCTACCCTATAGTTAAATAAGGCCTTCTTTAGCTTTATAGTTGAGTCAATCTCTTCATCATCTATTTTTATTATTACATCACCAAGGGCAATACCAGCCTTATCTGCTGGAGAATCTGGTACTACTTCCACAACTACTACACCTTCATCTACCCCCAAGTCTATACCAAGTCTGGCTTCATATTCCTCCACATTGAATATGGATACGCCTAAGACTACGGTCTCAAAGGTACCCTTTTCAATAACCTCCTCTATTATTGCCTTAGCAGAATTTATGGGGATGGCAAAACCTAAACCTTCAGCACTTTTAATCTTGGCTGTATTTATACCTATGACCTGGCCGTACTTATTTAATAAAGGACCTCCACTGTTGCCTGAATTTATTGAGGCATCGGTCTGAATCAAATCATCAATTACCGTGGCCCGATCGATGCGGATGGACCTATTAAGGCCTGATATGATACCAGAGGTTACCGTTCTTTGGAACTCCAAACCAAGTGGGTTACCTATGGCTATGGCCAATTCTCCAACTTCCAAACTATCAGAATCCCCCAGCTCAGCAGCCGGCAAGTTGGTCATATCCACCTTTACTATGGCTAAATCAAGGGTAGCGTCATTCCAGATTACTTGACCAGAGGCCTGCTCACCATTATCAAAGAGGACTGTTATCTCCTTGGCAGCCCCATTGGCCACCACATGGGAATTGGTTAAGATATAACCATCCCTATCTACTATGACCCCAGAGCCTAGCCCTTCCCTTTCTAAATCCCCAAAGATGGATCTTTGGGTCTCCACGGTAGTAATACCTACTACCGAAGGCATGGCCTTCTTAACTACTGCAGTAACCGTGTCTATATCATCAGAAGTATTTATATTTATTGGGCTTGCCTGATACTGCCTGGAAGTTTCTATGCCTAAGTTTTCAAATAAGCTAGGTCCAAGGTAAAGGGCAACTAAGCCACCTAATATGGAAGCCACTAGGGCTATGGCCACATAGGAGATAAAACTTCCCCTAAAAGACCCTTTAGGCCTTGAGCTAGAATAAGCATACTTACCATCAGCTTTAGAAGGGTTATTAACTTCCCTTTCCTCTTCTTCAGCCTCCACTAGCTGGAAGTTGATATCTTCAAAATCCCTTTTTTCGTCCATCTTATCTCCTCCTTACATCTTATCCTAGACAAATATTATCAAGGCTTTATGTAAAAAATGTGAAATTTATGTGAAGGTTAATTTTGCTATAATAGGGGTAATATTAAAGAGTAAAGGAGTTGATATTTTGGATAGCTTAGGTCTTAAGGTTGAATATATTGCATCTGGCCTTCTTCCCAGTGGATCCTAGGCTAGGTGACTACTTCCATCTGGGTGGAGAGTATTTTATAGAAAAATTGAAGCCTAGATATTTCATCCCCATGCATGCTTGAGAAAAGTACGAGATTTCCCAAAGATTTATCCACAAGGTCCATTGTCCCCATACTAAGATTGTGGATATAAGGCATAAAAATCAAATTATAGAACTATAAAAAACAACCCCTAGCCTAAGGGGTTGGTTCCTCGGTTTTTGCAAGCTTTTCCTTTAAGATTTTAATATCCTCCTGGATAAAGCGGTGTTGGACTTCATTGATATTAAATTTAAAAATCTTAAAGATATACTGCCAAATTGGTCCGCTCAATAGGGCTAGGATAATAGTACCTATACCTAGGTTACCGCCTAATAGATAGCCTATAGCTACCACCGTTACCTCCATAATGGTCTTAATCAACCTGACGGACCCGCCGGTCCTCTTGGTAAGTACAACTAATAAACCATCCCTGGGGCCGGCTCCCCAGCCTACGGCTATATATAGGAAGACTCCTAAGCCATGTAGAATTATCCCTATAAATAATTGTATTAAGCTAGGTAAAAAGCTTTGAAAGCTGGGTATTAAGTTGTTTAACATTAGAAAATCGATAAAGGACCCTATTAAGATCATATTTGCTAGGGTTCCCCAGCCCACAGCTTGCCCTAATAGGATATCTATAATTATTATAACAACCCCACTATAGATATTGGCCCTACCTATAGTTATACCTGTTACATTGGATACTCCCTGGTGAAAGACGTCCCAGGGTGCTACTCCAATGGCCGCATTGATTATGCATACAGAGCCTGCAGCAAATACGAAAAGGCCTAATACCAGCCTAAGGACCTTATAGCTTAATTTTAATATTTTTTCCCTTTCCAACTGTAGATTCACCAGCCTAATTTTATTTTCCCCTAGGAAATAAAAACCACCTATAGCTATCATTTATATCCATTATTGATTTATATACATTTTTAATATTCATCTAGGAAGGAGTATTTTTCTCCATCCTTCTTCCAGCCTAGAATTCCATCTACATTGATATTTTCCAGGGCCCTGAAGATGTTGATGTCCACATTTGGGAATTTTTCTTTTAGTTCTTCAATTAAGGCCTTGATTTCAAACCTCTTGTTACCGATCTTCTTAGCCGCAACCATACAAGCGCAATTTAAGGGCCAGATACCGCTGTTTTGGATAAACCTCCTAATATATTCCTCCTCTATTAGGTATAAAGGCCTTATAAGCTCCATATTTTCAAAGTTTTGAGCCTTCAACTTAGGCATCATGGTCTTAATGCTTCCTGCACATAAAAGGTTAAGGAGGGTAGTCTCTATTACGTCGTTAAAATGATGACCTAGGGCCAACTTATTACAACCTAACTCTTGGGCCTTAGCATATAAGAATCCCCTCCTCATCCTAGCACACATATAGCAGGGATAATCAGAGGCTATTCGGTCGGCTACCTCAAATACGTCTGAATCATAGATCTTTACTGGTATGTTTAAATACTGGCAATTATCTTCCAGTAGCTTCCTAATCTCCGGATGGTATCCTGGATCCATAGCTATATATTCCACCTCAAAGTTCTTCCTGCCGTATCTATGGAGTTGCTGGAATAATTTTGCCATCAGCAGGCTATCCTTGCCCCCTGAGATGGCTACAGCTATCTTATCCCCATCCTCAATCAGCTCATACTCCTTTATGGCTTTTATAAACTTACTCCATATGTGTTTTCTATAAGTCTTTATAATACTCCTTTCGATCTCTGCTAAAGGTTTCCTATCATTGAAGGGTACTAGGATTTCACAACCTTCTCCTGCTAAGTTAAAATGCTTTTCTGTCAAAAAAATCACTCCATCTAAATAGTTAATAATATTTTATATTAAATAAATAGTAAATACAAGCTAGTTTACTTTAAGCTAGAAATCCTAATCAATTAATATTATACCACCTAGTTGGCGGAATATTTTTTATTTCTTTTGCAGCTTCTTGATTAATATAGTATAATATATTATTGTGGAAAAATAGGTAACTAAAGATAATTTATTATATAGAAAGGAAAGAATAGATGAAACTTGGAATAGTAGGATTACCAAATGTAGGTAAGAGTACCTTATTCAATGCTATAACGGAAGCTGGAGCTGAGGCCGCCAACTATCCCTTCTGTACCATCGAACCTAACGTTGGGGTAGTGGAAGTACCTGACGATAGGTTGGAAAAATTAGCAGCTATATACGGGTCTAAAAGGATAATACCGGCCATAATTGAATTCTGTGACATTGCAGGATTAGTAAAGGGTGCAAGTAAGGGAGAAGGGTTAGGTAATAAATTCCTTTCCCATATTAGGGAAGTAGATGCCATAGTCCATGTGGTCAGGTGTTTTGAAAATGCTGATATAGTCCATGTAGATGGTAGCATAGACCCTATCAGGGATATAGAGACCATCAACTTGGAATTGATGTTTTCCGATATGGAATTACTACAAAGAAGGTTAGAAAGGACTACAAAGGCAGCTAAGGGTAATAAGGAACTTCTAAAGGAAGTAGATTTAATTAAAGAGGTATTAAAGGCCTTAGAGGAAGGCAAATCCATCAGGAGCATGAACCTATCTGATGATGAGGAGCAATTGATTAAAGGCTATAACCTATTAAGCTCAAAACCTGTTATCTATGTGGCCAACGTAAATGAAGATGATCTAATAGCTGAAGATGATAATGAGTACGTTAAAAGGGTTAAGGAGTATGCAGCAGCGGAAAATGCAGAAGTTATAGTAGTTTGTGCTGCTATAGAAGAAGAAATAGCCCAGCTAGAGGATGAAGAAAAGAAGGAATTCCTAAAGGAATTAGGCCTAGAAAAATCAGGGTTAGATAAGCTGATTCAAGCCAGCTACAGCCTACTTGGGCTAATTAGCTACCTAACAGCTGGTCCACAAGAAACTAGGGCATGGACCATTAAAAAAGGTACCCTAGCACCACAAGCCGCTGGTAAAATCCACTCCGATATGGAAAGGGGCTTTATCAGAGCGGAAGTCATATCCTTTGATGACCTAATGGCCTGTGGCAGTATAGCAGCTGCTAGGGAAAAGGGCCTAGTTAGGGTAGAGGGTAAAGATTACCTTATGAAGGACGGAGATGTGGTTCTATTTAGATTCAACGTATAGAAAAAAACACCTAAGCTTGACTTAGGTGTTTTTTATATTTTTACATCCATTTACTACATAAACCCATTAGCATAATATCTGCATAGGGATATCTAAAACATTGATCCCTTATATTTTTTTACTTATCTTAAGATATGTGGAATGTAGTAGGAATATAAAATAAAAGAATCTCTGCCTAAAGGCAAAGATTCTTTTAGAACTAACTAAAGTTATCCATTTTCCTAGCGTGTAAGGCTTCCTCCCTAATCTCCTTTTTCATACCCTTTAGGGATTCAAGCCTTCTCTTGTTCTTTTCCCCTAACTCCCTCTTAGTCTTCTCATTGTCGGTTAACCTGATCATGTCTTCGGCTAACCTATAGTTCTTTATGGTGTTATCTATCTGCTCTTGTAGCTTCTCCACATTGTCACTTCTATCATCTGGATTAGGTCTATTGGCCATATTCCTCTCCTCTTCTTTGATTTTTAGGTCCAGAGTCAAGTATTAACTTGACCTAAGTCCAATATTATTTTTCCTAGTATAGCTTATATTTATCCTAGTAAAATTTACATCAACCCTTTAGTTTAAAAACGATAACACCTATTATCATCAGAATTAGACCAAGGAATTTAGTAAAATCAAAAGGGATTTTTTCATTGCCAAATAATCCTAAGGCATCTATTACTGCTGCAAAGGCCAGTTGAGAGATTACCATTAGGGATACCACAAAGGAGGCACCTAATAGGGTAACGCTATTGGCAACTAAAAAAATGATGAAGACCCCCAGGACTCCAGCCAATAGGTATACCTTCTTTACCTCAGCAATATTTTTAATATTACCTTCACCAAAGATTACTACCATAGCTAAGGCAAAAATAAGGCCTACCAAGTGTACTACGAAGGTAGTTTCCCACATACCCATCTTCTCGCTGATTCTAGCACTAAATACATTTTGGGTAGAAACGATGATTCCTGCTAAGATTGAATAAAGTATTCCAAGATATAATTTCTCCATGACAATCTCCTTATCTAGTATAATGGTATATTATACCATAAATAAAACCCTCCAAAGAGGGCATTTTTATCACAGCAGATTTATATATTATTTTCTATTTATCAATTCTCTTAAAATCCAGCCTCCACTGGGACCAGCTAGGAAGGGGTATTTCAAGACTTCAGGTTTATCTTCTTCTTTGTTAAAGCCTTCTTCAAATTCCTTGGCAATTTCCATCTGATACTCATTTAGAGCCTTTAAGGCATTGGGATCTGTTTTCTGCATAATCAACCTCTAAAAATCTATTATAGGTCCCTATTCTTATTGATTAATTGCCTTTGGCCAATTTCAACTAATTTTCTAGTCATCATTCCCCCTACTGGTCCGGCAGTTAAGACATTGATATTAGGCAGATGTAAATGTAAAAAAAGAAAAACCAAGGGTAAGGTAGACCCTTGGCTTTTCTTTTTTATGGAATTACTTATTTATGCCAATTTTAAATTTATTCAAGCCTTCTTATATAAATGAATAAATGAAATATATTAAGGTACCGGCTGATTTAGTTTAATATATGGCTACTGGTCCATAGGGACCATGGATGATTTCAATTTTAGTATCGAAGATATCTGATAATAGCTTGGAATCCATTACCTCCTCCACCCTTCCAAAGGCGGCGATTTGCCCATCCTTCATGGCACAAATCCTATCGGAATATTTGGCCGCAAAGTTGATATCGTGAATAACTACTAGGATGGTCCTACCAAACTCATCAGCTGCACGCCTAAGGTGCTCCATCATTTGAACTGAACGGGCCACATCCAGATTGTTAAGTGGCTCATCTAAAAGTACGTATTCAGTCTCCTGACAAAGAACCATGGCTACATAAGCCCTCTGCCTTTGGCCACCTGATAGTTCATCTAAGTACCTATTTTCCAACTCCCTTAATTCAAAGAAGTCTATATATTTAGATATGATCATCTCATCTTCCTTAGTCAGCCTTCCCTTTGAATAGGGGAAGCGGCCAAAACCAACTAATTGTCTAACAGTTAGCCTTGTGATAAAGTGGTTTTCCTGTCTTAGGATGGTTAGAACCTTAGCCAAATCTTCAGATTTAGTCTTGGATACATCCATATTGGCCACTTGAATAGACCCCTCATCCATATCTAAAAGTCTTCCAATCATTAGGAGGGTGGTGGATTTACCTGCTCCATTTGGCCCGATTAAAGAAGTTACTCCAGCCTTTGGTATTTCAATATTTAAGGGTCCTATTCTAACCTTGTCACAATAATTCTTTCTAGCATTACTGATCTTTATCATAGTGTCCCCTTCCTCAATATTACTAGTAAAAATATCAATCCGCCGAACATTTCGATGATAACTGATACTACCCCTTGTGCGTTAAAGACATGGTACATGAAGAAGTAAGCACCGGTTATTACTAGGAAGCCTATGGCAAAGGCCATGGGAAATATATATCTATGGTCATAAGTAGGTGCCGCCAAATAGCTTAAGGTGGCTACTAGAAAACCATAGAAGGTAAGCGGTCCAACTAGGGCGGTGGATACTGACATTAAAACGGAAACTAAAATAAGTACAAAGATTACGCTCCTTTGGTGGTTAAGGCCTAAAGCAGTGCTTACATCCCTACCAAGGGATACAACATTTAACCTCTTAGAATATAAAAGCAGGATTAAGGCTGCCACTATTACCAAGGGGATAGCAATTGGAAAATATTCCACATCTGCATTGTTCACTGAGCCGAATAATCTAGCCTGTAGGATATCAAATTCAGAAGGTGCTAACAGCCTCCTCATGAAGGATGATACAGACCTTAGGCCAGTTCCAATTATAACCCCCACTAAAAGCATTAGCTGTAAATTCCCATATTTACCTGACAGCAGCCAGCCATAAAGGAGTAGACACATAAGGACCATGGCAACTACTTGAAATAAAAAGGATCCTACCCCATTGAAGCCAACAAAGGTTCCCATACCAAAGAAAAACATGGTGCTAGTATGGATGGTGGTATAAAGGGCTTCAAAACCCAGTAAGGAGGGGGTTATGACCCTATTGCTGGTTATAGATTGAAAGGCTACAGTGGATAAGCTTTGGCAAATAGCTGCAATTATCATGGCCACTAGGGCTATCATCCTCCTCCTAACCACCGGGATAAAGGAGGGGGAATCTACTGGGACTGGATTGTTATAAACTAAAAGGCCGTAGGAGGCTAATAGTCCCAGAGTAAGTAAGCCAATTAGCATAAACCAGTAGCGCCTCTCCTCCCTTTTACAGCGGAAGGCTCCTGCAGATCTATTATCCTGGGAAGGCTCATCATCAGCCTTTGTTCCAAACCCTATTCTCTCATTTAACTGTAACTCGCTCATTTTTGCCTCCTTTGTCTTAACAAGATGGTGATGAATACCACTGAGCCTAATGTTCCTAGTATTAGGGAAACGGGTACTTCAAAGGGCATAATTATAGTTCTGGAGATAATATCGCATAGGGTTATGGTGCCCATACCCAAGAGACATACCCAGGGTAGGTTATTCCTTAGGTCATCCCCCCTATACATGGATACTATATTGGGTACTATTATACCTAAGAAGGGTAAGTTTCCTATTACTGCTGCAACAATTCCAACGGCTAAGGATATAAGACCTGTACCTAAAATGACTATCCTGTTGTAATTAACTCCAAGGCTTGTGGCTATATCTTCTCCAAGGCCGGCTAGGGTCAACCTATCGGCATAGATGAAGATGAAAAAGGTGATAATGACTATAAGCCATAGGTACTCATACCTACCTACCTGAATAGGAGCAAAGGAACCTACAAACCAGGATTCAATATTCTGAGTCATTTGAAATACAAGTCCTACAAAGGTTGAAATAGCAGAAATCACCGCACCCAGCATCATACCGATAATTGGAACTATTAGGGAGGTGCGTAGCCTAATGCTTCTTAAGAAGAAAAAGAAGACCATGGTTCCTATGAAGGAGAAGATAATAGCTCCTGCCATCCTTTGAACTAGGGTTGGGGCAGGAATCAATAAGTACACAAACATCAGGCCTAAGCCAGCCCATTCAATGGTGCCGGTAGTAGTAGGTTCAACTAAACGGTTTTGGGTTATAAGCTGCATAACCAGCCCTGACATGGACATGGCTGCCCCAGTAAGCATTAGGGCAATGGTCCTAGGGACACGGGTTATAAAGAACATATCCATACCGTCTTCCTGGCCCCGTATATCGTATACTCCAGTAAAGAGGGATATGAGCCCTAAGGCCAAAACTATTAAGAGGGTAAGGATAAAAGATCTGGTAAATATTCTATTTTTATTATGGCTTTGGAGCTGGTTAGTTCCAGCCCCTAAAGTCTCATTAACCATATTATTCTGCACTAGGCATACTCCTTTACTTTCCTAAGGCCTTAGCAAGGTCGTTGAATAACTCTAAGTAAGTTTGGATTGATTCATTGGTATAGGTGTCCTTAGGTGCATAAACTATCTTTCCCTCAGTAACTGCCTTAGTATTTTGAAGGGCAGGTGAATTTTCAATTACGTCTTGTGCAGGTACTGCATCTGCTGCTGATGAGGTAGCTGCATCACGGTCTAGTACGAAAATCCAGTCGGGGTTACTTTGAGCTATGGCTTCAACTGAAATCTCATCCCCTTGGTGGTCGGAGCTGGTGCCACCTACTTCTAAGGCTGGTATCCAACCGAAGATTTGGTACATTGGGCCCCAAACTCTACCGGAAGCAGGAGCTGAAAAGCCTATATTGCCACCGGAAACTATAACGCTCATTATTCTATCCTTTCCATTATAAGCTGCCTTAACATCCTCTATGGCCTTATCAAATTCAGCTACTAACGCCTGAGCCTCTTGATTTTTATCGAATATCTTGCCCAGGGTAATAGTTGCATCCTTAAGACCATTAACCAGGTTTTCACCAGCTGTATCTGTAGTCTCAGATACATCTATATTTAAGTCGATTACAGCTGCATTTGGTACTAGAGCCTTTATATCTTCATAGTAATTAGCAAATCTTTGACCGACGATAACCAATTCTGGCTCAACGGCTGCTATGATTTCAAGATTTGGCTCCCTGTGGTTACCAATATCTAAAACCCCTTCATCTGCTACATAGGGTGAATCAGCAGGCATTACCGCCTTTGGAACGGCTGCCAATTCAATCCCCCAATCGGCTAGGGTCTCAAAAGTCCTATTATCTAAAGAAACAACATTTTTTGGGTTTACTGGAACTGTTACAGTGCCGTGGGCATCAGTTACTTCTACAGTTAAGACTTCCCCTTCCTTAGGTTCATTTACAAGATTAGCTGTATTTGAATCAACATTATTTCCTGAATTTGTACATGCCGTTAACATCAATACTAGAGTTGTAATGATCAGTGTTAGTTTTAAAAACTTTGACCTTTTCATATTACTCTCCTTTACCTATGTATTTTTTATTTTTGTATTTAGATATAGTATATTTCTTTTTAATTTATTTTCCTTTTTGTGCGCACAATAATATTTGTTATTGATAATGATTATCATTTTCAATATTAGCACCATTTTTTCCATATGTCAACAAAAAAAAATAAAAACCTAGTAAATTACTAGATTTTTATTTTTCCTGTTAAATCTCCATATTTGAAAGTATTTTGTATTAAGCTCCAAAGAGGGCAAAATAACCAAATACTAGTAAACCTAATAGGATCCTGTACCAGCCGAAGGCTTTAAAATCGTTATTCTTAATATATCTCAAGAGGAATTTAATTGCTATTAGGGATACCACAAAGGCTACTATCATCCCAGTCAACAATATACTAAGTTCTAACCTGGTAAAATGAAAACCAAACTTTAATAGCTTTAATGCGCTGGCTCCAAACATTACTGGTATGGATAGGAAGAAGGAAAACTCCGCTGCAATATGTCTGGAAGTTCCTAGGATTATTCCCCCTAAGATGGTGGCTCCTGACCTGGAAGTACCAGGTATTAGGGCTAAGACTTGAAAAACCCCGATTAAGAAGGCGGTTTTATAGCTTAGCTGGCGTAAATCATTAATTATTGGCCTCCTACCCTTGTTGCGGTTCTCAATGATTATAAATAAGATTCCATATAATACTAGGGTAAAGGCTACAGTTATGTAATTATAAAAGTTTTCATTTAGCCAGTCATCAAAGAGTATCCCAAATACCCCAGCTGGGATAACCCCTACTATAACCTTATACCAGATGGACATGGTCTCCTTTTTTTCCCTGAGGCTTTTACTGGGTGAAAAGGGGTTTAACTTATTAAAATACAAGAGTACTACTGCCATGATGGCCCCTAGCTGTATAACTACAAAGAACATTTCCTTAAAGGCCTCTGAAGCATTTAACTGTATAAACTCCTCCACTAAAATCATATGGCCTGTGCTGCTAATGGGCAGCCATTCCGTGATACCCTCTACTATTCCTAAAAATACGGCTTTAAGTATTTCTATTAGAAACATATTCTTTACCCCCAAATTTAAAATCTAAATTCTCTATAAATATATAGACTATCACAACATTTTATTATTATATCATAGATTGCTTATAAATTAACAGCTAATGAATCGGCCTTTACAAATTTAATGTGATAATCTAGATCCTTCTAATAGATAGTAGGCCCCTACTAACCTCCCTCCCAACCTCCAAAGGGGCTGCTGGCTATCCTTCCTATTTATTGCCCTAGCTTAACCCAAATCATCCTCCAATTTGTCTTTAGGACCCTTTTATGATATGATTTTGAACTGATAAAAGGATTGGCTTAAATTTATAGAATGGAGGAAAAATAATGTTTAAATTACCCAATTGTCCCCAGTGTGACTCAGAATATACATATGAGGACGGCTTTTTATTAATATGTCCTGAATGCGCCTATGAATGGACATTAGAAAATCAAGGGGAAGCCGAAAGTAGGGAGAAGGTTTATAAGGATGCCCATGGTAACATCCTAAATGATGGGGATACGGTTATCGTAATAAAGGATTTAAAGGTAAAGGGTAGTTCCTTAGTAGTTAAAAAGGGTACTAAGGTAAAGAATATCCGCCTAATAGATGGGGACCATGATATAGATTGTAAAATCGAAGGTATCGGCGGTATGAAGCTTAAGTCTGAGTTTGTTAAAAAAGCATAAGAAATAAAAAACACAGGATAAATCCTGTGTTTTTTATTCTAATTCAATAGCTCCAGTATTTAAGGCATAGTATCTGCCCTTCTGGTTCATAAGGTCCTCGTGGTCTCCCCGCTCGATTATCTCACCCTTTTCCAATACCATTATGGCATCGGAATCCCTAACGGTAGACAACCTATGGGCAATGACGAAGGTGGTCCTACCTTCCATCAACTTATCCATACCCTCTGCAATTAGCTTCTCAGTCCTAGTATCTATGGAAGAAGTAGCCTCATCTAATATGAGGATGGTGGGATTGGCCACAGCAGCCCTTGCTATTGAAAGCAGCTGCCTCTCACCCTGGGATAGGTTGCCACCATCTACTGAAAGCATGGTATCATAACCCTGGGGTAGGTTTTTAATAAAGTAATGGGCATTAGCTAATTTGGCTGCTTCAATAATTTCTTCATCTGTAGCATCTAACCTACCGTACCTTATATTATCCCCTACAGTACCTTCAAATAGATGGACGTCCTGTAGAACTATACTCATGGTACTCCTTAAATCATGTTTCTTAATCCTTCTTATATCTATACCGTCATAATAGATTGTACCCTCATCGATCTCGTAAAACCTATTGATCAGATTTGTAATAGTAGTCTTTCCTGCCCCAGTGGAACCAACGAAGGCTATCTTTTGCCCAGGTTTAGCATATAAGTTTATATTTTTTAGGGTCTTCTTCCCCTTTACATAGCCAAAGTCCACATTATCAAATACTATATGGCCTTGTACTGCTACATAATCATAGGTCCCATCTTCCTTAGGAACCTTCCAGTAGGATTTCCCTTCCCTTTCTACCAGCTCCACATCTCCCTCATCCAGCTCAACCTCTTCATCTAAGATGTTAAATATCCTTTCAGCACCTGCCAAGGCTGCAAATAGGGTGTTTAACTGGTTGGATACGGTAGTTATAGGCCTGGAGATAGACCTGGTAAATTGTAGGAAGGCTGCTATATTACCCACACTGACCCTGCCTTGTATTGCAAAGTAGGCTCCCACCATTGCCACCAGCCCATATAAGATGAAGGATAGATTTCCCATAATAGGCATTATCATTACCCCAAAGGTGGCAGCATTAGTACTGGCCTTCCTCAATTCCTCATTCCTCTTTTCAAACTCCTCTATGGCCCGGTCTTCATAATTAAATACCTTAACTACTTTTTGCCCAGTCATCATCTCCTCAATATAGCCGTTCATTTCAGCCAGCTGGGCCTGTTGGTTTCTAAAAAACCTAGTGGACCTCTTTCCAATAATTCTTACAGAAACTAACATGACCACCAGCATAAAGACAACTATTGAAGTTAATAGGGGGCTTATATAGACCATCATAATAAAGGTTCCTATAACCGTTATTACGGATATGACAATCTGGGATAGGCTTTGCTCTAAGGATTGATTCAATATATCCACATCGTTGGTAAAGGTGGACATTAACTCCCCATGGGCATGCCTATCGAAAAAGGGAATAGGTAGCTTTTCCATATGGGAGAACATATCCTCCCGTATCTTATGGATAGTCTTCTGGGCAAGTCTGGCCATGGAAAGATCTCCTATATACTGGCTAATTGAGATGGTTACCACCAAACCCACCATAATCATGATGTATCTTATAAATAAAGCCCTGTCATGATCCACCACCAGGGTATCGATGATGGGGCTTAACATGGAGTTACTTCCTATTCGAGCTATGGCAGAAAGGATGATTGAGAAGATACCGCCAAAAAATAGAACTTTATTGTATTTAAAGTAGCTAAATAGCCTCATCAAGGTCCTTTTAGGGTCATTGGGTTTAAATTGGATTTTTTTACGGCTCATTCTCTTATCACTCCTTTCTCCTGAGATTCATATATCTCCCTATATATAGCCGATGTCTTTAATAAACTTTCATGGTCTCCTATGGATTCAATCTGGCCTTCATTCATAACAATAATCCTATCGGCATGTTGTATAGATGAAATCCGCTGGGCGATTATAATGGTAGTTAAATCCCCCAGATTTTTAAAGGCCTGCTGGATCTTTGCATCCGTAGTCATATCTACAGCTGAGGTAGAATCGTCTAAGATAATTATCTTAGGTTCCTTTAACAAGGCCCTAGCTATGGTCAGCCTCTGTTTCTGCCCACCAGAAAAATTGCTACCGCCCTGCTCTACAATATGGTCAAGGCCATCTTCATATTTTGAAACGAACTCCCAGGCCTGGGCTAGTTTAAGAGCTTCAATGATCATTTCATCTGTTGCATTTTCATTTCCCCACTTCATATTTTCACGGATGGTACCTGAAAAGAGGGTATTTTTCTGCAATACAAAGGCTACACTATCCCTTAAACCCTTCAAGGAATAGTCCTTAACATTCCTTCCACCAACTAATACACTTCCCTCAGTTGCATCATACAACCTGGGTATCAGCTGAACTAGGGTGGACTTAGAAGAGCCTGTGGAACCTATAATTCCTATTACTTCCCCTGAATCTATCTTTAAATTTATATCCTTCAGGGTATATTCCTTGCTGGCCGGATATTTAAAGTATACATTTTTAAATTCTATAGACCCATCTTTAGGCTCTGAAATAGGCCTTTCTATTTCCTTAATTTCAGGCTCCGTATTCCAAACCTCTAAAATCCTATCCTTAGATGCTATCCCCCTTAAGAGCTGCATGAAGAACATGGATATCATCATTAGGGACATCATAACCTGGGTTATATAGGTTATAAAGGAAATGAGTTCTCCCCTACCCATGGCACCTGCAACAACCTGATTCCCTCCAAACCACAAGACGGCTATGATGGTGCCGTAGATTATTAGATTTAAAAGGGGCATTACAAAGATTACGGTGGATATGGCCTTTAAGGCCGTATCCCTAAGAGCGTCGTTCCTCTTTTTAAACCTCTTTTCCTCATATTCCTGCCTATTGAAGGACTTAACAACCCTAATCCCCGCTAAGTTTTCCTTTATTATGGCATTAACCCTATCTACCCTAGTTTGAAACTTCATAAAAAGGGGTCTGGCCTTAGTAAGAACTAGGATAATTAAAATGGCAGTTAAGGGGATAGATACCATAAATACCCTGGCCAAGGATGGATTGATGGTAAAGGACATAATTAAGGCAAAGACCATCATAAAGGGTGCCCTTACCGCCATACGTAGGCTCATCATGGTTACCTGGCCGATGGTGTTACAGTCATTTGTAAGCCTAGTAATCAGTGAAGAGACGGAAAATTCATCTAGGTTTGCAAAGGTAAATTCTTGAATCTTTTTAAAGGTCTTGGACCTAATTTCTGCAGCAAAGCCATAGCCTGCCCTTGCTCCTGCATAAGAACTTAAACCTCCAAACAACATTCCTAGCAAGGAAGCTAGGATCATGATTAATCCAACCTTTAAAACGTAATCTACATCACTATTTACTATACCCACATCCACAATCCTAGACATAAGGTAGGGTACTGCAATATCTGCAAATACCTCCAGAATCATAAGGATTGGACAGAGGATAGCATAAAGTGCATATTTTCTCATATAAGGCAATAATTGCTTCATAAAAATCCTCCTATTCCTAGCTTTTGGAAAACTAACTACTTAATCAAACCCTAAAAAATGCTTCATAAAGAAGCATTCTAAATAGCTCTAACTCTAATATTAGCCGATTTAAGGACAATATTTCATATTATACCATTTTTCCCCATTTGTCAATATTCAAACCTTCTTCAATATTCAAGCCTTCTTATAGTTAAAATCACATTTTTATTAGATACCCTAAATTTTATAAAGTATTCAACGTGTTTATATTATTTTTGATTTATCCACAAATTATCCAACTTATCAACAACTTATCCACACCATGTCCACATTTATAATATTTTATCAACAAATAAAAGAGGACTTTTCATAGATTATAAACAATCTACAAAAAGTCCTCTATTCTTATTTTACCAAACTGGAATTGATGAACCCTTAGAATCTTCCTCGATTACCTTCTTAGTCTCGTCAGTTTGGTATATTTCAACTATCCTCTTATAGACTTCATTGTCCTTATCTTCTGTTCTAACTACTATTATATTTACGTATGGATTCTCTCCTTCTGTTGCTTCTTCCAATACTAGGGCGTCTTGTGTAGGAATTAAACCAGCATCCCTTGCCACTCCTGAGTTAATTACTGCTATAGGTACTTCTTGTAAGGATGCAGGGATGTTAGTGGCTGATAATTCGATAATCTCAAAGTTTCTAGGATTATCTACTATATCCTTTAGGGTTGGAGTTAAGCCAGCAGCTGGATCCAACTTAATAAGGCCATTGGCTTCAAGTAGTAGAAGGGCCCTGCCCCCATTTGTTACGTCATCAGGTATAACTATTTTTGAACCATCTTCTAATTCATCTAAACTTTCAAGTTGATTTGAATAGATCCCTAAAGGTGCCAATACAGTTTCTCCTATAACCGTTAGGTCATAGCCGTGTTGTTCCATCTCTTTCTCAAGATATATATAGTGTTGGAAGGCATTCATATCTATTTCCCCAGCAGCCAAGGCTGCATTTGGAAGTGGATAGGAGTCGAAGAATACCAATTCTATTTCTATACCCTCCTTAGCTGCTTCCTCCTTAACATGATTCCAAACCTTAGAGTCGCTACCAGTTAGGCCAACCTTAACCACATTCGTATCTTCCTCTGGACCTGCCTGGCTACCACAGCCTACTAATACTCCAGTTATTAGTAATGATAAAAGCAATACATAAACAATTTTTTTCATCTATATCTCTCCTTTAATGTGATGTTTTCTTTATGACTATATTTCCAATAAATTGGATGATGGTTACAAATAGTAGTATTACCACTACAGATACATAGGTTATATCCTGATAAAACCTGTTATGACCATATCTGATGACAAAGGAGCCCAAACCACCGCCCCCTACTGCACCACCCATAGCTGTAAGACCCAACAAGCTGACTGTAGTAATGGTGATAGAACGGGCTAAGGCTGGTATACTTTCCCTAAGGTAAACCCTAAAGATAATTCCTAGGGGTGAAAGTCCCATGGCCTGGGCTGCCTCTATTAGGCCGCTGTCTACCGTTGATAGGGCCATATCTACCTGCCTAATAAAGAAAGGAATACATCCCATTATCAAGGGGAATATTGCCCCCTTAACCCCAATAAAGGTACCCATTACAAATTTTGTAATTGGAATCAAGGCAGTTATTAATATTACAAAGGGTATAGACCTAAATATATTAACGAAGGTATCTATAGCACGGTATATATATTTATTCTCAAGTATATTTCCTTCCCTGGTAACCACTAGTAAAACACCTAAGAATAGGCCTATGATATATGAATAAATCCCAGAAAAGAATAACATCTGTAGGGTCTCCCCTATACTGTTTATAAACTCAGGCCAGTAATCTAGTAAATTTGGAGTATACTTTGCCATTAGACTATGCATATTTAATCACCTCCACCTTAATCTGCTTTTCTTCTAGATACTTAATCACTTCCTGCTCCCTCTCCTGGTCCACCTTTACTACTACTATCAGGGAGCCTAGTACCGTATCGGATATGACTTCCACATTTCCAAAGATGATGCTGGGCTCTATATGGAAGTTTTTTGCAAGCTGAGCTATTATAGGCTCCTTAGTTTCAGACCCATGGAAGTCTAACCTCCAAATCCTCTCACCAGCTTTTAGATCCACTATCTGTGATTTTTCCTTAATCAATTCATCTATCTTAGACAGATTTGAAGTAGAATTGATAAATTCCTTAGTAATTTGGGCCTTGGGTTTGGAGAAGATGGAAACCACATCCCCTAATTCAACCACCCTACCGCCTTCCATTACGGCTACACGATCACAAATTTCCTTGATTACATGCATTTCATGGGTGATAATGACGATGGTAATCCCTAATTTACGGTTTACATCCTTTAACAGCCTTAAGATGGACTTGGTAGTCTGTGGGTCTA
>Ga0209537_1002113_pt1 | contig 20576 bp, 27 predicted proteins | sample BioPla4DNA1_FD_187698 | JGI IMG/M metagenome (GOLD analysis project Ga0209537, IMG submission 187698) | Biogas fermentation microbial communities from Germany - Plant 4 DNA1 (SPAdes) (version 2) | ecosystem: Engineered > Bioreactor > Anaerobic > Digestate | place: Bielefeld, North... | reverse complement strand
CATCTTTAACAGAATACTTCTCTATAAGCTTTTCTCTCTCTTTGTTATAAACATTTAATTCTGCTTCAATCTTAGCTATATTCTTTGCAATAGCATAGCTAACCTTCACAGGTAGCTGCTTCTTAATAATTTCTGATAATCTTGGTATATCTCTTAATATCCTCTCATTACTTAACTTCATTTTCTAATCATCCTTTCTTACTTTTCAATAAAATTCATGCTTAATCCCTGCCAGAGATATTCACCAGTTTTGGAATCCTTCCAATATACCGGCGCAGTTCTATCACCTACATAAAAAGTCTTAGTAATCAATTTTCCTTCCATTGGATCTGGATACTCAACAGAAAAATAAACATCTTTTACTGCTTTAAGTAATATAGATATTTCACTCATTCTTAAAGGTGGCCATTCACAGTTTAGCTTCCTCTTTACAGCAATTCTATCCCTTATAAGCTCACCTTTGGCATTTCTTTTACTTTCACCATCTAAGTCTGAAATATCAACAGAAAAAGTTTTAGGAGCAGCAATAGCTACTCCGTTAATTTTCAGCATCTTACCACTCCCATCTATATTTCAATCAGTGTCCTTCCTGTCTGTCTTTGTAATTTATTAATACTATCTATAACTGCTCTTGCAAATGTAGTATCACCAAGCTTTAATATGATTTCTATTGCAGCATCTTTAGCTGATCCACTTGAATCAGAATTACTACCTTTTAATATGTCGGCAATCTTATAGGCAAGCTCTGTAATCCATCCCGTATTATTTTCTAATGGCATTACGGCTTCTTTACCAGCTTCACCAACCATGGCTAAGGTCGGAGAATCTATAATTCCACCCTTAGCCAGTTTAGGTATTTTTAATTCCGACAACTTGCTTATATGTACTCCAGGTATTTTATTTATTACCCCTATGGCTGAGTTTATAGCCCTAATGAATTTGTTTATGGTGTTCTCGGCGAAACCTATTATACTATTTACCACATTTTTAAAGGCCCCACCTATAGCATTTCCTATTGTAGTACCTATGTTTGTAAACATATTTTTTATTGTACTCCATATACCACTAAAGAAACTACTTACTCCACTAAATGCACTCTTTATTCCATTCCATGCTCCAGTAAAGATACTAGTAAACCAACTTGTTACGGTACTAAATACATTTTTAATACCATTCCATACATTTGCGAAGAAACTAGTTATTGTGCTAAATGCACTCTTTATAGCATTAGAAGCGCCAGTAAAAAGATTACTAAACCAAGTCTGAACACTAGAAAAGATATTTTTTATGGATGTCCATAAATTACTGAAGAAGTTTACTAAAGGTGTAATAACCTTTTCCATAAACCAACTTGCAACGGTATTCCAAACCTCTTTTATTTTCGCCCAACAATTAACTGCAACTACTTTAACAGTATCCCAATTCTTAACTAGTAAAACTATAATCGCTATCAATGCTCCAATGGCCAATATGACTAAATTAATTGGTGCTGTTAATATATTAACTGCAACTCCAAAAGCTGTTGTAACAGCAGTACCTATGCCACCTACAACATTCCATATACCTACAGCAATATTCCATGCATTTAAGGCTAAAGTTACCAATCCCCATGCAGTAGCAAACGAACCGATAATTATTATAAAAGCCTCCACAACTGCCTTATGCTCATTCATCCAATCGCCTATAGCACTCAATGCATTAGCAATTCCATTTAAAACATCAACTATAACACCACCAGTCCAAGCCGCTATAGGTTCTAAAAACTCTTCCCAAAGCCAACCTACTAATTCTAAAAACACCTCTAGTATAGGGTTTATAAAATCTAAAGTCCCAGCTAATAAATTAAAGAAAGCAGGTAATAAATCACTTATAGTCCATTTCGCTAAAGGATCTAAAATATTTAATAACAGCCACTCAATAGACTTTCCTATGATATTAATTGTTGGAGTAACGGAGTTTTTTAGTCTGTCAAAAGCTTTTGATAGGTTTGAAAAGTCAAAGGTCTTAAAATAACTTTTGATTTTCTCTACAAAAGCCTTCATTTTTGAATCTACAATGGATGTATCTACTTCTGGTGTAACCAAAGTAGGTACAGTAGATGCAGCCCCACCACCAGTAGAGCCACTATCGCCATCACTGCTATCAGCAATGTTGTTTATTTCATCAAAACTAGCAAGAGCTCCAACATTTTTAGCTGTTTTGGATGCTGTATCTCCATAAACCCCCATTGCATTTTTTGCATCTATAAGGCTTTGTGTAGCCTGCTTACTTTGATTATAAGTTTTACCGAAAATACTGCTTATGAAACTAGCTATATATTGTGTTGCAGTAGCTAATGCACTCATGAGTGTATTAAGTGCAGGTAGTATGGCATTATAGATTGGAGTGAAAGCTATCATTAAATTAGACTTTATCTGTGCTAGAGAATTTGAGAATTGTTCATTGGTTTTTAAATTATTCATTAAGCCTGTAGCTAAATATTTAACCCCTTTAGCTACTGCAGGTAGAATAATCATCCATTTAAACATCATTTTTAGAGTGTTAGCTATTCCATTATTATATGATCCAAGACTCTTCCTAGAATTATTTGTTGAATCTGATAATTTCTTAGTTGCCTTCTCAGCAGAATTAGTATTATTTTTCAAACTGCTTATTTTCCCCGCTGTCTCTAAACTTTCATTACCTACTTCTTCAAGCTTTTTATCTAAATCAGCTAACTTTAATCCTAATTTATCTGACTTAGCAGTTAAATTAACTATATTACTTTCAACCTTCAAAATCTGTTCTTGTATTTTCATTTTACGTTCTTCATTAAAAGTTGAATTCAATTTCTCTTTTAAAGTTGCTAACTTGCTTTGTAGAAACTCTATTTTATTATTAACATTATCTAATTGAGCTTCTGTAGTTGATATGTTAGCTTTTAGCTCCTCAACTGGAGGACCTCTCTTAGGTGTAGTTTCTAGTGTAGTCTTTGATGTTGGAGAAAGCACAGCGTTCTCAACTGGAATTTTAATCTTTGATTTAGAAAAACTTTTTAAAATATTGCTAAGTACCTTTTTAGTGTTATTCAATGAATTTTTCAAGCTATCATTTAAACTTTTTACACCGTTGCTAGCGCTTTCTTTTATTCCTGAAAGCATACTTTTAGTACTAGATTCCATAGTCTTTTTTAAATTGTTTCCTATGGCTGAAGCAACATTATTTATCTGTTTGTTTAAATCAGACTTTAATTCAAGATCAAGACTAATCTTACCTACACTACTCATACAATCAACTCCTTTCCGTATAAAATAAAAAACACTTAGATAACTAAGTGTTCATTAACCAAAAGCTTTGGCAAATATCTCCTGAACCTTTTTCATTTCTTCTTCTTTTTCTTCTTCACTCATAGTTTCAAAAGAATTGTGTCGATTACGCCACTCATTTCTAATTCTATGCTGTTCTTTAGTAAAGTGCTTAAGAATTTCCTTATCTTCTTCACTTCTTATAGAAACAATTTGACCTAGAGGAGTTTCTGGCATTATCCCTTTTAATAATGTTGAAAACTCACTCCAAGTCATTTCTGTTTCAGATCTAAGCCTTATGTTGTACTGCATAGCAAAACTGGCCTCGATTAAATCAAAGTCCTCAAAAATATCATACCATTTATTTTCTAAGCTTTTCTTTTTTTTAGCTTGTTCTTCTATATCTTCTATTTCTACATCTCCAATAGCAGCCATTATAGCATTTATTATTGTATTATGCGCACTTAAACTTAAATTAAGACTATTAATATAATCGCAGGCTTCTTTGCCTAAAGCTAAAGTCACAATCTTATCAAGTATCTCCGTTTCCTTTGTTTCCTTATCTTCTGATAAGGCCATTATTCTTAAAGCTACTGCCTTACTATTATTTACTTTGTAGATATGCTCTTCATCAATTTTAATTTCAGGCTTCTGATTTGCGTTTTCTAACCTTGATACTATGTCATATACTCTTGCCATACTTTATTTCCTCCTATTCTCCTGTTGTTCCAGGTGTGTATACTGGTTTGCCATCTGATTGCATATCAAACTCTAACGGTGCAACATTTGTACTATCTCCACCACCTACATTCTTAACATTAATTACACAATCAAAAGTCAATTTTGATCCATCTGGGAACTCAACTTCTCCTTTAGTTGAACAATCTAAGCCATCTTTCCAAGCTGTACTTGCAACGTAGTCATTTCCTGCATCTCCTACACATCTTTTACCGTTCAAGCCGATGGTAAACTTTTTGCCGGTCATTAAAGATCTAGCCCATCCATTTGTAGTCATAGGTGTCCATTCTTCTACAGTTCCATCTATGGAAAGACTAAACGTCTCCATGTCTGCAATAGTGGCCATGTCTGCTTCAGTACTATTCTTACCTTTTGTTCCGACTTTGAATTTTAAATTATATACAGGAAATACTCCACTAAATCCCATACTCATTCCTACCTTTCATAATAAATTATTAATTCTATTACATATTCAATAATCCCCTCTGAATCAGTCCCTACATACACAGGGCTGTCAGTTTTCATATTGAACATAATTACTTTTTTATTGCCTATTACAGCATCTTGTCCAAAGAAAGCATTATATACTTCCTGTGCCTTTCTCTCTGCTGCATTACTGTCTTTACCCCAATGAATTAAAATCGAAATAGCTTTAGTTGAATAGCTTGTATTCTCTATACCCCCTAAAGCTATTCTAGGAGCTAGTCCTTTCACATTATATAAGGTTATACTCTGTTCTTGTGTTCCTCCTAGCTTATTTAGATACCATTGAGGGCATTCTATTTTAGTTTTCAAATAAGTTCTAATATCACTTAATAACATTAATCTATCAGCCCCTTACCTAACATTTTAAGGAACTTAGAATAAGTATCTATAACAAATTGCTTTTTTTCACCAGATAGATAATCTTCCATCCATTTACCCTTTGCATTAACGTTTTTATCAGTCCTAAAGTTGTATTCAGGATGCCAGTACAAACGTCTAGCATAGGGAGTATCGAAAACAATCCTGGCTATTGCATTTTTTATATCTGATAAATCTACAAATCCACTTCTTTCAAGTTCTCCCGTATCCTTAGGAACTACAGCACTTGTCCTTATATCACTTAATACAGCTTCTGCTGTCATTTCTAAAGCCTTTAAATAAGCTTCTTCTAGCTTAGCAATTTTCTGATTATCTAGCTTAATATTAACTTTTATTTTCATGATAATATTAATTCTGTGCTGAATACTGTTCCATCTGGATTAAGAGGTCTTTCAAAGCTATAAATCTTCTTCTTAAAGCCACTTACAATTACATACCCTTCTATCTTTTCTCCTGGTGCTATGTCACCTTCTATGGTTACCCTGCCAGAAAGGTTAATTAATTGCTTATCTGCATTTAGAATACTTTTAGCTTTATCAGTATAAATGCATTTGCCATCATAGATCTTACTCTCAACATAATCACCATCCGAATTTATAGTACTTAGCCATACTTCTACATCTGTGTTAGCAAGCCATTTAGGAAAAGGTAACTTCATATTACAACCTCCTACAAGTTAAACCTGTTTGTTTTAGCAGATTTAATACTTCCTGGGTAGTGGTTATTCCATTAACTTTCTGTGCATTAAAACTAACACTAACACTTCCAGCACTAAAGCCACTTAGAGGTGTATCTATATAGCTACCATATTGTTCTATAAATTCAGCATGAATACATACAGCTTTTTTAATCTTATCCTTCTGTAATTCTGTAAGATTATCAAAACCTATAGAAACAATTCTGTTATAGGTTAAATTGTCTATTTGCTCACTAGCTCTTTTTAACTTTTTATCAATGGAGCCTTGGAGGATTTCTCCCCCAAAGTCATTTTGATAGTATGTGCTGTCTACATAAGACATAAAATCACATCCTTAAAATAAGAAAGACTACTCTTTAGTAGCCTTCTTTAGTTCCTTTATTTCTTTCTTCAGCTTTTCATTTTCAGCCTTTAAAGCCTCATAGTCCTCAAAGCTTACTTTCTTGCCAACTCCATTTTCAATTATCTTGCCTTTATCATCGGTTATATCAAAGCCCTGCTTAACATAGAAAGTCTTTTCAGTATCGGTAATTGTGTAGACCTTGTTTCCTTTTACAGCCTTCATGATATCCCTCCTATGCTTCTACATTGATTGCTATACCACTAGCTTTATTTTCAATTAAGAAGGTATCTCCATAACTTCTGTTCTGGTATACATACTTATCAGCAGTTCTGGAATCAGATCCTGGGGTAAACAACTTCATGTATGCATACTTACTTCTAGTTACCTGGCAAGAAGGATGTATTAATATTATATTGATTTGTTTAGCATCTTCTGCCGGTACACAACCATCAGTGAAATCATACTTAGTTTTCATTCTTGCACTAGGAACCTTTACTATCTTAACATCATCAAGAGAGTAAACTCTTCTATCAATCTTTCCATTGTTGTTGTTAGCATCAATATTTCTTGTTAAGCCTTCTGCATTTTTAAGCATTTTATTTATAGAAGGTGTTACATATAGGATTCTACCTTCACTTGGAACTCCGGCATCATCCATTCTTTCCATTTGTGTATCAAACCAATCTAAAATATTAGACTCGGTCAATACTGTATCATCTACTACAGCTCCTTTAGCTGCATAAGCCACAGCTTCAGTATAAAGTTTTGAGTATCTATAACTATCTTTTTCAGGAATGGCCTGCTCTGTTTCAAATACATTTTGTATATTTGCCACCTCTAAAACCAAATTAGTTTCATCAATATCCATAGGATCTATAGCGAACTCTATATCTCTGTCATGTTCAAGTTTCTTAGGCTCCCAGTCATTGCTAATAGAACCGGTATTGAATCCCATGGCATTTCTGTTGTGGTCCTTATATCCACTTACAGTCATTCTAGGTAATTTAATTGTTTGGGCATTAATGAATTTAACTCCTGGATTAGACTGCTCTAAATCGTAAGAAGTAAGTTCCCTTGCATATTTTTGTTGTAATTCTCTTTCAAATTGTTCAGCATAATCATATACTGCCATTATAAATCATCTCCATTTCCTTTTATTTATTTCCGAATATTGCAGCTAATGCATTATTCGTATTTTCATTTTGTTTTTGGATGTCTGCTCCAATCTTAAAGCCTTTATTACTCTCTTGTTGTTCTCCTTTAAAGCTTGGATACTTTTCTAGCACCTTATCAATAGCCTGTTCTATTGTTACTTCATCAGTAACCAAAGCTTTAGCTAATATAACAACATCATCTACTGAATCTGATTTAACTCCTTTGGATAGAGCTGTTACCTTAGCTTCTAATGCTGCAGCTTTTTCTTCTGCTGCAATCCTAGCTTTTTCAGCGTTACTTAAAGCTTCATTTTTCTTTTCTTCTTCTGTCTTTTGACTTTCTTTCCAGGCCTTATATGCTTCTAGTTCCTCCTTGGGTAGCTGGTTTTTCTTTTCTCTTGCTAACCTTTCTTTAATCATCTTGTCTACTTCAGCTTGGGTAAAAGTCTTTTCCTCTGTTGCTTGAGTTGTATCCTTGGAATCTGTTTCAGGTCCTTTAGTGTCTGCATTACCGGTATTTGCTCCACCATTTGCACCTGTATCAGCTTCCATAAGTCTTACTAATTTGTTTCTAAGCATAAATACCTCCCATTTATAGCCTGTCGGCTGTTATTTCCATGCACAGTTTTAAGCCTTAAGCAAGTTTTGGGCATAATAAAAAGCCTTAGATTTTTCTATGACTTGATTACTTCTTGTATGTACCTAAAACATTTCTCTCTATTCTATCCTCAACTCTTTTATTCAGCCATAACAACGCCTCCTCTATATGAGTTAATGCGATAGCATTTTCTCTTGTAGCATATGGTCCTGCTTGAAAACACTGTAATCTATGCCTTACTATTTCTAGCAAGTCCGTATCCAAAACACCATGTATTGAATTTTCTTCACTTCTGGGGCCATTTTGAAATTGTATTGTAGCGTAGATTGTATCAGGTTCATCCTTAACAATCTTCATAATTTTATAACAATGATGTGCTCCGCCATTTCCTTTTTCGTCTACTGGAAATATAACATTTAGTTTTTCTCTTTTCTGAATAGTTGTTAGCTTTTCCACTTATTATTTCCTCCTTATTTTAAACATAATAAAAGCACCTACTATTTTCATCACAGTAAGTGCTCCTTATATAATAACTTTCTCAACATCATCCTCAGTAATTATTTCACGAAAACCATTGATATGAATTACTGATAATGCTGTTATATCTTCATCCTCGTCTTCATCATCTCCGATTGTACAAAAACAATCTGCAGTACATTTAATACTTCTGCCATCTTTCAGTTTTACATTTACATATTTATTCACCCCAGAGTTTTTGTAAATCTCCAGTAACTTTTCATCCATACTAATCCTCCTTTCTTGGCAAAACTGGATGTGCATGAACACCTTTTGAAGAATATCTTATAGCAAATCTATTTGTTTTAACATACTTTCTTGCAACATAATCAAAAGCAACACCTATATATTTTCCTTCTATACTGATATATTCAACTGGGTAAATTTGATTTCTTTTAAAAGCAATTATTCCAGTCCCTGCATTTTCCTTTATCAATGCTTGTATATCAATATCTTTGAAAAATGCATCAGCTAATGACTTCCCTTTGCTAATATCATTTTTTACTCGGTCCAGCCACTTTTTAGTACCTAGTATATGTTCTTGCTGCTTTTGAGTCTTAAGTGAAAGATTATAAACACCATTTTTAATATTACTTCTAGCTTCTTCTATTTTAGCACTTTCTGCATTTTGATACAACTTTTCTATATTAGTCTTAATGTCTTTATTGCTAATTCCTGGACCAGGTTTCTCCCTATCATAATTTCTCCTAAGTTGCTTATTATTGTCTATATGATCCTTTAATTGTTTGGTCCATTCCAATACTTTTTTATGAGCCTCTTGTTGATTTACCTCATCAACTGACCCTGCTTCAACTCTCTTCCACTTTCTTATTTGCCTTTCATAGTACCTTTGCTTTTGCTCTGCTTCATAAGTTTTAATAGCTTCTTTTTCATCTGGTACTTGTGGCAGTTTTGTTATACCTGGGAAATAAGTAATGAGTGTATGTCTGCAGTTAGGATGTAAGAAGTTTTTCTTTATAGCTTCACTAAGTAAAGGATATGCTCCATCTTTGGAGCTTCCATTACTAAACACATCATCAATTAAGACTTTCCCCTGCCAAGGCGCACAGTGAGGACAAGTGTTAGCATGAGCTGAAACTACCACGGTATGAATACCATACTCATTTCTTTTAGTTCCTTCTCCCAGGAAGGTAGTTCTCTGACTTGCTGTTCTTAAGCACATTTCTGCATAGCTGGCTATATTTACTCTTCTACCATTCTTGTATTCAATAGAATCTATTCCCTTATCCAGAAAATCCTTAGTAGCCATGTCTATTGCTTGATTTAATGTTTTGACACCGCTTTGCATATACACTTGAGTTTTAAACAATGTCTGTCTATATATATCATCCATTCTTCTAAGCACACTATGCTCAGCCTTGCTTAAATCATTCTTCACGGTAGATATTAAAGCCTCTAATTTCTTCTCATTTAGCCCAAAGAAAGCACTTTCTTTTGGTGTCACAGTATTAACGCTTTGCCCTAGATCCTTAGGAAGTTCTATTGATATCTCTGGCATTACTTCATTTATTTTATTTACCAGTTTTGTTACTCTATCTTCACCATTAGAGTATTGCGCTCTTAATTCTCTATCAATAGCTTCCTGAATAGGTTCGCTATATTCACCTATAATCTCCTTATTTCTCTTCCTGTAATCTTCCATTGCCCTTAATTTGCTAAGCTGCCACTGTTCCCATTCAAAACCTTCCTTCTTCTGTTCACGTTGATGATAATAAAAAGCTCTTTTCATACTTGATATTAGGTCTAACTCCATCTGCTGATATATACTCCTAATATCATAGGCTTTCTGCTTCTCCTTCTCAGCATTATCCAGGATATATCTTTTAGTGAATTTTTTAATTATTTCTGATAGTTTCTTTGGCTTCTTATCATTACTCATCTAATTCACCTGAATCATCAGCTTCAACTTCTTCTATATCTTCATCTTCTTCTATTACCTCATCAACCGCCTTAGGTTCTTCTGCTATCATCATTCCATTTTGTTCTTTAATAAGCCTTATCTCTATGGCCTTTTCTTCATCAGTCATAGTATCACCGTATAGCTCGTCTACAACTTTCTCTATTGACATTATTCCATAACTCTTAGCTTTTCCTACTACATCAACAACTGTATCAAATGAAGGACTAGCATATTCACCAAAAGTAATTGATACTTCATATTGTCCAGGCGTTTTATTATTAAGAATATCATTAGTCTTTAATATAGTTGCAACCAACTGTGGTATAACTTCTGTTAATACATCTATTAATTTGTTCCTAGTGTAAAGAGTAGTCTTCTCCTTCTCTCTTTGAGCTTCTGCATTATCAGTTTTCTTAAGATCTATTCCTAAAGTACTAGGGCTTATAATTCCTTGTAAACACATATCTAATGCATTAGCATAACTTTCAGCATAAGCTAAGTAATTTATTTCTGCTTGGCTAGTTTCTATCTTAGCGGTAGCATTTTCAGCCATACTGGTTCCAGTTGCGATAAACTTATTATCAAATGGATTAGGTTTTAACAGCTCTCCTGTATTAGGATTTCTAGGAATTAAGTCCTCTGGTATATACCTTTGTACTCTTCCATCTCTTATTGCATCCATCCATTGAGATATAACTTCATCCAAGGCATCAAAACTATCTGATTTATTATCAAATATTGATTTACCCCTACCTTCAAATTTGACACTCTTAAAAAACATTAAAGGTATGGCCATTATCAGACTCTTATCAAAACTTACATCTTTAAGCTCTTTAGTTTCTTCTAATAGGCTTAATTCCTGCTGATTTCCTCTTTCATCTTCTAGCTGATATTTCACATAACCAAAGCCATATATTTCTTTTAAGATATACTTTCTAGTTTCTTTCATGTAGATGGTCTTAAATACTATTTCCTGAATCCTGCCTCTTTTTCTTACATAGTCTACTCTGTCGCTATCGAAAAATTCAATGATTGGATACTTACTTATATCTGTATCAATTGATATTTTGAAAGCTCCATCACCACTAACTAAAGTTCTACATATGCTATCTGCTAAGATTTCAAAGAACTTATTTTCCTTTGATATCTCCTCCCAGGCTTTATTCTCGGGCTTAATCTCAATATTATCTATATCAGCTATAATAATATCCGTTAATCTATCCGCTATCATAGCCGGCAATCCAGAGTGAATTTTTCTAATCATTAGATCTTTACTAGGCACAGCACTCCAAAACCTTGCTTTATTTACTGGATCACTGCTTATGTTCTTAAAGAACTGTTCAAGCTCATAGGCTTCTCCACGATACCAAAGTTTATTTCTAATTAAATTAGTTTCATAGGTATAAGCTTCTTGTATCGTAATACTGTTTTGCATAGCCGGCTGAACATTTAGAAATTTTATTGCAGCTTTCTGTAACATACTTTTAAACCACCCCATTTCCTCACTCTCCTTTATAGTTACCAATTAATTTTCTATACGGTATCCAAGCATACTGACTAGCGTTAATTGTATGGTCGTTCGCATCTTCTGGTTCATCTTTATCATCTTTCCAAGAGTATGTTTCTAACTCCCTTATATGCTCTTTGCAAGTATCAACAACATAATAGAAAACTCCATCAATGCTATCTAACCAACCTAGAACAAAGTTAATTCTGTCTATTATCTCTACTCTCTTGTAAGAGTTAATAAAGTTATAAACATTAGGATGCTGTCTTTTCAGCTTCTTAAGTTCTGTTATAGTTGCTTGGTCTGCACTATCTATAAATACATCTCTTGCAAGCCCCCACTCTTTTCTATTCCTTTCCAGAAACTCTATAAATTTAACTGCTGTATCAGAAGGAGCTAAAGGCTTTTCCTTATTTTCTTTATTGTTATATACAGCTTCATCTAAGTAGATTAATTGCTTATCTTCTGTTATTCCCAAGAATGTCATTGCTATTGTGTCGTTACTTTGACTTGAATATGATGTATCAAGGCCAGCTGTAAACTGAATAAATCTATATTTCTTAGCTTCTTGCTTAGTTATTATGTTTTTCTTTCTTTCAAAGTTAGAGAATATTAGGCCTGTTGCTCGACCTCTTAAGCCTAGTATTTTATTCTTATAGAGTTTAGTTCCCTTGGGAGCACTTAACTTCTTTTTCTCAATATCTTCTTCTGTTAGTGAAGCATTATCGCAAAAAGAAAAGAACCAGTATGTCCAGTTCTTCTTTTCCTCGCTATTTAGTTGTTCTAATATCTCACCTGGAACGTCTTTTTTATATTTTTCTAAAGGTCTGCTGCAGTTTATAAACTCTGAATAAATTGGTAAGTTAGGATCATCTGGATTAAGAGTGGCCATAAGGTAATCATTTCTTGTGCTTATTTCCCTAACAAAGTCTATTGATGCAGTGTTTATCTCATCTATCAATACACAACCAAATTGAGATCCTAATACCATCTTCCACTTATCGACATTGTCATAACCTAGTATATATATTATCTTCTCTCCCTTAGATGTCTGATATCTTATATGAGGTATTTTATTATCCTTGTCACCATTACCGTTATACCTTACTAAATCACCAAATACGTCAATAATGCCATATTCCTTTTGGATTATGTTCTTTTCTGCTACACCAGTGGTCTTTGCAGCTATAACATGCATTTTTTTACTTGATTTAGCTACCTTTAGCATAAACTTGAGTATTCCTACTGTAGTTTTGCCAGCTGCTGTAGTGCCTTCTAGAAATTCTACTGGAGCATCATGTTTTAAAAAGTCTTTATATTTAGGTGATAACTTATATTCTTCACTCATTGTCATCACCATCTAGCTGCTCTAGTATTGAATCTAACTTTTTAGTACTATTAACATTTGCATTAACATCAGCCTCAACTTTATCTATAAACAATCTATATCTTTTGCCTAGGAGCTCCGCTGCTTTGATTCTATCTTTAGCACTTATTTCTTTTTTCACTATTTTTGCAGAGCTACAACCTTCTCCTTCACCTTCAACAACAACTACTTCCTCATTAATTTCTCCACGCATGGCCGAGGTTAAGTATTTTAGTACTTCATCTGCTTTAGCTATTCGCTCATCTTCTAGTTGCTTTACGCGTTCTTCAATGTAGTTTTTTATACCAACGTTCTCCAACAATTTATAGCTTTGAGCATTAGCATAATTTTTACTATATCCAGCTCTGATAGCTGATTCTGTGGCGTTGCCTGTTTCTATATAATAGTCAGCAAACGCCTTTTGTTTTGGTTTAAGCTTGGCCACAACGCCACCTCCTTAAGTAAAAAAAGCACCGGGATACTACCCCAGTGCCTCTATTATTTTTACTATCGCTTTGGCTCTATTATATCATATCTCATGTCAAATTTAGTCTCAATTTAGTCTCACCCAATAACCTTTATACCGAAGAGTTGTACTGCTAATGTCCTTATTGCTTTCCCCTTTACTCTGTAAAATGTGGCCCTAGACATATGTAATTTTTGTGTAGCTTCTACATCAGAAAGTTCATCCACATAATAAGCTTCTAGCACCTTTCTTTCTTCGTCTGTTAGCTGACTTAAGGATTTCTCTATTCTTGCTAAAGCTTTTTTATTTTCAGCTAATTGCTCTTTAGTCTTATCAAGTCTAAACATAAGGTTACAAATTGTATCATCTGGTACTATAGATGTACCATGAGGCATATCAGAATAATTGATTGCCTTGTATCCAGATAGATCTGCTTTAAGTTTTATTACTTCATCAACTAGATTTTCATGTGCTATTTTAAGGTTTCTATAATTTTTTAGATATTCTGATGCTTCTCTTATGTAATTCATTCTATCACCTCATTTACTTTCTTAATTACTCTCTTTACAGCTATTCTTCCAATGGCTGTATGCTTTGTACCTTCATCGAAAATAATGTTAAGAATATCATTATTCAATCCATATATATTGCATATGGTCCCGGTTATTATCTTATCGTCATACACAGCTTCTACCTCATCACCTATGCTAATTTCAATATCAGAAATTGTATTATCAACATCCTTTTTATAGCTTTGTATTCTTGCCTTAACAGCTTCTAAAAGTAAATTTTGATTTATCTCTTTATTTTTTAATGCGTTCATAACATCTTCATCTACTGTACCTTTAGCTATAAGATGATGTATTATAACTGTTTCTTTCTGACCCTGTCTGTGAAGTCTTGCATTTGCCTGTTGATATAACTCAAGACTCCAAGTTAAACCGAACCATACTATGATGTTTCCACCGGCTTGAAGATTTAAGCCATGACCTGCTGAAGCTGGATGAACTAACATCACCGGTATTTCTCTTTTATTCCAATCTGATATATCTTTTGAATCTTTAAGCTCCCTTGGGTTATAGGACTTAAGATATTCTTTAATCCTGCTGCAATCATGTTTATAATTATAAAATACTAATACCGGTTTGCCGTTGGCTGCTTCTATGATATCTTCTAAGGCTTCAAGTTTTGCCTTATGTATCTCCTGGATTTCTTTGTTTTCATCATACACAGCCCCATTAGCTATCTGCAGTAATTTGTTGGTAAGTACTGCCGCTGTATCTGCTACTACATCCTTATCCTCAAGTTCTAATACTAAATCTTTCTCTAGTTGCTTGTACTTTTTTTCTGCTTCTTCCGGAAGCTTAACTACTACTCTATTATCTATCCTCTCAGGAAGATCTAAATAATCCTTTGCTGACATGCTAATACAAATATCTGAGATTTTATTCTGGATATCTTCCTCAGCTCCATTCTTCAGGACCCAATCATAAACAATATACCCATTCATCCTGCCTGGTTTAAAATACTGTTGCTTGTACCCTGTTATAGTTCTTCCTAATCTTTTACCACCGTCAAGCAAATATATCTGTGGCCACAGATCTATTAGGCTATTAGGTGCCGGTGTACCAGTTAGGCCTACAATCCTTTTAAAATATGGCCTGACTTTCTTTAATGCTCTAAATCTATTTGCCTTGGATGATTTAAAACTTGATAATTCATCAATAACCACCATGTCAAAGCTCCAGTTGTTAAAACACTCTTTAACAAGCCAGTCTACATTTTCTCTATTAATAACATAGATATCTGCAGATTTATTTAATGCTTCCATTCTTTGCTTCGCTGTCCCTAAGACTTTTGATATTCTAAGGTGTCTAAGATGATCCCATTTTTCTATTTCTGTACTCCATGTATCTTCTGCTACTCTAAGAGGTGCTATAACCAGAACTTTACTAACTTCACCAAGGAAAATTAACCCATCTATTGCAGTTAAAGTTGTCACAGTCTTTCCTAGTTCATAGACCCATATCTAAAAACAAGCCTGAAGCAGGATTGTCTAAGATATGGGTAACGGCATATTTCTGGTATTCATGTGGTTTAAATAACATTGCCTCTCACCTTCTTTCTTTGTGTTGTTCAAATATCCCATTTTTATTGTGTAATTTTGCATGTTCCTATAAAGATCTTTTTCACAGTGTTCACATTTTACTTTTATCTTAGGCATTTGTTATCAGCTCACTTATAAAAGCTTGTACCCCTTCAATCGAATCTATACATCTAACTTCAAACCCTAAAGTTCTTAATTGTTTTGCCCTATATCTTTGTAATGCACTTGGTTTTTCACCAGGTGCTTTTAACTCTATGAATATAATCTTTCCCCCAGGTAGCAGAACAATTCTGTCTGGCACTCCTGAGTTTCCCGGACTGGTAAACTTTAATGCTTTACCACCAATCAACTCAATTTCTTTTTTTAATCTTTTTTCAATTGTATTTTCTTTAATTTTTATCACTTCCATTTTTTAGGTGTAAACACGTAAACAAAATTTTCTTATATATGTGTATTCGTGCGTTTAGGCGTATATATGTATATATGTGTATGCCTAATTATATAAATATCACTTATATAATATTTTTTGTTTACATTGTTTACGTTACCTTTTAAACTATTGCAGTTACTAGCTTTAAGGTGTAAACAAACGTGTAAACATAAGGTTAAATTTTGTTTACAGTGTTTACACTTGTAGTTTTTTACATTTCACTTTGTTTACACCTTTTGTTTACGTATATAGGCCCTTTGTGCACCATAAATTTTTCCAAACCTTAAGGCACCTTTACTCTTTTCCCAATCACTAAAACTTCTTAAAATTTCGTTTATTTCTCTAGCTATTATTGGAGTTAGCTGCTTAGGATCTCCATTAAAGAGCTCACACCATATTTCCATAACACATGTTTTATCTCTTCTTATATTTCCCTCAGGTATATCCCCAAAATCAGATCCATGGATGTAATTTCTTTTCTCTGCAAGTCCTAATTTATACCAATCTTTAGTAATAGGCTTATCTAAGTACTCTTGGATTAAACCAGCTTTTGCGCTTTCTTCTGAATGCGCCTCCTGCTGCTTTTGTGCTTCTTTCTCTTCTTCAGCGTTTAAATATAAGGGTTCTCCAGCCTTATAGAGCTCCACAGCTTCAGCCCATATTTGGTCAATCTCATAACTGTTTAAATCATTAAATACACTCTTCTTAGGTTTTATTACACCTACATCAACAGGCCAAAATCTTCTGTTACCTGTCCTATCTCTTAAGAACTCTCTATCATTCGTAGTACCAATAAATACACACTGCCTTGGAAATCTGCTTGTCCTTCTTCCATACGCCACCCTATATATATCTTCTGTTTTAGAAAGAAAGTGCTTAGTTGCTTCAATGTCTGCCTTTTTAGTAGCCATCATTTCGCCCATCTCTATTATCCATACACCCTGCAGCTGTTCATATGCTTCTTTACCACTAACAGTTGTTAAACTGTCACTATACCAATCTCTACCTAACTTCTTGATTAATGTACTTTTACCTATACCTTGAGGTCCACTTAGTACCGGCATATTATCAAACTTAATACCTGGTACAAAAACTCTTGCAACAGCCGCAGTTAATATTTTTCTTGTTACAGTTCTTACATATGAAGTATCCTCAGCCCCTAAGTAATCTATAAATAAAGTGTTTACTCTTTCTTTACCATCCCATGAAAGGTTATTAAGATATTCTCTCACTGGATGGAATGAATGTTTCTCGAAAACTAAAGCAAGAGCATCTGCACATTTTGCAGTAGAACTTATCCCATAATACTTCTCTATAAACTCCCTAAGCCCGCTATCATCTGTATCATTCCAGTCAGATCTATTATCTTTACTTCTCCATGGAAGCTCCCCTACAACCACAGCTCTATTAGAAAATTCATTATAAGCTATCTTTCCTTTAAGTAGCGGTTCATTTTCTATTATTAGAAGAAAGTTACTGATTGTACTTCTTAGTTTACCTTGTTCTGTATAAGTTAAACCCTCAAGCCATTCAGTGTCTATTTCTTCAGGAATAACGGTGTCAAAGTCCTCCTGTGCTTTCATCATTTGTTCTTTACCTAATGTCTGCATTACCTTTTTATCAGCACTTGCAAACTCACTCATCTTTGTAAAGCTTGGAAGTCTATTAGTCGGTGTATCTTCTTTTGCATCTTCATCTAAATGTCCGAACTTATGAATTCTCACTAAGTCAAAGGAATTGCACAATATATTACTTGCTGGATCCGTACCATGATGGCTATAGCTGAATTTATCGTCATACACCACAACACCACCAGTTGTACTTCCTTCGGCATATGTGTACCTAGTTTCATCTGCACCAGGTATATAAACATCACTCAAAAACTCAGCTATAGCTTCACTAATTGTATATGTCCTACAGAAAGCTCCTATTATACCCTTCTTACTTAATGGATCCTCTTGTTTCTTTATATCATTAAGAATTTTAGGTTTCTCCCTGCTACTTTGTGGCCAATAACTCACATCCTGCCAGCCAAAAGGATATCTTTCCAAAACATCATCAGGATTAAGCCATTTTAGGTCCTGTACTTTAAATATATAATCTCCATCACTGGAAGTGCTTGGCCAAAACATAAGTCTAGAAGGTTCATATGTAGTATCATCGAACTGATCTATACCTAAATCATCAGCAATCATTCTAGCTATAGCCTGGTACTCATCCGGAAGAACAGGTCTGCTTAATGGTATAACTAATCTTAATCGCTGGTTGTCTACAGCATGACTATGCGTTGAATACATTACTACAGCAAAGTCCCAAAGTAGTTCTATAGAACTCCATACATCACAGGTGACATAGTCTAAGTCCAAAGTAATCAGTGTCCTATTAGCAACATTTGCAGATTTTCTGCGACCATTCTTAAGAGTTCCTCCGACAAACCCGCCAACATCCTTTATTCTGTCTCTTTCAGATTTGGGCAGCTTCTTATATTCTGCATAAGTCTCCGGCGTTCTAGTAGTATTGCTTAGCTTTCTAACTAATTCAGAGTAAAGAATATTTTTATTCTTCCAGTGGGTTTCTTTTTTACTACTACCAGTGGCTATAGATATTGGCCCATCATATTTAATTTTTAGTTTATCTCCTATATTATCTTCAGGTATCACCAACAACACCTCCTACTGGAATTTAAAATATTTCTTTACCTTGAAGTCTTTCAATTAACTTAGCTAACCCTCCATTATTAATTCTTACTGGCAGTATTATGCCAACGTATTTATAATCATCATCTAATATTTTAAGATTAGGTGGATAGTCGCTATCAACTATTTCATAGTTTTTATAATCCTTGAACAGCTCTAAGTATTTTTTATCATAGGCAACTATTTTATTTTTCACTGTGAAAAGTCTAAAGTCTTTATAGTATAAATCTGTTATACTTGCTTCATTACCATCCCGGCTAAGAAGATCCTTACAGAGTGTATTATTACATTCGTTCTTTATCATTCCGTTAAAATCCATAAGGCCTAGTTCTATCAGCTTTTCTTTAATTTCATACTCGGGTATAATTACTGCAAAATGTTCACTGATAATAAATAGTTTATTATCTTCTAGTCTGCTTATTAAAATTCTATCGGCATCGGCTTTTTTAATCGCAGATACTAATTTTTTAATGTTCACTTTTCTTTCCTCCTCACCATTTCTCTGTTATAACCAGCATTAATATTGCTAATACTGCCCATAACATGTTGTAATTAGCTTGTTCATACTTTTGCTGCTTTTCATATTTAATAGCCTTATATGCTTTATAAACTATTATCCATGTCCAACATACGCTTAACATATACTTACAAGTAACATAAACTAATACAGCAATCACCTTCCTTACTTCGGATTATAGTTGAAATGCGAATTAGATTGCTGTTTCTAAATTAAGTTTTTAACTACTAATTCATTAAAATACCCTCTAATATCGGAACACAAACACTATCTCCTGCCATACGATATTGGCTACTTACACTAAAGCCTTTCTTTGTCAATAAGTCGCTATCTTCATAATCAAACCCCATTAACTTAAACCCTTGTCTTGCTGTCATTCCACCTATATGCCCTTTATATGCGATTATTGGGAAGTTCCCACCGCCTTTACCCATAGCTGCACACAAGGTAGGAAAATGTTTAGCATTATTAAATCTTAATCCGCTTTGTCTAAGCATAATTATTGAATGTTCAAACTGAGGTGTACCTTCAATTTTTATTCCATCATCATGGTTTTTTCCTAAAACAAAATCAATCATTCTTTGTTGTCTACCAGTTAATTCTCTTGTTTCATAGGGATTTATAAAATCTGACCAATCAATAGTGTTTTCACCTACTGGAAATTCAAAACCTTTGGTATTAATGTCTTTACGGATACTTACTATAAATACTCTCGCCCTATTTTGTGGTATAAAATCCTTTGCATTTATTATTTTCCAGTAATTGTTGTAACCTAGTGATTCAAGCTGATTTAACATTTCATTAAATTCATCAGTAAACTTATTTGGTAGATTATCTACATTTTCCATAACACAATATTTAGGCTGTTTATCTCTAATAACCTTTAAAGCATTAAAGAATAGTGTCCCTCTTATATCGTTTAAACCTTGTTTTTTTTCCTGCTACACTAAAAGCTTGACATGGTGGCGAATAAACAAGCATATCAAAATTTTCAATTTTATTTGTATCTATCTGTGTAACATCAACCAAATTCTTGTTTTCTGACACTCCATGCAATAATGCATATGCTTTACTTTTAACCTTATCTAGCTCACAGTAATTAACTAACTCAACATTAATTCCGAGATTCTTTAATGCCTTTTCATATGCACCAATTCCTGAAAATAAACTTAAAACTTTCATTTCCCATCCTCCCATCTAATTCGTAATATAATCAAAATGTAGCATATCAACTTTTTTTAATATCCACTGTTTAGCCTATTAATATTAATTTGTCTTTTCATTAAGTAAGCATTTTCAATATCCTCTGTCTTAAATCCAAGCTGGTTTCCAATACTTAAGAAGAAATGAAGAACATCCACATACTCTTCAA
>Ga0209537_1002106_pt1 | contig 20615 bp, 13 predicted proteins | sample BioPla4DNA1_FD_187698 | JGI IMG/M metagenome (GOLD analysis project Ga0209537, IMG submission 187698) | Biogas fermentation microbial communities from Germany - Plant 4 DNA1 (SPAdes) (version 2) | ecosystem: Engineered > Bioreactor > Anaerobic > Digestate | place: Bielefeld, North... | reverse complement strand
GAGGCTCCTGAACTCCTACGGGCACGCAGGAATACAACATGGAGACTGCAGTTTACAGTCGTTTAGGTGCTGCTGCTGAGGTTTCTAATACTCTGCTTCATCAAAATGATTAAAAACGCAGAGAAAGCTGGAAGCATTCACGTTATCCAGTCTTCTACCAAAAAAATACAATAAATCACTTCGGAAGGAAAAGTACCCGAGTTATCTTGACAGATACGTGGGTTTGCCCCACCTTGACAAATACCAGCTTTTGCAGTATAAATATACTCATGGTAAGTCCACCCAAAAGCCAGGAGGTGTCCATCTTGCCAACCTACGAATATAAATGTCCCAATTGCGGTGTTTTTGAAGAATTCCAATCTATAACTGCACCGGCCCTGGAGAAATGTCCTACCTGTGGGAGCGAGGTTCGGCGCCTGATAAGCAGAAATGTCAGCGTCCTTTATAAGGCTTCCGGCTTTTATACTACCGATTATGGCACCAATGCCCATAAGCAAAGTGAAGGCAAGGCTGGGGAAAAATCATCAGCTGCCAGTTAAGTGGGTAATGCCCGGGGTTATTTCCCGGGCATTCTAGTATCCAGGGCAGGGGGCCGGTTGGCCTGGGCCAGGGTAGGGCAGGCAGCCGGCAAATCCTTGCCTTTTGGCAAAGGCAAATCTCTTTCTTAAAACATATAATGGGGTTTGAGATGGGTAATGGAATTGGAAACAAGGAGGAGAGTTAATGGGGAATTTGACCTTATTTGCCACTGCCTTTATGGTAGCCTTCTCCGGGGCTATGATGCCGGGCCCCCTGCTCACCGTTGCCATTAACCAGAGCCTGCGCCGCGGCATTGTGGTAGGGCCCTTGATCTCCCTGGGTCATGGGTTGATGGAAATCCTGGTTGTCGGGGCCCTGCTGGTGGGCTTGGGCCAGCTCCTGGAGCATGGTCTGGTGGCGGCGGCAGTGGCCCTGGGAGGGGGCCTGGTCCTGGCCTGGATGGGTTACGGCATGATCCGGGAGGGCTGGCAGGGGGAAATCTCTCTGGATTTGGAGCAGGGGAAGGAGCAGCGGGATGGGAAGGGGGCCTTTGCCGCCGGGGTTGTGGCCACCGTTGCTAACCCCTACTGGCTCTTGTGGTGGGCGACCATCGGCGCCAATTTTGTTGCCCTGGCCCGGCAGGGAGGCGCCCTGGGCTTGGTTTCCTTCTTTTCCGGCCATATCCTGGCCGATTTCCTCTGGTATACCCTGGTGGCCTTTTTAGTCTTTACCGGCAAGGGGCTCCTAACCGATAAACTCTACCGGGGCCTGATAGTGGTCCTGGGCTTTTTCCTGGTCGGCCTGGCCCTGTACTTTATCTTTTCCGTCGGCCTCAGCGGCCTGGGGCTTTTGGGGTAGCTTAAAGACCTCTATTACCGGGTATGAAAAACCCACCCGCGGCGGGGTGGGTTTTTCATACCCTATTTTTCCTTTAGCAGGTACAAGCCCGGCTGCCCTATTTGGACAATGGCCATATTCAGGGGCATGTGCCAGTAGAGGGAGCCCTCCAGCCAGCGGTCCAGGGCGGGGTTGTAGCGGTAGAAGGCCGGTTCCCGGTTCTGGGGCAGGCCGGTGAAGGTAAGCTGCAGGTCCCGCCGGAAGCGGGAGATTTCTACCTGGCTGCGGTCCCTTTGGAAATAGGCGCTGATTCTATAGAGCTGGCCCTGTCCCCGGCCGGGGGCCAGGCGCGTCAGCAGCTCTTTTTCCGGCCCCTGGACCATTTCCAGGCTGATGACGCCGTAGTCGGAAGAGCTCCTGCTAGCCCCCAGGGCCGTCAGGGGGAGGGAGAGCTGGAATTCCCTGGCCTTTAAAAGGAGTATTCCCTCCTTCCGCAGCTCCCGGGCAGGGATAAAGATTTGGAATTTCTTCACCCCGGCGTAGGCTGGCCCCTGGAGATCGAGGGTGTAACTGGACTGGCTGCGGAAGTGGTCCTCCTGGAGGACAACCCTGGCCGTGTCGCCCACGATCTGGTAAACGTCTGCCGGGGGATAGGCGGGGGATGTTATTCCCTTGGCCCGCTCTGTCCGGGCAGTGACCCTTATGGTACTGAAGTCTGAGGCCCCGTAGAGGTTGACGGCCCGGATTTCAAAATAGTAGCGGGTGTTGGGCTCAAGGCCCGTCAGGTAAATATAGTTTTCTGCGCTGGCCCCCATGAAGCTCATTTCCCTTCTGCCGCTGGGGCGGCCGTAGACTTCATAGCCCAGGGCCCCCGGCATGGCCTGCCAGGTGAGGCCGATGACGGTGTCTTCCACCAGGAAGATGGTGACATCCTCCGGAGCCTTAGGGGGACCGACGTAGAGGAAGGCTCCGGGGGCCGTGGCCTCAGTTCCGTCGGGGTTTACTACCCTGATATCCACCGGGCCGGGGTCGTGGGCGGGGGTTGTCACCAGCAGTCTTTCTGGCCCTTCTTCTACTACCAGGGCGGGCTCGGTGCCGAAGTAAACCCGTACGCCGGCGTCAAAGTTTGCCCCGCTGATGGTCACCTGCTCCCCGCCGGCAGTATGTCCCTGGTTGGGGTCGACACTGGTAATGGTTGGGCCGGGCACTTCCTTGTAGAGGAAGCCGCCGGGCAGGATGGCGGCCCCGCCGTCGGGGTTGATGACGACAACATCCACAGGCCCGGCCCCACCCGGTGGAGTCAGCACAGTTAATTTACCCGGGCCTTCGTAGCGGACTTCCTGGGCCGGGCGGCCGCCGAAGAAGACCACGGCACCCTGTTGGAATTTAGCCCCGGTGATGGTAACGGGGGTGCTGCCCGTGGTCCGGCCCCAGTCGGGATCGAGGGCATGGATCTCCGGTGCATCTTCGGGCTGAACGTACTCGAAGCCCTTTTCCAGGAGGTCGCTGCCGCCGTCGGGGTTGATGACCAGGACATCAACCCTTTGGGGGGCCCGGACTGGGGGCAGCCAGGCAATGGCCTGGGTAGCATCTTCCACCACTACTTCGGTGGCCTGCTGGTTGCCAAAGTATACCTCCATGCCCGGGGCAAAATTTTCCCCGGTTATCACGATGGGGATGCCCCCGCTAACCGGCCCTATGGCCGGATCGAGGCCTAATATTTTGGGCGAAGCGGGTATCTCCCGGTAGGTAAAGGCCCTTTCCAGGAGGAAGGAGGCCCCGTCGGGGTTGTAGACAAAGATGTCGTAGGTCCCGGGTTCTCCCGGGGGAGTGAAGACAATTATCTCATCGCCGTAGTTGTGTTCGTTGATATTGCGTACCTCAAGGCCTTCGTAAGCCTCGTTGTAGCCGATGAAAACCCGAACCCGGCCGTCGTCGCCATAGTAGAAGTCCTGGCCGATGATCCGGATTCTGGTCCCGCCGGTCACCGGCCCCTCGTCGGGTATGACGGCCGTTATCCTGGGAATGCTGTCCTGGATTTCCAGGTATTCGAAGCCATCCTTTAAGATATAGCTGGCACCGTCGGGGTTGACCACCATAACATCCCGCTTTCCGGGGCTACTTGCTGGGGTCCGGGCGACAATGGTTTCGGCATCGACTACATTGACATCGGTGGCCGGCGTGGTACCGAAGAAGATCCTGGCCCCAGGGCGGAAATCTTCACCCCTGATGATGACCCTGGTTCCCCCGCCGGTGGGCCCGATGTCGGGGATGATTTGGTCGATAACCGGCCGGGTCTCCCGCAGCCTGAAGGTTAGGGCCTGTTCCCTTCTGGCCAGGGAGGTGTCGGGGTTGACGACGGTGACATCATAGGTCCCCGGTGCCAGGCGGGGGGTGCGGATTTCGATGACCGCCCCCAGCTGGTCCCCGGTGACAGGATTGCCCTCTTCGTCCCGGACAGCCACTATCTCTGCCCTTTCGTAGCCGATGAAGACTTCTAGCTTTGTCCCTTCTGGATCTTCCAGGTCCCCCGGCTGAAAGCCCTGCCCTTCAATGATGACCGGGTTTTCATTGTAGGCCAGAACCAGATCGGGAAAGACGGAGCGGATCCGTACCGAAAGGCCGGGTTCCGGGAAGGTGTAGGTAAAGAAATCATCGGCAATGGCAACGGCGCCGTCTTCATTTATGACGGTAACCCGAACCTCTATCCCTTCTTTTTTCCTCTCCCCGCTGTAGGGGGGTGTTTTGGCCCTGATGGTAAGGAGGCCGTGCTCGTCTATGGCGGCCTCCTCCAGGCCGAAGTAGAGGCGGGGGTTGTCGAAGTTCTGTCCCGAGACAACGACACTGGTGCCCCCCTGGTAGGTTCCCTTGTCGGGAACAAAGCCCTTGATTTCCGGCCTGCTGGGGGCCCAGATAAAGGTGATGGCATCGGCCCGCACCGCCTGCCCGCCGTCGGCGTTGGTGATGGTGAGGGTGTAGCGGCCCTCGGGATATTCGCCGCTTTCCAGGGCCGGGATGCGGAAGACCAGGCCGTCGTCCCTCAGCTCCCACTCCTGGCAGGTAATGTCCCTGGGACCGGAGAGCTTGATGGTGAGCTCGCCAGCGGCGCCATCGGGCTGGGGATTAAGGGTTAATGGATCCTCCTGTTTAAATTCCCCCAGGAAATCCCTGCCCTGTACCCCTATGATGTTGCCGCCCCGGACCGAGGCGTAGGCCGGCTCTACAGCGCTGATCTCCGGCTGGCTCAGGTAGTAGAAGGGGAGGGTTTGCACATCGCCCTTCAGGTTTGTGACCCGGACCTGGGTCCAGCCCGTCTCGCCGGGGGGAACCACCACCCGGAGGACGTATTCGGCTTCTTCTTTCTGCCAATACCCTATCTTTTCCATTTCTTGCTCTGGCACTTCATCCTTCATCATCAGCTCTACCTGATGGGCTTCGGTGTCGCCGAAGAAGACCCGGGGGCCGTTGATGGGAGAAACACTTTCAAGGTACACCACATCACCGCCCGTCCGTTTGGCCCAGTTGGGAGTGACGGCCTCTATTTTTAGGTCAAATTCGTCCATGACATATTCGTAAGCATTCTCCAGGACAAGGGTCCCGAAGGGGTCGATCAGGGTGACGTCCACTACGCCCAATTCGTGGCGGTCTGTAACCACGGTGAGATGGGTACCATCAGCCGCTACTTCCAGGTTCGTTCCCGGTTGGCTGCCGAAGATGATGGCTGTGACCAGGTCCAGGTTGGCCCCCGTTATGGTGACCCGCTGTCCCCCGGAAGCGGGGCCGCTTTTGGGGAATAACTGGGCGACACTCATGTCGGTATCCCGGTAGATGAAGCCCCGGGGGAGGTAGCCCGCAGCATCGCCAGTTTCGTCCTTTCGCACCACCCGTACGGTAACAGGGCCTGGTATCTCTGCCGGAGGCAGGATTACCCTCTGCCACTGGGGAAGGAGTGTGCCCTCATCGTCCCAGTGTCCTTCAAGTCCCGGCGGTGGGCCGATGGTGGGCGTCCCCACAAGCTGGGCCTGGTTTTCGCCAAAATAGACTTCCATATTTTCACTGAAATTGTAGCCGATGACATAGATGGGCTCGGGCCTATCGGGGGTGGTGCCCTCCAGGGGACCCTCATTAGTCCGGCCCAATTCCAGCAGCTTTTCATTGGTATTCATGACGGCCAGTACCTGGGGCTCATCCCAGTAGTCCACCAGGGTGAAGGCATCTGGAAGCACAGCTTCCTCTACTATTCTCAAGGTTTTTCCAGATTCGTTATCTTTAACAATTGTCAATACTCTGAGGGTAACGGGTAGGCGCCCTTGGGGTCCGTCGGTGGGGGCCTTCCCCAGGATACTATCGTAGTTTTCCCAGGTGAGGTCTTTAAGTTCTGCATCTCCGATATAGGCTTGCACGTTGATACTTTCTATTTCCCAATTCTCGGGCTTGTTATCGAAAAGAGGTGTCATTGTTCTCCAGTCTGGTATATTGCCGCCTTCTATCCGCACCCAGATAGGATCTTCAGCCAGCCTAGGTCCAGTACTAGGGCTGATCCGTTGAATGGCGGCCGATGGGGTCTTGTAGAAGAACTCCTTTTCCGAAATAGCTCTAGCCTTATCCGGGTTCTCAACCCTGATCTTAACAAAACCACCGCCCCAGTGAGGGGGGCTTTTGACTACAATTTCTGTCAAGGTCACGGATTCTATGTCGCTGACATCGACTTTTGCGTTCCCAAAGTAAATATCGGGGTAGATGGGTTCCCCTTCTTCGTTCCTATCTATAATAAAGTTCCTTCCCTCTATGGTGACCCAGGTTCCCCCGCCTGCCCCGCCGCCGTCGGGGGTAAAATCCTCAATTACCGGTTCGCTGAGCTCTTCGGCAACATAAGTAAAAGCATTTTCTTTCGTTACTTTTTTATCGCCTTTGACTATAACCACAACGTCCATGATACGAGCATCATCGCCGTAATCACCGGGTCCTGGGGCCATCCACGGGTTTGTTGTAATTTCTATAGTGTTGTTGGTAACTTTTTCTACTTTTTGCCTAATAGTGATTTCATGGTCTCTATTGTAGAATTCTACCTCGACGTCTTCACTGGCACTTCCAAAATGAAGGCCAGTGATAATGACTGTGGTGTTCCCTGTCACGGGGCCGTAATTTGGGTATACTTCGTGAATGAAAGGATATGGCTGCTCATCTTCCTGCGCCAGTACCGGCAGCCCGCTTCCAAGGATGGTAAGCACCAGCTGTAAAAATATCATTAGAGAAGCCAATAGTCTCCGGGCCTTCATCTCCATGCCCTCCCTAAAATAGTGCTATTTTTAATTGGGCCACTATGGCCTTTAGTTCTCACTAGGGATATTCGCCATTTTAGTCCCGAAGCCTTTCGCCAAAAGGTTTTTTTATCCATTCTTTACAAAATAGTCGTCAGGGGCAGCCGGTGGGTATTTTTGTGGTCTTTTCCTGGCAGTCAACTTACCGGTTTTTGCCAACTGCTTTAACAAGACAGCCTGCCAAATAAAAAGTTATAGGAAATTATAAAAAAATCTCTAATTGTGCAGGAAGTGGGAGACCAGGGGAGAATTATATAAAGATAGCAAAAATAAACAAGAGAGACATTTATCGTTTAAAAGAGGGGAGAAAGGAGGGCAGAAATATTGGAGGCTTCTGATTTTGACCTGGGCGCACGGATCAGGAGTATAAGAAAGATGAAGAAAATGACCATTAAGGAGGTAGCAGCCAAGGCGGGAGTTACCATCGGGTTAATCAGCCAGATCGAGCGCAACCTGGCCAACCCCTCTGTCAAATCCCTGCGAAAGATAGCGGAAGTCCTGGGGGTTCCCATTGCCGCCCTCTTCAGCCAGCAGCCCCAGCGGACAGGCCCCGTTGTCCGGAAGGACGAGTGGAAGGTCCTCGGTGCACCGGAAAAGGGTGTAACCTACAGCCTTTTGACGCCGGATTTTAACCGGGCCATTGAGCTGGTTTACGCCGTCTACGAACCGGGGGCGGTCACGAGTGAGTTCCTCTTTGTCCATGCCGGGGAAGAATGCTGTCACATTTTGGAGGGGGAAATGAAGGTGACCATGGGTGAGACCACTTACCTGTTGTCGGAAGGCGACACCTTCTGCATTAGGGCCATGACGTCTCACAAAATCGAGAATGCCGGCGACACCCCGCTGCGGGCCATCTGGGCCATTACCCCGCCCCCCTTTTAAGGAGGGGCAGCTTCACCCTCCTAGGACCCAGCCAGGCTGCTGGGTTTTTATTTTTTCTAGTATAATAACCTAGGGCTGCCCCTTACCCAACAGGGCTCTGCCAGAGCTGAAAAGGAAGAAGCAGGAAACTGTGATGTGCCGTTGCATTACCATGATGCAGCAGCACATCTTTTTTTGCCTGCTTCTTTGCTTTTTCTCCCCTATTCATAGGTCCTTTTGCTTCCACTAACCTGTTTGATCTGGAGGAAAGGTATAAAAATTGTGGCACAGCCCATGGTATCCGGTGACAGACATGGGAGAATGTACCGAAAGGGAGAGTGATTAAAGATGATGAATATATCTAGTAGCATGTTAGATACCATGTTAAAGTTGGCAGAGAAATTGCTAGATAATATGGGAAATGGTGTCTTCGTAGGGATGGAATTAGGAGGTAATAAGAGATGATTACGATTTCCTTGGAAGAAAAAGTTGTCATTGTAACTGGGGCCGCCCAGGGGATAGGGCGGGCCATTGCCGTGAAAATGGCCGAAGCCGGCTGCAGGGGATTGGTTATCAATGACCTGGAGATTGGCGAGAAGGCCAGGGAAACGGCCCGCCTGGCAGAAGCCCACGGGGCCGAAGTCCTTTTGATCGGCGGCGATGTGAGCAAGGAGGAAACCGTGAAGAAGCTCCTGGCCGAGGCCGATAAAAAGTGGGGCCGGATCGATATTTTGATCAATAATGCCGGCATTTCCAAGACAACTGATCTGTTTACCACCACGGAGGAACAGTGGGATCTGACCCTGGACGTAAACCTGCGTTCGGTTTTCCTGGGGCTGAAGTACGGCGCCGAATATATGAAGGAACACGGCGGCGGGGTTATCCTGAACATGTCTTCCATTGCCGGAATAACGGGCGGTTCTACCGGCCCCGACTACGGTGCCTCGAAAGCCGGGGTTGCCGCCCTCACCAAGTTTGCCGCCAAAACCCTCAGCCGCTATGGCATCAGGGTCAATGCCCTGGCCCCGGGGACCATTGCCACCGACATGATCCGGAACAACTATGCAGTCTTGGATGAGGAGACGGTCAAAAAGCGCCTGGCCACCATTCCCATGGGGCGTATGGGCGAACCGGAAGAAGTGGCCAATGCCGCCCTGTTTCTGGTCTCGGATCTGAGCAGCTATGTCAACGGCGAGATCCTCATGGTGACCGGCGGCCGGATGAGCTGACGGCATAGCGGCTCACTTGCATAAGGTCAGGGTTATCAGAGGACAACATCTGTGGGAGGTGGTAGAGGGGGAGAAAGAAAGACAGGCGGCACCAATAATGAATACCGGAATCATTTGGCAAGGCAGATGCAAATGCAAAGGAGGCGTATTGATGGGCAAGTACATTATTGGTATTGACAGCGGTACCACCAGCTGCCGTGCACTGGTCTTCGACAGGGATGCCAACATTCTCGGCATTGGGCAGAAGGAGTTTACCCAGATCTATCCCAAGCCGGGCTGGGTCGAACATGACCCCAATGAGATCTGGGAGACCCAGAAATATGCCATCGCCCAGGCCATGAAGAATGCCAACTGCACAGCCGAAGATATCGTGGCCATCGGTATTACCAACCAGCGGGAATCGGCGGTAGTATGGGATCTGGAAACGGGTGAACCAGTCTACAATCTCATTGTCTGGCAGGACCGCCGCGGTGCCGACCTGTGTGAAGAAATTAAGGAAAGCGAATGGGGCCCCCGCTATCGGGAAAAGACCGGGCTGGAAGTCGACTCCTATTTCTCGGCCACCAAGGTAAAATGGGTCCTGGAAAATGTCCCCGGGGTAAGGGAGAGGGCAGAACAGGGCAAGATTGCCTTCGGCAATGTCGACACCTGGTTGATCTATAAGCTGACGGGCGGCAAAAGGTTTGTCACCGATTACTCCAACGCCTCCCGTTCCATGATGTTCAATATTAATGAACTGAAGTGGGACGATGATATCAGAAAGCACCTGGGGATCGAGGCGGTGCAAACGGCCGAGGTGCTGCCCTCCACTGCCATGTTTGGTACCACTGATCCCGACCTCTTTGGCGCCCCCATCCCCATTACCGGCGATGTTGGCGACCAGCAGGGCAGTCTCTTTGGCCAGGCCTGCTTTGAAGAGGGAATGTGCAAGATGACCTACGGGACCGCCGGCGTCTTCGCCCTCTGCACCGGTAACAGGCCGGTGCCCCTCAACGGCCTGACCACCTCCTGCTTTGTTGGGGTCAATGGCAAAGTCCTCTACGAAATTGAAGGTATCCAGTTTATTGTCGGCGCTGCGGTCCAGTGGCTGCGCGACGGCCTGAAGATTATTAAGGATTCGGCGGAAACAGAAGCCCTGGCCCGTTCCGTGGAGGACACCGGCGGCGTCTACTTTGTTCCGGCCCTGGTCGGCCTCTGCTCGCCCCACTGGGATTCCTATGCCCGGGGAACCATCATCGGAATCACCAGGGGCACCACGGAAGCCCACCTGGCCCGGGCCACCCTGGAATCCATGGCCTACCAGACCCGGGACGTCTTCGACCAGTATGTGAAGGAATCGGGCAATCCCATTCCCAGCCTCCGGGTAGACGGTGGCGCTGTCCGGAACAAGTGGTTGATGCAGTTTGTTGCCGATATCATCGGGGCTCCCGTCCTGGTTCCCAAGGTTGCTGAAGCCACTGCCCTGGGTGCTGCCTGGCTGGCCGGTCTCCAGGTGGGGTACTGGGAAAGCCTGGATGAGTTGAGCTCCCTCTGGCAGCCGGCCGCAGAATACAAGCCCCAGATGAAGCGGGAGACGGCCGATGCCCTCTACGGCGAGTGGCTGCGGGCCGTGGAACGTTCCCGCGGTTGGGTCAAGCGGGGTTCCCAGTAAAAATACCCCCTCAGCGAAGTTAAAGGTGTTTCTCCCGTTTTGAATTGGAAATAATGATAAGCCGTGCGGCCGGCCCCCTTTTCCGGCCGCCCGGCTTTGCGGAATTGGTTTTGCCTGTCCCTTATCCCTTAATTGACGGAAGGAGCAGGGAAACTGGCAGGGGAGGAGGTTTTCTTATGCGTTTACAGGGTAAGGTAGCTATGATCACCGGGGGCGGCTCGGGCATTGGCAGGGCCATAGCCAAGCTTTTTGCCCGGGAAGGGGCGGCCGTCGCCATCATGGAACTGATACCCGAGCGGGCCCGGGAAGTTTGCGAAGAGATCGAGGCGGAAGGCGGCAAGGCCATCTGGTTTGCCGGGGATGTGACCTCCAGCAGCGATATCGACCGGGTGGTGACGGGCATCGTAGACACCTTCGGGAAGATCGATATCCTGATTAATAATGCCGGGATCATGGCACCTGCCAGCGGGCCTAAGGCCAGCATATTTGAATGCTCCGAGGAAGACTGGAAGAAGATGATTGATGTCAACCTGAACAGCGTCTTTTTGGTTTCCAAACGCGTGTTCCCGGAAATGGTCAAGAACGGCAAGGGCAAGGTTGTCAACATGTCTTCCATGTATGGGATTGTGAGCAACTATAACCGGATTGGCTATTCGACAACCAAAGGTGCCATCGTCAACATGACCCGTTCCATGGCCCTCGATGGGATTAAGAAAAACATTTACGTCAATGCCATTGCGCCGGGTTATGTCAATTCCCCCCGGGTCCAGGAGCGGCTCAAGGACCCCAAATGGTACGAGGAGCTGATCGAGCGCAGTACCCCCATTGGCCGGGTCTGTGAGCCCGAGGAGATTGCCAAGGTCGCCCTCTTCCTGGCAAGCGATGATTCCGATTACATCATCGGGCAGACCATTCTGGTCGATGGTGGCTGGACCCTGCGCTAAGCTGGCCGCAGGCTAAAGGGGACAATATATTTTTCCTCTTTTTCTGGGCAGAAAGGATTCGGGGATGGGCAATGAAGCTATGCATCGTAATAATGCCATTATGCATTAGATGAGGCCTGTTTTCTGCCTGGGGGATGGTGAAGGGGAACCCCCGGATGTGTTAGAAGGGCTGTTGTCAGCCATAATCTGACCTTTTTGGGGAAAAGGTGAAGGATTGGCACGCAACTTGCTATAAATATGTAATGTGTCAATTGTGCCCAGCTACTCTTAATCTGGAAGGGATTACGGAAGTCACCCTCTAGGCGGCAGCAATTGCAAAGAATGATGGTGTTTTGGACATACTACAGAATGACTTCCGGAAATGTCTATATCCCACCTAGTAGTTTTCAACTAGGACTGCCCAGGAAAAGAGGTGGTGATGTCTCAGCCTTCGACTTTACTAAGCAGTAATTGTGGCCCCGAGATACTGTTTAAAGCCCTAAAGGAAAGGGAAACAATTGGGGAAAGGCCTGGAAAGCCGGGTAAGGGATGTGTCAGCCTGCCCCTTCAGGGTTTTCCCTAAAGAAGTGTGTCTTTCGAGGAAAGGAGTGGAAGTTTTGGATCTGACCAAGAATGAAGTACTAAAAATGTATGAAACCATGCTCACGATCCGCCGTTTCGAAGAAACGGCTGCCCAAATGGCGCGGGAAGGGATTATCTACGGTAGTTTCCACACCTACGTTGGAGAAGAGGCAATCGCCACTGCCGTAGCTGCCCACCTGCGGAAAGGAGATGCCGTGGCCTCTACCCACCGGGGCAATGGTCACTTCATTGCCTGGGGTGCAGACCTGAAGAGGATGTTTGCCGAATGTCTCGGCAAGGGCAACGGCTACTGCAAGGGTAAAGGTGGCAAGATGCACCTGGCTATGACGGAACCCGGCCTTATCAGTGCCAACGGTATTGTGGGGGCAGGGCTTCCCCTGGGAACCGGCTTTGGCCTCCACTTAAAGATGCGCAATAGCGATAATGTAGCCATCAGCTATTTCGGCGATGGTGCTGCCAACCAGGGTGCCTTCCACGAGTGTGTGAACATGGCATCCGTCTGGAAGCTCCCGGTGGTCTATATCTGCGAAAACAACCAGTACGCCATTTCGACTTCCGTCAACGAGTCCCTCTCGGCAGAACATGTGGCCGACAGGGGAGTAGGCTACGGCATTCCCGGCGTCCTGGTCGATGGCAACGATGTCTTTGCCGTCTACGAAGTTGTCGGGGAAGCAATCAAACGGGCCCGTGCTGGTGAAGGACCGACGCTGGTCGAATGCTTGACCTACAGGCTGCGGGGTCACCACGAAGGGGACATCCAGAACTACCGCACCGAAGAAGAAGTGGAAGAGTGGAAGAAAAAGGACCCGATCCTGCGGGTGAAGAAGGCCCTGCTGGAAAACTTGGGAGCAACGGAAGAGGAACTCAAGGCAATCGAAGAAAAGGTTGAGAAGGAGGTCCAGGAAGCGGCAGAATACGCCAAGAACAGCCCCTGGCCCGAACCGGAGACCCTGATGGAAGACATATATGCCAAAGAGGAAGAGGACGGTGTCGTAGTATGAAAAACATGACTTATAGGGATGCCATTAAGGAAGCTGTCCGGGAAGAAATGCTGCGGGACCCCGATGTTTTCATCATGGGTGAAGACGTCGGCGTCTTCGGAAACGTCTTTAAGGTATTCTGGGGCCTTTACGACGAATTCGGACCTGAGCGGGTCCGCAGCACCCCCCTGTCGGAGATGGCCATTGCCGGTGCCGCTGTGGGTGCTGCCTGCATGGGCAGCAGGCCGGTGGCCGAGATCATGTACATCGACTTCATGACTGTCTGTCTCGACCCCATCATCAACCAGGCAGCCAAGCTCTGCTACAACAGCGGCGGACAAATCAAATGCCCGGTGGTCATCAGGACCCAGGGCGGGATCGGCAAATCCAAGGGGAGCCACCACTCCCAGAGCTTAGAAGCCTGGTTTGCCCATACCCCGGGCCTGATCACCTGCATGCCCTCCACCCCGGCCGATGCCAAGGGCATGCTCAAGGCAGCCATCCGGAGCAACAATCCGGTCATCTTTATTGAACACAAGCTCCTCTATGCTACCGTGGGCCCCGTTCCTGAAGATGAAGACTACATTGTGCCCCTGGGCAAGGGGGACGTCAAGGTAGAAGGGGACGACGTCACCATCGTTGCCACCTCCTACCAGGTGGTCAATGCCATCAAGGCCGCCAAGATCCTGGAGGAAAAGGGCATTTCCGCCGAGGTCGTTGACCCCAGGACTCTCTATCCCTTGGATGAAGATATAATTGTCAACTCGGTTAAGAAGACGGGTAAGGCCGTCGTCGTCCAGGAAAGCCCGGAAAAATACGGCATTGCATCGGAATTTGCCTACCTCATCCAGGAGAAGGCCTTCGACTACCTGGATGCTCCGGTCAAGCGGGTTGCACCACCCCATGTGGTAGTGCCCTACAGCCCGGCCCTGGAAGACCTGATCCGGCCGGAACCCGAGCACATTGTCAAGGCTGTAGAAGAGCTCATGTAATGGGTTTAGAAAAACCCTTCGCTTTAAAGGGATACCACCCCACTTCAATACAGGCAGGGACTATGCCAGGTCCCTGCCTTCTTTTTTGCCCATCAGTTCGGGAAACCAAAGGGGTTACCAGATCGTTACCCTCCCGTTAACCTTTTGTAATCCTTGTTAAAGACCATTTTACGCCTTCGGTGTATAATGGAGTTAAGAAAGGTAAAGGAGTTGATGGGAATGGCAACAAACCGGGGAAGGAGGCGGAACCTACTTCTTTTCTTGCTGGCAGCCCTGCTCATATTAGTCCTGACCGCCGGTGGGTGCGGCTGGCGGCAGCAAGAAGGGCTGCCGGAAGAGAATGGGTCAAAAGAGGGGGAAGGGGAGCAGTCGGCGGCCGGTGATGATGATATGGTAAGGGTAACCCTCTACTTTGCCGATGAACAGGCGGAAAATCTGGTGGCCGAAGAAAGGGAAGTTGAGGAAGACCGGCTGCCTGCTGCCATTGTGGAAGAACTGATTAAGGGTTCGGAAACTGGTCTGGGGCGGACAATCCCGGAAGGGACCAGGGTGCTGTCGGTAGAGGTCAAAGAGGGCGTTGCCTATGTAGATTTCTCCCGGGAATTTAAGGACAACCACTGGGGCGGCAGCGCAGGCGAACTTATGACCGTTTATTCCGTAGTAAATTCCCTGGCCCGCCTCGAGGAAGTTGACAAGGTTCAGTTCTTGCTGGAAGGTGAGGTTCAGGAAGAACTGCTGGGCCACATGTACTACGGTGAACCTATTGAACCCGACTGGGATCTGGTGGAGGAGTATAGAGAGTAAACTTCAGCTAAAGGGCTGTACTTCATAGTGCAGCCCTTTTAAAAAACAACCCATGGGAATAGTGTGAAAAAATGAGATAAATTCTACCCGGGGAACGCCAGGGGTGTTTCCTTTTTTGTAGCTCGTCGGTGGAAAGACAGAAAGCTAGAGAAAGGAGGCAGGAATTGGGCTGATCGTTAGAGAATAATTAATAACCATGACTTTAATAATAGATACGGCCATCCTGACCCCCTTACCTGGTCGGTTTATTTTCAACAACCAGGGGGTGTTTTATGGAGCAAAGAAATTTCCCGTGGTATTCTTCATAGTATGTATAATGACCGGCGATGTTTAAAGGAAACCGGGCGGGAGGTGTTTTGGTTGGAAAATCTAAAATTGTTAGGTTTTTGTGCCTTTATTGGTACAGGAGTGGGGTTGATTATAAGCTCTGCTGTCAAGCAGGGGTCTTCCTGGCTTGTGGTTCTGGCGGTGGTAGCAGTTGGCTATCTATTTGGCCTTGTAAATCATTATCATAGTTTGCGTTCTTAGGGGGTGGTGGATGTGAAGGAAAATCGGGCTCTGTTGACCGTACTGGTAGCTGTGATTGCGGCTGCCTGTACCTGGTATATTAACCACCAATTGGGTTATGGTGCTGTTATTGCCAGTAGTTTTGTAGGTATCGTGGCGGGCATAGTTTTACCCGCTGATCTGGCCGGTGCCGCTTACACTGCCTCCTTTGTCGGCATGTCGGCAACTGCTGTCCTTCCCTCCCTGGGATTTGCTTTATTGGCCGGTATTGTTGTAGGAATTGTGATAATTTCCACCGGGCCGGTATATGCCGGTATGGGGGGTAAGGGCGGAACTACTGCGGCCACCTCGGTCCTCATCACCCGGGGTATCATGCGGGTGTTTGGCCTCTAGAGGGAGAAAGGGGGTTTTTTTATGGAACAGCTAATTTTGGTTGTCACCGCCATAGTGGCCGGTGTTGCAGCTTATGCCATTAATGTTGAGTTGGGAAAAGGTGGGGTGCTGGGTTCTGCTATAGTAGCGCTGATCGGCGGCATTCTTTTCCCACCCCTCTTTGGCGAACTGGGGAGCAGTATGGCCTTAGTCGCCGCCACTGCCTCCTATGCCGGTATGGTTTCGAAAAATAATGTCCACTCTATGGGGGAAATGGCAGTGGTCGGGGCGCTGACGGGGCTTTTGTTTCTGGCCGCCGCTCCTGCCTACCCCGGTGTGGGGGGAAGATTGGGAACTATTGGAGCCATCGCCTGCCTTTGTTTTGTAGGCTACAAGCATTTGTTTGCCAGTCTGGTACAGCAGGATATGCAAAAACTTGCCAGCGGGAAGTAATGATATATATCTAAAGGGAATTTCGTCTTCTCTAAAAGATGACGTTAAAAAAACAGGACCGCCAAATATGGGCTATGGTCCTGTTTTTTTATATAGTTTCCATTTGCGCTTGACGGGAAAAACAGTAGGGGCGACCTGTGGTCGCCCGCGGGCGGTCAAAGACCGCCCCTACAAAATCTGGTCAATATGCTATTTTCAGGGCATATGACCATTAGCACTCGCTATAACCGCACATGCACTTGGCACAGCCCTCGGCCCGCATGAGGGTGTAGTTGCCGCAGGAGGGGCAGAGGCCGAAGCTGGGGCCCTGGGAGGGCAGCTCCAGCTGCTCCTGGGCGGCAGCCTGCTCTTTACTGCCGTTGCTGAGATATTCGTCGTACAAGACCTTGCCGATGGCATCGGCCAGGGAACGGACCCGGTCGGGCCCAAAGCCCAGCTGCCGGTCCCCGCCGATCCCCTTCAGCTGTTTGGTAACCCAGCGCAGGGGAACTCCGGCCCGCAGCAGGCCGCTGGCCAAACGTCCAATGGCCTCACAGTCGGCCTGGATATCGGAGCCGCCGTGACCCACCTGGATGAAGAGTTGGACCGGCTTCCCATCCAGCTCTGTGACAAAGATCTGGGCTTTGCCGACGGGGGTTTCCCGTTCAAACCAGCGGGCCGGCAGCTGATCGGGCAGCTCCATGGGTCGGACATTGCCCCACTCGGCCAGGACGTAACCCCGCTTCCGCAGGTAATTCTGCAGCTGGTTAAAGGCTTTGGGATTGGCCAGCTGTTCTTCCAGCCAGGCCAGGGTCTCGGCTGCGGCCGGTTCCCCCACCTTAACATCCACCTTGGTTCCGGTGGTCAGAATTCCCTGCTTGCTGCCATCCCGGAAGATGGTAATACCCTTACAGCCCAGCTTCCAGGCCAGGGTGTAGGCGGCCTTCACATCGCCGACGGTGGCACTGTGGGGTAGGTTGACGGTTTTGGAGATGGCGTTGTCCACGTGCTGCTGCAGGACAGCCTGCATCTTGATATGGTCCCGCCAGTGGATGTCGTGGGCCGAGGCAAAGATCTTCTGCCATTTTTCCGGAACCCCATCGACCCCCCGGACCGTTCCCACCCGGGCTACCCGGTCCATCAACTCTTCGCTGTAAAAACCTTCCCGCCGGGCTACCTCTTCGAAGAGGGGGTGGATAAAGCGCAAAATCTGATCGTCGGCAGTCCGCCGGGTGTAGGCCACGGCGAAAATGGGCTCGATGCCCCCGGTACCGCCGATTATGATGCCCGTGGTGCCGTTGGGGGCTACCGTGGTGGTGGTGGCATTGCGCATGGGTATGCCCTTCTGGCCCCAGGTAGATTCCTCCCAGTTGGGGAAGGTCCCCCGGTCTTCGGCCAGTTCCTGGCTGCCGGCGTGGGCTCCCTCCTGGACAATTGCCATGACCCGGGCGGCAAACTGCCTGCCTTCCTCCGAGTCGTAGGGATGTTCGGCGGCAATCAAGAGGTCGGCCAGGCCCAGGATTCCCAGGCCTACCTTCCGGTTGGCCCGGACGATCCGGTCCATTTCCGGGGTCGGGTAGGCCGACACATCGATGACATTGTCCAGGGCCCGGACGGCAAAGGCAGCATCCTGCCGGAGCTCCTCTTCCCGGATCCTTTTCTTTTCCGGGTCCCAGTACTTGGCTACATTGAGGGCCCCCAGGTTGCAGGCCTCCCCGTGGAGGAGGGGCTGCTCCCCGCAGTTGTGGACAATGAGGCCGTTGGCCACAAAGGCATTGGCCCCGGGGACCTGCACGTCGTAAACCTCTTCCTGCCCCAGGTATTCCACCTTCCTTACCCTGGCATAGGGTTTATCCCGATAGGGGCCCCGGGTGAGGGAGGCCAGGTAGCTGGTGGCCAGGGCCTGTTTTTCCTCGCTGGCAAAGCCGAGCCTTTCGACGAAGGCAGCGGCTGCCTGGGAGGTTAGAACCAGCTCATACTGGGGTTTCGTCCGGTAAACAGCCTCCCCTCCCTTGCCGTCGGGCAGAAGCCTCTCCTGGGCCGACCGCCTCTTGTAGATGGAAGAGATGATGCCAAAGCGGGAAAGGATCAGCTGCACCCTCTTGAGGAGGGTTAAGTCGCTCTGGGCCAGGCGGAGGGAGAATCTTCCCCTGGGGCAGATCTGCACACTGCCGTCGGCGGTAAAGAGGGCCGACAGCAGGCCGGCCTGCAGGGAGAGAGAAGCCTTCATTATCTCATCGGTTATGGTCTTGCTGAGGGTATCGGTGATGCCGTAGGCAGCGGCCAGCTTGGTGACGGTGCGGGATTTCAGGCGGACTTCATCCCGATCTTTGCTAGAAACAGGGGTTACTCCCAGCTTTCCTGCCCACTTCTCAGCCAGCTTCCGGTCTTTACCCCAGAAGGAAAGGATGGCATCGGTGTCGTTGAAGGAACCATCGCCAATGAGCCAGCCCAGCAGCTGTCCCTGCCCGAATTCCTCCGGGTCCAGGGAAGTGTCCGGGTTGTTGAAGGTGCCCAGGGCAATGGCTGTATCCGGTGTCAACTCCTGCACCGGCACCCAGCCCTTATCGGTCTGGATCAGGTGGTCGGCCGTGGCCTTGATCTCATAACCCCGGGTGGTCTCGACCCTGTAGACGGCCTTCTTCCCCGTGGGGAAAAAGGGCAGTACCTCCTGCTCTTCCCCTTCCGGGGTGATGATGCTGAAGGGTTTGTCCAGGAGATCCCGGACCTGGCGCAGTCCCTCTCCCACCCACACCCAGGTATCCCCCGTTACACAGGGGTTGGTAGTCTCGATGGTGCCCACCTGGGGGGTGGGATTATCCCTGTTGATGGTATCGTAAAAGAGGAGTCCCGGATCCCCCGTGGACCAGGCCGCTTCACAGATGGTATCGAAGAGTTCCTGGGCGTTGGCTTGTCCCCAGACCTCTCCGTTCCTGGGGTTGATCAGGGGGTAATAGGGGTCACTGTCTTCCCCTGTAGCCTTGCGCATGAAATCGTCCCGGGCCATGACGGAAATGTTGAAATTGGTCAGGTCCCCATCCAGCTTGGACTGGATAAACTCCTTGATATCGGGGTGGTCGGCTGCGAGGCAGGCCAGGGAAGCGCCCCGGCGGATGCCGCCCTGCTTCACGGCCTCGGTAGCCCGGTTAAAAACCCTGATAAACTCCACCGGACCCGAGGATTCTCCCCCGGTGGAACTTACCCGGTCCCCCTTGGGCCGCAGGCGGGAAAAGCTGAAGCCCGTACCTCCTCCTGCCTGCTGGACCAGGGCCATGGTCTGGAGCATTTCAAAGATGTGCCCCATATCATCGTCGACGACAAAGGCGGTGCAGGCCGCTTTGGAAAGATTACGTCCCTTGCCGGAGTTAGTTAGGGTTGGGGTGTTGAAGATAAATTTCCCTTCGACCATCAGGTTGTAGATTTTTTCGGCAATCTCGCGGATTTCCTTTTCCGATGCCCCATAATTCTCCTCGGCTAAGGCTGTCTCCACCGCCACCCGCCAGCACATATCCTCGGGGGTTTCGATTACCTCCCCTTCCTCGTTGCGGAGGAGGTAGTTCCTTTTTCTCAGTATGGTGATGGCATTTTCGCTCCACTGGCCCATCTTGGGCGGGCGCGGCCACACCTGCCAGGGGGGCAGGGCCTGGTCTTTTCCTTTATATCCTTTATATTCACCCATTGCTGTCCTCCTTTACTTCCCTTTGAGCTTTCATATTCTTATTCTTATATCATACTAAATTTAGAAGAAAAAAGAAAAGGCAGTATGTGTTTTCAATTGGATTCGGGTGTCGTAATAACGCGAAAGATGCTATTAGAGTATTAAAGAAGTTTTTTACATAATCCTGCTTGGATATTTATTTTATCGGGATAAATTTTGGGGACAGGGTGGGAGAGGGGGCTTTTTGCTTAGCAGCAGGAAGGGAAGAAAGGGGCCGAAGCAGAATTACCAACTATGGGGAGGAGTGACCAATGCGAAGCCTTGACCAAGGGCTGCAGGATTTACTTTCTGCGGTGAACAATATATTGTCTGTCCGGGAGAAAAACCGCCCAGACCGGGGGAAAATCCGGCGGCGCCTGCAGGCAGAGGTAGGCGCCATAAGAAGGGCGGTTCCCCTTACGCCTGATACAATAAAGAAGCTGGCCGGCGGCCGCCCCCTGGTGGGAGTGGACGGCTCGGTAACGGCCTATGGGGCCCTTTTCCCCCACATAATCCACCTTTTCCGGGCCCTGGCTTCCACAACGGCCCAGTCGGTGGAGGAGGGCCTCTACCTGGTCGATTTATTTTACCCCGAGCTGGAGGACCACCGGCAGGAAATTGAAGAGGCGGTGGCCAGGGCTGCGGCCGCGGGGGAGAACCTGGCCCCGGAGGCCGTTCTCTCCCAGATTGTCCGGGCCAGGCTGGCCGCCTTAGAAGTGCGGGCGGCAAGGGAAGCGCTGGAAAAATACCGTCCCTTTGCCGTCTTCTTTGATGGCGGCTTTCTCCGCTACGGGACCCTGGCCCCTGCCCAGTGGCAGGAATACCGGGAACTGGCCCTCGAAATGGGTGTAGTCAGCATCGGGGTCATCGAGGAGATCGGCACCTTC
>Ga0209537_1002105_pt1 | contig 20625 bp, 20 predicted proteins | sample BioPla4DNA1_FD_187698 | JGI IMG/M metagenome (GOLD analysis project Ga0209537, IMG submission 187698) | Biogas fermentation microbial communities from Germany - Plant 4 DNA1 (SPAdes) (version 2) | ecosystem: Engineered > Bioreactor > Anaerobic > Digestate | place: Bielefeld, North... | reverse complement strand
TTAAATAACGCAAGGACAGCCTTGCGTTTGTTTTTTACATAAATGAGATTATAAGTTACAATTAAAGGATAAATAATATATAATATAAAATCTATATGGTGGTTTTATGGATAGGAAAAAGGATGAGAAAATGGAAGATTATGTTGTGGTAATTGGGGGAACAAATGTTGATATCCAAGGCTTCCCCAAGAAAAAGCTAATTATGAAGGATTCTAACATTGGCAATGTTAAAATATCCCTGGGAGGAGTAGGAAGGAATATAGCTGAAAACTTAAGGAGGCTAGGAGTTAATACCAGCTTAATTTCCATAATAGGGGATGATCCCTACGGCCATATGATATTGGAACAGGCTAAGGTAATTGGCTTAGATATGGAGGATACTCTAGTTTTAGAGGGTGAAAATACCTCGGTCTACCTATCTATCCTAAATGAAAGTGGAGATATGGAAATTGCCATCTCCAGCATGGATATATATGATAAGATGGATGAGGAATTTATAGAAAGTAAAAGAGATATAATAGAAAATGCTAAGCTCTGTGTAATAGATGCCAATATCCCTAAGGAGGTTATTCAATATATAGTAACCAAATTTAAAGGGGTATTTTTTCTAGATACAGTGTCTACTGCAAAGACTGAGATGGTAAAGGAACTAATAGGATACTTCCATACTGTAAAGCCCAATAAGTTGGAGGCGGAAATCCTCACAGGTATTAAGATAAAGGATAGTGAGGATTTGAAAAAATCTGCTGAAATTCTTCATAATAAGGGTGTAAAAAGGGTATTTATTACACTAGGTGCAGAAGGTGTCTTTTACAGCGACTCAAAAATAATGGGCCATAAGAAGACGCCAAAGATGGATATAGTCAATGCAACAGGAGCAGGAGATGCTTTCGTAGCAGCCCTTGCCTATGGCTATGTCAATGGGCTAGAATTAGAGGAAGTGGTGGATTTAGCCATGTATGCCTCCATAGTAGCCTTGTCCCATGAAGAGACTATCAATCCTAGGATGTCAATAGAGGAAATAAAATTAAAGATGAAGGAGAATGAGAGATGTTAAAAAAATACTTAGAGATAAAACCAGAAGTAAAGAAGGCCTTAGATGAGGGGAGGCCGGTGGTAGCTTTAGAATCTACCATCATATCCCATGGTATGCCATATCCTAGAAATGTGGAGACAGCCCTAAGGGTAGAAGAAATCATTAGGGAAAATGGAGCTATTCCAGCTACCATTGCCATCTTAAAGGGTAAGCTTAAGGTGGGACTAACTGAAGAAGAGATTGAGTACCTTGGTAAGGCTGAAAATGTAATTAAAACTTCTAGAAGGGATATTCCTTTCATAGTAGCTAGAAAGCAAGATGGGGCTACTACAGTAGCTTCAACCATGATAATAGCTGCTTTAGCTGGAATTAAAGTCTTTACAACAGGAGGTATAGGTGGAGTACACAGGGGGGCTGAGACCAGCTTTGATATTTCAGCTGACCTGCAAGAATTAGCCAATACAAATGTGGCTGTTGTCTGTGCAGGTGCAAAGTCCATATTGGATATAGGTCTTACCCTGGAGTATCTAGAAACCATGGGAGTTCCTGTAGTTGGCTTTGGGACTGAAGAGATGCCTGCCTTCTATACTAGAAGAAGTGGTTTTAATGTAGACTATAGGGTGGATGATCCTCAAGAGTTGGCATTAGCCATTAAATCTAAATGGGATCTGGGCTTAAATGGAGGAGTAGTTGTAGCCAACCCAATCCCAGAGGAATATGCTATGGACTATGATATAATTAATAAATCCATTGAGGATGCCCTAAAGGAAGCAGAGGAAAAGGGAATCAAGGGCAAGGAGACTACCCCCTTCTTGCTGGCAAAGGTTAAGGATATTACTAAGGGAGAAAGTTTAGATGCCAATATCCAATTGGTGTATAATAATGCAAGACTAGGGGCTAAACTAGCTGTTGAACTTGCTCAATTAAGGTAAAGTTTTTTTAAAATTCTTATATAAATCCTTATAGATTCTTAAATAAATCCTTATAACAATATATAATTTAAAAATATTATTAAATTTATTTATAAATTATTTATAAATAACAGTTGACAAATAAGTAATTAGATGTTAATATGGTATGCAATAAAATCTAGTAAAATTTAATAAAAAATCCTCATCCTTTTGCAGGGTGAGGTAGAGGTGCGGTTACTAAGAGTACCCATATGGAGGACGGAATCCTGTGAAGTATGGAGAAAGGAGTCGCCGCCGAAGTCTTAGATATCCAAAATCTAAGGCTGGGACTATGTCGAATAGGCATAGGACTGTCATCAAGGTATTTGCTCGGTACTTTGATGAAGCGCTATCTCACAATGAGCAAGAAAGGAGAGGATTGTCTTGGAAAGTGGAAAAAACACCTGACAATCTGTCAGGTGTTAATTTTTTATAAAGATAAGGAATAGAAAAACAGCAGTTCATAATAAAGGCTTATAGATAACAAATTAGCTTAGATTCTAAAATAGACTGTCAAAAAATAGGACTGTGAAGAGGCTAAATGATGGCAGTGAAAAAGTGTTAAAAAGTATAAATAAGTATAAATAAGCAATAAAAAGTGATAAAGGAGAGATAATAATGAGAAGAAGACTGTTGATGATAATTGCTATTATCATGTTAATACCAACTATTTTAGTAGCTTGTGGAGGTAACAGCACAAGTTCAGAAGGAGAAAGTGAAGTACTTAAGGTAGGCTTGGAAGCCAATTATCCGCCATTTAACTGGACTCAAATGGATGACTCCAATGGTGCAGTTCCTATAAATGGTTCAACTGAATATGCAGGTGGCTATGACGTAGAAATAGCTAAGAGGCTTGCAGAAGGTTTAGGTAAGGAATTGGTAATTGAAAAGATCGAGTGGGATGGATTATTGCCAGCCTTACAATCAGGTGTTATAGATGTTATCATTGCTGGTATGTCACCTACAGCTGAGCGTATGGAGCAAATAGACTTTTCAGATTCATACTATAAGTCAGATCTAGTTATGGTAGTTAGAAAGGGAAGCCAATACGAAAATGCAACTTCTATCCAAGACTTCAGTGGGGCTAGGATTACTGCCCAAGCAGGTACTTTCCACTATACTGTTATTGACCAAATTCAAGGTGTTATTAAGGAAACAGAGATGACTGACTTCCCAGCTATGAGGGTGGCTCTTGAAACTGGTATCATCGATGGATATGTATCAGAAAGACCAGAAGCTATCAGCGCAATTTCTGTAAATGAAAACTTCGCCATGGTTGAATTTGAAGATGGCTTCGTTGCTTCAGAAGAAGATACAGCAGTTGCAGTGGGAGTAGTTAAGGGTAGTGAATTAAGGGAACAAATCAACGGGGTTCTAGCTACCATCTCAGAAGAAGAACGTCAAGAATTGATGGATGAGGCTATTAAGAACCAACCAGCCGCTCAATAAGAGTAATTACTAAGGGTTAAGGATGTGTAATCATGAGTTTAGACGTAACAATAGACATAATACAGAAATATTGGCCCATGTTATTGCGTGGAGCAGGTATAACACTATTTATCTCAATAATAGGCACCATTGTTGGTGCCCTTATTGGGTTAGCCATAGGGGTTATTAGAACTATTCCCCTACCTGAAAGTGGACCTAAGAGGACCTTATTAATCATCGTAGATAAGATACTGGCAGCCTATATAGAGTTTTTTAGAGGTACTCCTATGATGGTTCAGTCCATGTTCATCTTCTATGGTGTGGCTGGAGTCTTTGGTGTGCAATTAAATAGACTATTTGCAGGGGTCTTTATAGTATCCATAAATACTGGGGCCTATATGGCAGAGATAGTTCGTGGTGGTATCTTATCTATAGATCCTGGCCAGTACGAAGCAGCCCAGGCCATAGGAATGAACCACTATCAGACTATGATGAACGTAATGCTGCCACAAGTAATTAAAAATATCTTGCCGGCTACGGGAAATGAGTTCGTAATCAATATTAAGGATACATCGGTATTAAACGTAATTAGTGTAACGGAATTATTCTTCAATACTAAATCCATAGCAAGTGCTACCTTTAGGTTTGCGGAAGTATATTTTGTAACCTGTATTATCTACTTCATAATGACCTATACGGTAACTAAGATATTGAGGACCATTGAAAAGAGATTGGAAGGTCCAAAGAATTACAACATAATCGGCAATCAGATGCAGGTAGAAAGGCCTGAAGATATAGTGCGTAAAAAAGGCGACCACTGGCATGATGAGTAGTAGGATTGAGGTGAAAGTATGGAAAATATAATCGAAGTCAGACATTTAAGCAAATCCTTTGGAAGTAATGAAGTATTAAGGGATATAAATTTTAGCGTTAAAAAGGGCGAGGTTGTTTCAATCATAGGTTCCTCTGGTTCTGGTAAGTCAACTATGTTAAGGTGTATAAATCTATTGGAAAAGCCAACGGGGGGAGAAATCCTCTACAGGGGTGAAAATATCCTAGACCCTAACCATGATATCTATAGCTATAGGACTAAGTTGGGAATGGTATTTCAACAGTTTAACCTATTTAATAACCACAATGTCTTAAGTAACTGTACAGTAGGTCAAATAAAGGTACTTGGCAGGTCTAAGGAAGAGGCTGAAGAAATTGCCATGGGATATTTAAAAAAGGTAGGCATGGATAGGTATATAAATGCCCTACCAAAACAGCTATCAGGCGGGCAAAAACAGCGTGTAGCCATAGCTAGGGCCCTTTCCATGGAGCCGGACGTTATGCTATTTGACGAGCCCACATCTGCCCTGGACCCAGAAATGGTAGGAGAGGTCTTGGAAGTAATGAGGGACCTAGCCGACAGCGGCTTGACCATGTTAGTTGTAACCCATGAGATGGAGTTTGCCAGGGACGTATCCAATAGGGTAATCTTCATGGATAAGGGAGTTATAGCTGAAGAAGGAACTCCAGAGGAGATCTTCAATAATCCTAAAGAGGAAAGGACAAAGGCCTTCTTAAGTAGAATATTAAACTAAATGAGACCATCTTAAATATATGAGTATATTTAAGATGGTCTTTTTAGCTTTCCCTTCCCTTATTTTGGCTTTAGGTCACAAGTCAATAATATATCAATATTTTTTTTATTAATTAAATTATAAGAAAATTAACTATTTAGGCCGATAAAAATACTTTATTATATAATTAGTATAAATACAGTATTTTAAAATAGTATTTCAAAAAGGTGGGATAAGTGTGCATGCTATTCATAAGATTTTAGCTAAAAATGCTGGCTTGGAAAGGGTAGAAGCTGGTGAAATTGTAAATTGTAATATCGATTTTGTAGAGATAAATGACCTTTACTTGCAAACCATATATTCTTTTTGGGAGATGGGTGGTGAAAGGGTTTTCAATAAGGATAGGGTAGCCTTTGTCTTCGATCACTATTCTCCGGCTCCTACAATAAAAACGGCCCAGATACATAAGGAAATGAGAGAGTTTGTAAAAGAACAAGGATTAACCCATCATTTCGATATAAATAAGGGGGTCTGCCATCAGGTTTTACCCGAGGCTGGTTTAATATATCCTGGTATGATCGTAGTGGCTACAGACTCACATACTACTACCCATGGAGCCTTTGGAGCCTTTGGTACTGGTGTAGGGGCTACAGATATGGCTAGTATCTTAATAAGCGGAAAACTATGGTTTAGGGTGCCTGAAGTAATAAAGATCGAAATCAATGGTAGCCCTGCTGAAAATACATATGCAAAGGATGTTATCCTTCATATTCTAGGAAAAGTAAAGGCTGATGGGGCGGTTTATAAGGCTATAGAATTTTGTGGAGATTATGTGGAAAAATTAGGGGTTTCCGAGAGGATGACCATTTGTAATATGGCGGTGGAAATGGGGGCTAAAACAGCCTATATGAAACCAAATGAGGCGGTTTTAGAATATGTAAGGGCTAGAACTGATGTGGAATTTGAAATATTTGAGACGGATGAAGACTTTGAATATGATGAACATCTAGTATTTGATATAAATGGTTTGAAGCCTCAATTAGCAGCGCCTCACAGCGTGGATAATAATATAGCTGTTAAAGATGCTGAAGGGGTTAAGATAGATCAAGCCTTTATTGGTTCCTGTACTGGTGGAAGGTTTGAAGATATAGAAGCTGCATGGAAGGTATTGAAGGGTAAAAAAATACATCCTGATGTTAGGCTAGTTATAATACCTGCATCTGACGAAGTCTTGTTAAAAATTATGGAGAAGGGCTATATGAGGGATTTAATAGAAGCAGGGGCTACCTTTGCGGCACCTGGTTGTGGCCCTTGTTTAGGAACCCATGCAGGAATACTGGCTGATGGAGAAGTTTGTATAACGTCAACTAATAGGAATTTCCCTGGTAGGATGGGTAGCACTAAGGCATCTATCTATTTAGCCTCACCTATGACCGTTGCAACTTCAGCTTTATATGGCTATATAAGGGAACCGATATCTTAAACTAGGAGTGATAGTATGGAAAATATCATAACTGGAAGAGCCTTTGTCTTCGGCGACAATATAGACACAGATCAGATCTATCCTGGAAGATATTTAGAGCTGGTAGATCCTGAGGAGATTAAAGAACACTGTCTTGAAGGGGCAGATGAGGAATTTGCAAAGAAGGTAAGACCTAATGACATAGTGGTGGCGGGTAGGAATTTTGGCTGCGGATCCAGTAGGGAACATGCCGCCATTACCTTAAAATCAGCAGGTGTAGGAGTAGTATTGGCTGATTCCTTTGCCAGGATATTCTTTAGAAATGCTACAAACCTAGGCCTACCATTAATAACATGTAAGGGTATAAGTGAAAGGGTAAAAACCGGCGACATCCTAGAAGTCCATCTTAAAGAAGGATTGATAATCAATAAAACTACTGGAGAAGAGATTGAAGGGGAAAAGATTTCCGATTATATATTCAACATACTGGAAAAAGGCGGTATAAAGAATATGTATAAATAATTTATCGACCAACCCTTATTTCCTTGGGGGCAAGGAAATAGGGGTTTTTTATTTTAACCTTATATCTGGTATAATATTATATAAATTTATAATATTTAAGCATTTACATAGATAGGGGGGCAAACTTGAAAATCAAATTAAGAACTAAAATCATGCTATATACTGTAACTCTAATCCTTTCGGCTATCATATTTGTAATGTCTTTTTTTTATAAATGGGCAGTGGATGACTTAACGGTCAAGATTAGCAGGCAAAATTTAAATATGGCCATAAATATTGGGAAATCTCCCTACCTAGGTGATATATTGGAGGAAGGTGATCCGGAAGGCTTAATACAGAATTATACCTTCAACCTCCTTAAAGATATGCAGGATATAGATATGTTTGTAGTTGCTAATATGGAGGGAAAGAGGTTTTCCCATCCTAAGGCAGATAGGTTAGGTGGGTACTTTGTAGGTGGGGATGAAAAGAGGGTTATTGAAAATGGAGATAACTATGTATCAATTGAAATGGGAACCCTTGGCAAATCCCTAAGGGCATTCGCACCTGTAGTAAATTCAAAGGGGGAACAAGTGGGCTTTATAATGGTGGGAACCCTGGTAGATGGAATTGAAAGGACACAAAGGGTGACTCTGGTTAACTTGCTGATCTACTCTCTAGGTGGGCTGATTTTAGGAGTTATAGGAGCCTACTTTTTGAGTGGTAATATTAAGCAAAGCTTACTAGGTCTAGAGCCCCATCAGATCAGTATGATGTATACTGAGCGGTAGAAGTCTACAAAAAGGTTTAAACCAGCTGACCTTAAATAGGGTAAGTAGGTTTATGGATGAGAATGCAGGTAAGGCTTTAACAGCCGAGGATATAGCAGGGAAACTAGGCTTAACTAAGGTGACTGTAAGGAGGTATTTAGACTATTTAGAGAGCATAGGTTATATTATAAAGGGTCTGGAATATGGAGCAGTGGGTAGACCCCTTTATAAGTATAAAAAAATTTAAGTACTTGTTAAAGATATATCAATTTATTTATAATTAATTTAATTTTTAGAATAATAACCAAACATTTAAATGATAACCTTTTCCCCGTATAATCGTTTTAAGAAGTTAAAGAAAAAAAGATTGGAGGTATTCTTGTGGGGAAAAGTGTAGTAAAACTAGAGCAAGAGAAGGGATATAAGATAATGGGTATGTCTCTTCTCATGTTCGCAATTATTACAATTATAGTTTTAACAGCTACTTATATGGAAGTCCTACCTACTGGAATGATTGGTGCATTTCCATTAATGATGGTAGTTGGTGCCATCTTAAATGAAATAGGGGATAGGGCACCGATTATTAAGGATTTTCTTGGTGGTGGAGCAATAGTAGTTATATTCGGATCTGCAGCATTAGTTACCTTTAATTTAATACCGGAATCTTCCATAACTATAATGACTAATTTTATGAAGTCAGAATCCTTTTTGGACTTTTATATTGCTGCACTTATTACTGGTAGTATACTGGGTATGGATAGAAAGCTTCTAGTAAAGGCTGCGATTAGGTACCTACCCTGTATATTAGGTGGGGTTATTGCCGCCTTAGGACTTGCTGGAATTTTGGGAGCAATATTAGGCTTTGGAGCTAAGGAGGCCATCTTGTTCATTGCCATACCCATTATGGGTGGAGGAATGGGAGCCGGAGCTGTTCCATTGGCACAGATCTTTGGTGAAGGTATGAAGACGGATCCAACTACCGTTCTTTCTATGATGGTACCAGCAGTAGCATTGGGAAATGCCATTTCCATCGTAGCTGGTGGCCTATTAAATAGGCTAGGAAGGTTGAAACCATCCTTGGCGGGTCATGGTAAACTAATGGTAGATCAAGAGGATCCAGAAGAAGACACGGAAGATAGGGTGGAAATCAATTATAGATACATGGGAATTGGTTTATTAACAGCCACATCCTTCTTTGTATGGGGAAGGATATTAGCTAAATTCATACCCCTTCACTCCTATGCATTGATGATTATTTCAGTAGCTATAGTTAAGGCAATTGGGATACTGCCAAGAAAATATGAAGTAGCCTGCTTCCAATGGTATCAATTTATCATGACTAATTTAACTCCAACCCTATTGGTGGGAATAGGTGTAGCCTATACAAACCTGGCTGAAGTTGCAGCTGCCTTTACTCCATCATATCTTGCCCTTGTAACTGTTACCGTAATAGGAGCAATTTTAGGAGCAGGCTTTGTCGGAAAACTATTAGGCTTCTATCCAATAGAAGCTTCAATAACTGCAGGCTTGTGTATGTCTAATATGGGTGGAACAGGAGACGTTGCAGTATTATCAGCTGCAGATAGGATGCACCTGATGCCTTTTGCACAAATATCCTCAAGAATAGGTGGAGCCTTTATGTTGTTGCTGGCATCAGGTATATTAGGATTTTTGGCTTAATATCCAAAAGAGATATCAAAATATTTCAATCCCCTTAGTAATATTACTAGGGGGATTATTTTTAAATGAGCTTAGATTTGATATAATAGAGTTAATATTTATAGGGGGAATTATCTTGCTTGCAAAATCTATAGAAGCCGTTTTAACCTTATTTATCTTAATATCCATAGGTTGGATTCTATCCAGGTTAAAGTGGATAAAGGTAGAAGAAAAATCCTTTTTAAATAAGTTGATAATAAAGATTTGTATACCTGCCCTAACTATTAATAACCTATTTTCTTCTTTTACCAGGGAATTTATCATATCATCATTTAAGTACCTATTAATAGTTTTCTTTTTCTATATGGCAATAACCATCTTGGTCTTACTGCTGGCCATAGCCTTTAGGATAAATAAGAAGGATATAGGGACATTTGCGACCATGGCAATTGTATCTAATTCTATGTTTTTCGGACTGCCGATAAATTTAAGTCTTTATGGAGATGAGGGTCTACAATATATTCTGTGTTTCTTTATGATAAATACGGCTGTATTCTGGTCTATATTTGCCCCCATGATTAAGAAGGGTGGAAATAAGAGTAGTGATACTTTTACATCTAATTTAAAGAATATATTAAATGTACCTTTTTTGACGGTTATTATAAGCAGCCTACTGATATATAATAGTGTAAAATTACCTAATATTGTATTAAAGATAGCAAAGCAACTAAGTAATCTAGTAACTCCCTTGGCCTGTATAGTAATTGGTAAGATTATCTATGATATAGATTTTAATAGATTTAAGTTAGATTCTAAGATGATCTTAATTACTATGGTTAGGTTTTTAATATCTCCCATACTAATGTTTACTATAACAAGATTATATCTTCTGCCTACTATAGCAAGTAAGGTATTAACGGTTATGGCGGCTATGCCAATAATGATGCAGGTAGCTATAGTTACGGATATGTATGATGAAGGGAATTCTAAGTATGCTACTTCAGCAATAGCCCTTACAACTTTAGTAAGCCTATTTACTACACCACTTTATGCCATAATCTTAGATCTTATATTGTAGTTTGACTATATCAATAAATTTAAAGACTACTTTACAGAATGGGTGTTTTCCTTTTTCTATAAAATAATATATAATGTATATGTATTTATAGAAAAAACTATTAGAGAAAAAGAGGGAATATAGTTGGGTATAATATTAATTTTATTATCTGCTCTATCTTTTAGCTTAAGTTCATTTTTCGGGAAAATTGTGACTAATACTACCAACATGTCAGGTATAATCATATCTTTAAGTAGGTTCGTGGTAGGTACTATAGTGATGTTTACCTATATTGTAGCCACTAGAAGGACTTTTAAGGCCCCTGATATTAAACCTATTATAAGTAGGACCGTTTTTAACAGCTTTTCCATAATGCTATATTCTGCGGCCTTAAATTATACTACTATGACCAATGCTAATATGCTTAATATGGTTTCACCAGTTTTCGTTGTCCTTTTATCCCCTTATTATCTTAAAGAAGATGTGAAAAAGAATTCCTATATTTATCTATTTACCATAATGTTAGGTACTTATTTTGTTGCCAATCCAAAGTTTGGAAGTGTTAATAAGGGGGACCTTCTAAGCCTACTATCCTCCCTTACGGCAGCAATAAGTATTATGGATTTAACTAAGGCTAGGAGGAAAAATGAAGGTTATATTATAGTCTTCTATGTAATGGCCTTGGGTACTCTAATTAATATCCCCTTTAGTTTAGATAGCATTCTAAACTTTGAAGCAAGCGGCCTCTTTTGGGTAATCATATCCGGTGTCTTTGGTGTATTAGGACAAATATTCTTTACTATGGGCTACAGATACGTAGATGCAGCTACTGGAGCCCTAGTATCCACCAGTAGGATAGTAATAAGCGCCCTATTAGGAGTTATCCTGCTCGGGGAGCCATTGAATCTGAATATTGTATTGGGTATGTTGTTAATAGGAGGTTCATTAGTAGGTTTAAGTGGATTCTTCGACAGATACAGGAAGCAAACAGAGTAGGAAATACACATTAAAATTCCAAGCTTGAAAAGGAGGATATTAGTATTGAGGATTTAAAATCCACACTTAAGGTGTTAAATGCCCTTAATAAGGAAATGCATGATATTCATAATTTAAAGAAGGGCAGCAATTGCTCATCAAATAAATAGTTGATAACTTTTGTGCTCCTTATAGAAAGGGGCACTTTTTTTGGAGTAGGCGATCTACTGCCATTTTGGGTTGCGGATATGGATTTTAGGGTAGCTGAACCTATAATCGAGGCCCTAAGGGAAAGGGTAGACCATGGTATATATGGCTATACTATCAGGCAGGATTCCTACTATTATGCCATCATAGGTTGGACAAAAAACCGCCTTGGTTGGGAAATCGAGAAGGAATGGATAGAGTATACTCCTGGGGTAGTTCCGGCTATAAACTATGCTATACAAGCCCTATGTGAGCCAGGGGATAAGATAGTAATTCAGCAGCCAGTTTATTATCCATTCAAGAATTCCATTTTAAACAATGGCTGCCATGTAGTTAATAATCCCTTAGTTGAAAATGGAGATCATTATGATATAGATTTTGCAGATTTAGAGGAAAAGTTAAAGGATCCAAAGGTTACTATGTTTATCCTTTGCAGTCCACATAATCCAGTTTCCAGGGTATGGACGGAGGAAGAATTAAGGAGAATTGGTGAGCTTTGTTTAGAAAATAATGTGGTTCTGATTTCCGATGAAATCCACAATGACTTAGTTTATTCTGGTAATAAGCATATTATGATTGCATCCTCAGATGAAAGATTTGCCATGAATACTATTACCTGCACAGCTCCTTAAAAAAGAGACTTTTTCAAGTCTCTTTATTAATAGCTTTTAACTTTTAGTTAATATAAGAGTCTGTAATGGTAGGTTTGATCAGTGGGTTGGAACTTAAGCACTAATTATTGTAATAGTATAGATTAAATGTTATATTAATTATTGTGAGAAAATTAAGGCAAGGAGATGTTAAATGGACAATATCTACGATCCTAAAACCATAAGGAAAAATGTCTTTTCCATGATAGTTCCTATTACCCTTGAGAATATCCTCCAGATGGCGGCCGGCTTAGTAACTATGGCCTTTATGGGTAGGATAGATGCCATAGCTGTAGGGGCTGTAGGCCTAAGTAATATCCTTTTTAGGATTTGCTGGTCCCTCTTTAAAGGATTAAGCATAGGGGCATCTGCCTTTGTGGCTAGGACTTATGGAGCCCAGAATAATGGAAGGGTAGCTGCTGTAATAGAACAGGGTTTTCTAGTAGTATTGATTCTTTCGGTTATATGCCAGCAGATATTATTTTGGCAGGCAAAGGAGCTCCTTACCATCTTTGATTCCAGTGAGGAATTGCTTATAAGCGCCAGTACTTACTTGAGGATCATATCTTGGAGTTTGCCCTTAGCTGCCATAATCCTTTTTGTAGCAGGAGTCTTGCAGGGCATGGGGAATGCTAAATCCCCCATGGTAGTAGTCAGCGTATTAAATATAGTAAATATAATCTTTAGTTTCCTATTGATCTTTGGAAAGCTAGGCTTTCCTAAAATGGGATTAAGGGGTGCTGGCTATGCTTACAATATAGCCCATATAGTAGCAGCAGTCCTTGGAATCTATTACTTATTAAAGACTAACAAGAAATTAAAAGAGGATTCGGAATTGGAAAGAGCCTTTAAGGTAAGGAAGGAAGAAATCCTATCCTTGATGAAATACGGCATACCTACATCCTTTGAAATAGGCTTTTATCAAATTGCTTCCATCTTTGTAACCAGGGCCATCCTCTACTATGGAGAGACTGCCTATGCAGCCTATCAATTGGGATTACAGGCTGAAGCTTTATCCTATATGCCTGCTGCAGGTCTAGCCATCGCAGCCACAGCCTTTATGGGTCAAAGCCTAGGATCTAAGGATAAAAGGTTAGCCAAGCTCTACTTAGATGAGCTATTAAAGATTACCATTATTATAACCCTAATAGCAGGTGGGGTGTTGGCCTTATTCCCTAAAATAATTATGAGGTCTTTGACGGATGATGTAGAAGTAATAAATATTGGAGCCGTTTACTTAATAGTCATGGGCTTTTCCCAGCTGCCTCAAAATTTAAGTGGCTTATACAATGGGGCCTTAAGGGCATCAGGTTATCCAAGGGCTCCAATGATCAATACTGGTTTAGGCATATGGGGTATAAGGATTCCCTTAATCTTACTAATCTCCAACTATTATCAGGGGAATATACTATGGATTTGGCTTAGTATGGCTTTAGACCTATTTTTTAGATTTATATTTGCCTTCGTCAGCTTTAAAAGAAAAAGGGTATTTGATTGATGCGAAATCGGTTATATCGTTTTCGCATTTTTATTTAGTCTTCTAAAAACTATAAAGCCTTATTATTTTTATCAAGATATTTAACTACTTATGGGCTATAACAAAAACCATAAAAAATTATTTAGGTTATTTATCTTTATTTATTCATCTAGCAATAGGTAAAGTTAGGAAAGTCAGAATTTTAGTTAAACTTTGGAAAACTTGGGTATATCCAATATAGATGATTGGTAGAATATAGTGGGAGGGATTTTATGGATTACAGGATTGAACATGATACCATGGGGCAGGTGAAGGTGCCAGCTGACAGTTATTGGGGTGCCCAAACCCAAAGGAGTCTGCAGAATTTTAAAATAGGGATAGAAAAGATGCCAATTGAGATCATAAGGGCCTTTAGTATTTTAAAGAAGGCTGCAGCTATTACCAATAATAAATTAGGGAAATTAGATGATAAGAGAAGGGAAGTAATAGCTCAGGTCTGTGATGAAATCTATGAAGGTAAGCTAGATGATCATTTCCCGCTGGTAGTATGGCAGACCGGTAGTGGAACCCAGACTAATATGAATGTAAATGAGGTTATATCCAATAGGGGGAATGAAATAGCAGGTGAAAAACTCCTACACCCTAACGACCATGTAAATATGTCCCAAAGCTCAAACGATACTTTCCCTACAGCAATGAGTATATCAGCTGTAATGGAAGTGGAAGATAATCTTTTGCCAGCCATTAAGCAGTTAAGGGAAAGCTTTGAACGCTTAGAAAAGGAAAATGAAGGAATAATCAAGACTGGTAGGACCCATCTTCAGGATGCGGTACCCATAGCCTTTTCCCAAGAAATTAGCGCCTGGAAGGAAATGTTAATTAAGGCGGAGAAAAGGATTGCAGAATCCTTAGAAGGCTTAAGGGAGTTGGCCCTAGGGGGTACGGCAGTAGGTACAGGATTGAATGCCCCTAAGGATTTTGGCCCTATAGTGGCAGAGGAAATATCTGCTTTAACTGGTAAGAGATTTACAACTGCCCCTAATAAATTCTATTCCTTAACTAGTAAGAGCGATCTAGCCTATGCCCATGGAGCTTTAAAAGGATTAGCTGCTGATTTAATGAAAATAGCAAACGATATAAGATGGTTGGCCAGTGGTCCAAGGTGTGGAATAGGTGAGATTTCCATTCCTGAAAATGAACCAGGCAGTTCCATTATGCCGGGTAAGGTCAACCCCACTCAGGCTGAAGCCCTAACTATGGTTACGGTGCAGGTGATGGCTAATGATGTGGCCATAAATATAGGGGCTAGTCAGGGTAACTTCCAATTGAATGTATATATGCCGGTGATGATATATAACTTCCTCCAATCTGTGAAGTTGCTAAGCGATGCCATCAGGTCCTTTGATAAGAACTGCGCAGCAGGTATAAAGCCAATAGAGGAAAAGATGAAGGAAAATCTAGATAAATCCCTAATGTTGGTTACTGCCCTAAACCCATATATAGGTTATGAAAAGGCGGCAGAAGTAGCCCAAACTGCCCATAAGAAGGGCTTATCCCTAAAGGAAGCTGCCATAGAATTAGGATATTTAACTGAAGAGGAATTTAATAGGTATATAAAACCAGAGGAAATGGTATAAAAAAAGCCAAAGCTTCTTAATTCTGCAGCCAGTATTACAAGCTGATGAGAAAACTGAAAAAATAAAAGCTATCCTTAAGGAAATAGACGAATTAATAGATGAAGAAAAAAGGACTAGCGGCTATGTAGAATAGAATCTTCCTTCTAGTTTTTAACTGGAAGGAAGATTATTTTTTATGTTCTATAGTATAATGAAAATAGAATAAATTATTTATTTTAGGAGAGGGGTGGTAAGGTGTTATATTCAGACCATCATGTTCATACAAAATTTTCCCCTGATAGCCAGGCAGATGTAGTTGAGTATATTTTAAAGGCTAAGGAATTAGGATTGGAATATATAGTGTTTACTGACCATATGGAATTTGGTGTTAAAAGTCCTAAGTTTCAAAGATATATAGACTATGACTATTACATAAGGTATATGAAGGAGTTGGAAGAAGAGTATGAAATCCCTATTAAAATAGGGGTGGAAATAGGATATGAGAGGAATTACAAGGAGAAAATTGAAGAATTCTTAAATAAATATGATTTTCACATCATAATAGCCTCCATCCATTATGATGTGGGGGGAGAGAGCTTTTATTCGGGAAATTTCTACAAGAATAGGTCCAAATATGAAACCTACCTAGCCTACTTTGAATTGGTACTGGATATGGTGGAAAACTTTAATAACTACCATGTGGTAGGCCATCTAGATTATATACCCAGGTATAGCCCCTATGAAGATAAACACTATAACTATGATGACTATAGGGAGATTTTAGATTTAATTCTAAAGGCCATCATCGGTAACAAAAGGGGATTGGAAGTCAATACTTCGGGCCTTAGGACTGACCTTAAGGTAAGCTTTCCAAGGGAGGAGGTCCTTAATAGATATAGGGAATTAGGGGGTAAATACCTATCGGTGGGATCCGATGCACATTTTAACAAGGACTTTATGGCTCATGTAGATGAGGCTGCGGAGAGATTAAGACAAATGGGATTTATATTAATCGGGTGAGAAATTAACATATTGAATGGCTAGGATTAAATTAGTGGGATGAATAAATGGTATTGAATAAATGGTGTTGATTAAATTTAATATACTGATTATATAGTGTATTAAATTTAACCTGTAGAATAATGGGTTATGGAAGCATATTAACTATATTAAAGACACAATAAAAGAAATTTTATTTTGTACCACTTTAATACTTGATATCGACAGGGTTTTAAAGAAATAGCGACAAGTAGATATATTCTACTTGCCGCTTAATTGACTTAAATCAGTCGAATTTTAACTCGGCCAATCCTCCAAGGGAGGTCTCCTTATATTCATATCTTAAATCATGACCTGTCCTCTTCATGGTTTCAACTACTTGATCGAAGGAAACCAGGTGTTTTCCGTCTGTATATAGGGCGTATATTACTGAATCTAGGGCTCTTACTGCTGCTTTTGCATTCCTCTCTATACAAGGAACTTGTACATAGCCACCTATCGGGTCGCAAGTAAGTCCCAGATGGTGTTCTAAGGCCATTTCCGCTGCATATTCTATCTGCTCTAAGAAACCGCCTAATAAGAAGGCTGCCATTCCTGCTGCCATGGCACAGGCTGTACCAACTTCCGCTTGACATCCACCTTCGGCTCCTGATATGGTTGCATTCTCCTTAACTAGATTACCTATTAGTCCTGCAATTGCCAGGCCTTTAAGGATTTCTTCTTTAGGTAAATTATATTCTTCCCTTAGGGCATATAGTAGTCCTGGAACTACACCAGATGCACCACAGGTTGGAGCAGTTACTACTCTTCCACCGGCACCGTTTTCTTCTGAAACGGCCAAGGTATAGGCAAAGATCCTTCCTCTGAAGGGATCAGGTGCATTGCCCTTAGTAGCCTTTCTATAGATAGCTTGTGCTTTCCTAGGATATTTTAAAGCTCCAGGTAGGACATCGGCTTTGGAAAGGCCAGCTTCAACGGCTGCCTGCATAACATCCCAGACCTCTTCTAAGAAGTCCCAGATTTCTTCTCCTTCGTACTCTACCACATATTCCCAAAGTTCCTTATTATTTTCATTACACCATTTCATGATGTCATTCATAGTGGTTAAAGGATAGACTTTTTTGCCACCCTGCCTTGGTTCTCCTTCTTCCATGATGGTTCCACCACCAACGGAGAAGACCAACCATTCATCCAACTGCTTCCCTTCTTCATCATAGGCGAAGAGCTTCATACCATTAGTGTGGTATTCATATACAACTTCTGGTTTCCACACTATTTCTGTTGGTTTTGGTTTAAAGGTTTCTATGATAATCCAGTCAGTTAAATGACCCTTACCAGTTAAAGCCAGGGAGCCATATAGTTCTGCTTTAAAGCTAGCTGCATTGGGATTTCTCTCCTTAAATTTTTTAGCAGCCCTTTCCGGTCCCATGGTATGGGAGCTGGAAGGTCCATTTCCGATTTTGAATAATTCCCTTAATGAATCCATTTTCATCTCCTATCTAATAAATTATTAAAATACCCTGTTGATTTCAAAGCCATTTTCCTTGAATCTCTTAATTATTCTTTCAATGTGTTCATGACTTTCAGTAATAACGCTTATCTCCACTTCTACGTCTACAAATTTATTATCGCCTTTATATCTGTTGTGGTTTAGTTCAATAATATTAGCTCTTTCTTCAGCCAATATCTTGGTAACCTTAGTCAATTGACCTGGCCTATCAGGTAGATTTAGTGTGAAGCAGAACCTACGTCCTCTGGATACAAGGCCGTGATTAATCAGGGTATTGATAGTCAATACGTCTATATTACCACCGCTGATTACACAGACCACATTCTTATCCTTAACATTTAGCTTCTTGCTTGCAGCTAAGCTCAATAGGCCTGAGTTTTCTGCTATTAGCTTATGGCTTTCTACTAGGGTTAGGAATGCATCCATTAACTCTTCATCTGTTATTGTGATTATTTCATCTACATATTCCTTAACTATTTCATAAGTATTAAAGCCAGCCTTACCTACAGCACATCCATCTGCTATGGTCATCACCCTATCTAAAGCCGTAACTTGTCCTAGTTCTAGGGCCTTTAACATGGAAGCTGCACCTGCAGGTTCTACCCCTATTACCTTAACGTCAGGTTTAATCCTCTTAGCAGCAACTGCTATACCACTAATAAGTCCACCGCCACCAACTGGTACTAATATATAATCTACATCTTCCAAGTCTTCAAATATTTCAAGGGCTATTGTACCCTGGCCTTCTACAACGTCTAAATCATCAAAGGCATGTATAAAGGTGTAGCCATGTTCCTTTTGTAACCTTACTGCTTCCGCATAGGCATCATCATATACTTCTCCGGCTAATACTACATTGGCACCATAGTTTCTTGTGGCATTTACCTTTAATAGGGGAGTAGTGGTAGGCATTACGATAGTTGCTTTTATTCCTAATTTTTGTGCAGATAGGGCACAACCTTGGGCGTGATTTCCAGCAGATGAGGTGATTATTCCTCTAGACTTTTCTTCATCTGACAACTTTGAGATCTTGTTGTAAGCTCCGCGAACTTTAAAAGATCCTGTAAGCTGTAGGTTTTCTGGTTTAATATATACCTTGTTTCCAGACTCTTGACTGAAAACTGGACTGTAAACAAGCTTTGTTTCTGCAATTATGTCTTTTAAACCTTCCCTGGCTTTATTAAAATCTAATGAATCTGCAATATTTTTTGACATAATCTATCCTCCTAAAGACTAAAAGTTAATATCATGTAGAAACCATGATAATACTTATATTATATCATGGTTTCTACTACATAAATCATATTTAATACTTAATTCTTTATAACTTTTACATAACTATTTCTAATTATTAGGCTCTAGCTCATTGCCGCTTATCTTATTAACCATAAGGGCTAAAGCGGCGTCTCCAGTTACGTTACATGCAGTACCGAAGCTGTCTTGGGCTATATATAGAGCTATCATAAGTGAAAGCATTGGTTGAGTAAATCCTAACATTGACTCTAAGATTCCTAATGCTGCCATAACAGCTCCACCTGGAACTCCTGGCGCAGCAACCATAGTTACTCCAAGCATTAGGATAAATGGTAGCAGCTTCATGAAGGAAATGGCTTCACCGTGTAATAGCATTATAGCCATTGAGCAGCTTAGTAGTGTAATAGTACTACCTGAAAGGTGGATAGTTGCGCATAATGGAACTACGAAATCGGCTATATCCTTCCTTACGCCTAACTTGTAAGTTTGCTGTAGGGTTACTGGAATAGTGGCAGCTGATGATTGAGTACCTACAGCTGTTAAATAGGCAGGAATCAAAGTTCTTATGGATTTAAATGGATTGATACCTGCATATCCCCCAGCAATGCTAAATTGTGCTATTATAGTTAACCAGTGCATGATTATAATCATGACAAATACCTTTGCGAATACTGACATGATTGTAAATACTTGTCCAGTATAAGTCATATTGGCAAATATACCTAAGATGTGAAGTGGTAATAGTGGGATGATTGCTGTTTGGATTAATTTTTCAACAATTACTGAGAATTCCTTAACAGCCTTTTTAAGTACTTCACTGCCAGTAGCAGCCATACCTAAACCTGCAACAAAGGCGATTAATAGAGCTGTCATAACGCCGAATACAGGTGGCATTTCTATAGTGAACAATGAAGCTACTAAGGCTTCGCCTGGGTCAGTAGCATTTAAGTTGATGGAACCAACTTCTATGAATTTAGGTAGTACGATTGATGCGACTAAATAAGTAAGACAACCGAATGCTATAGTAGATCCGTAAGCTAGTCCTGCAGTTATGCCTAACAATTTACCAGCTCTTTCTCCTAGGTCAGATATACCAGGAGCTACGAAGCCTACAATAATTAGAGGTATTACGAAATTTAAGAAGTTACCAAAGATGCTGTTAAAAGTTGCTAGAATTGCAATAACTATTTCAGGTGCAACAAGACCGATGGCAATACCTAATATAATTGCAATAATCAGCTTAGGTAATAAACCCATCTTTTTCATATAAAACTCCTCCTTAATATATTATTTAGGTCGACCTTGTTATTTGTTGTATTAGGATTTTAATTTGTGAAAGCGGTTTCAAAACACATCCTAACAACACAAATAACGCTTATATTATAACATTCTCCATATCAAATGCAAGTTAATTTTTTAATGTGATAAAAAATTTTGATAGATATAAAGCTTGACTTTAAGGGCCTTTAATCTTTATGGACAAATATTAAATTTTCTTCACATTGACAA
>Ga0209537_1002103_pt1 | contig 20641 bp, 22 predicted proteins | sample BioPla4DNA1_FD_187698 | JGI IMG/M metagenome (GOLD analysis project Ga0209537, IMG submission 187698) | Biogas fermentation microbial communities from Germany - Plant 4 DNA1 (SPAdes) (version 2) | ecosystem: Engineered > Bioreactor > Anaerobic > Digestate | place: Bielefeld, North... | reverse complement strand
ATTCCCATAATAAAACTAATTGTATATATTATTACCTAAAACTGTGAAATTAACTACAGTATCGTCTATAAATAATTATGTACGGGAGGAAGCAGATTGTCAAAGGAAAAAGTCCAAATTTCCCCGATTCAGCTAACTTTTTTGATTATTACCATGGTTATTTCTACTGCAGATATATTTTTACCCTCCTTTGTAGCTAAGGAGGCAAAGCAGGATTCATGGATTTCTCCCATTTTGTCTACTTTAGTCATGATACCTGTTTTGATAATATATATAACATTATACAAACACCACAGGGGAAAAAGTCTTATTGAAATGTGTACCGAGATTGCAGGGAATTTTTTCGGACGAATAATAGGTTTATTATATGCTTTTTATTTTATGTTTGTTGCTATAGGGGCTATAATGTCCATTTCTATAGTGTTAAATATTACATTCCTGCCTTTAACTCCTCTGTGGGTTATAGTGGTAATATCTGTTCTTGTGTCACTGTACGGTGCTTACAGCGATCTGGAAGTGATTGCAAGAGTTAATGAAATACTTTTGCCGGCAGGGATGGGGGCGCTGGTGTTTCTGATTCTCGTAAACATTAACGAATACGATTTCAATTTTTTCAGGCCCATTTTAGCTGAGGGAGTTCTTCAGCCTGTCAGAGGCAGTATTGTTATTTTGGGTCATCTGTGCGAGACTGTAGTAATTCTGCAGATGCTTCATTTTACAAGTAAGCCCGAAAAAATTAATATTGCTATTTTTGTGGGGCTGCTAATCACTGGAACAGGGATGTTGGCAGGTACTTTGATATATGCCGTTTTTGGCCCGTTAACCGAGATTTTTATAATACCTTCACTTGAATTTGCCAGATTCTCATCAATAGGGAAATATATTCAAAACCTTGATGTTTTAGTTTTAGCTATATGGATCACAGGTATATATGTAAAGATTATGATTTTTATGTATTCAGGCTCGTATGCGATGTCACAGCTTTTTAGTATTAAAAACTACAAAACGATTATTTTCCCGATAGGTTTTCTGTCATTCAGTATAGCTGTTTCCAGCGTAGGTGATTATATTAGGGATCTGTATTTTATGCACTACATACTCCCTGTTTATTCAACGGCTATGGCCTTCGTTATACCCGGTATATTACTTGTAATCTGTATTATTAAAAGCAAAACAAAGGGAAGAAGGAGAAAGAGAGAAATAAATGGGTAAGTTCTTTTTTTATGGCATTATTATCACATTAACAGCCCTGTTTTTATTAATCCTCGGAAAAAAGCAATTCGGGATACGACATATATTTTTGATGATGAGTTATAGCCTGTACAATCTGATTTTTGAGCTTATATACGGTGAAATATTTGGTTTATACTATTACATCGAAAGAACTCATTCACTGATTTATATTATAATTGCGTCTGTTTTCTTATACCCTGTGATAGCTGTTTTGTATGTATCTTTTTTACCCGGAAGAAAAAAAGCTCTCTGGTTTACGTTAGGAGCTATAGTCATTATGCTGTTCCTTGAGATGGCTTCACTGAATACCCGAACAATAGTTTTAACGGGATGGAAGGTCATACCGTGGTCTGTTATAGCCTACATTGTTTCTTTTGTTTTTATAAATATCATTAATAATTCTTTACTGAGGGTGTTACCCGATCCTTAACTGTCTCCTGTTAATTTTTTTAATTACCGATGAACCTAATGGAATCCAGTTAATAGAAGTTCTGTAAAGCAGAGTCATGACACCTGGTATTCCAATAGATGCGATCAAACTGTCATAACCCTTATTATCGAGCTTATTAAACCCCTGCCTAAATTCTTGTAAATACAGATTTTTTTGGGTAATGTATTTACACTGCCTGTGATAGTCTAAACCCTGTGCAATGGTCCGGGCTGCGAAAACACCCATACTTAGAGAGTTAAACTGGCCAAAACCCAGGAAGGGATCGATGCTTCCACCGGCTAACCCTGCAAAAATAATGTTCTCAACGATTTTAGGATAAACAAACCCGCTTACATGATACTTGGTAAACTCTTCTATAATTGGATATCTAAGATCTTCATAGTATAAAAAGGCGTTCCAGTATTCATTTATATCCTTTTCAATACAATCTGACACAACAAGAATAAGAGAGGCCTTCTTTTCGCTGAAGGGAGTAAGATACGCATAGCCGTTTTTGCAGTAGTGCTGGTTTATCCACATATCAATTCTCGAGGTATCAAATTTTCCATGGACAACTGCTGCCCTCACATATCCGTTGAACCATGTTTGCCACAACCCATATTCCTTTGCATACAAATTATTGCCATTGGCAACCACTACAAAATCGTATTTTTTTTTCAGCGTGGTCAAATCTGCAAGGTTATTAAGAAATACTCTGGTTTTGCTAAGGGATGCACAGAGCTGATTTTTCAAAGAATCCCGTGTATTGGAGCGCAGAAAAAAGTAACCCAGTTTTTTTCCTGTTACCATAAGCTTTCTTGTAGGCGCAATATGCATCATTCTTTCAACAGGTGCCAGGGGTGTTATGTCCAGATATAATTTCTCTTTAAAATATCTCATATAGTCACCATGGGGAGGGCGATCTATAATTCTTAACATTGCAGTGGAATGATTAAAAGCTTCGCCTATAAAACTATTTTGTTCGTATAAATCGGGTACTATCCCCAGACGTTCGAGTTCATGGGCACATGCTAAACCGGCAAGTCCTGCTCCTATAATTGCAACTTTCACAAAAACCTCCGTTAGTAATTAGTATTTTTAAATTTATTATTATGGTCTGGATCTGGCAGGAAATATTTTGTGTATTATTTTACCGGGTGCTCCTTTCCTTAGAAGTTTTTGCTGTATGTTTAAAACAGCCCTTGTTTCATCGTCACGCAGTCGTGTAAACAACGCTTTGGCCTCTGGATTAACTACATTAAGCAGCGCATGATTGTACCATTTCTGTAGCATCATTCGATATTCAAGAAGATCATTCAATATATCCAACTCTGTCATATTAATAACTCCTGTAAAAAGCTATTTATAGAATTCCAAGACTTTTCATCTTGTCATTAAGATCTTTTATATGCTCTCTGTTATTTTTTTTAAAATCATTTATCATATCCTTTATAGTATTATCTTTTGTTGTCTTTATAAATAGTTCATATTTTTTCATAAGATTATCTTCAAGCCTGAGGCTTCGGTTAAAATAAAAAGAAAGCATATCTTCCTGATGCAGTTTAAACAATATCATCACCTTTTTCCGGAGCTATAGGCTATATTTTTAGCAAAAAAAAGAATAATATACATTATAAAACACAATTTTATTGGATAGAGCGGTGGTGAATGAAGGTAAACTAAATAAGGCAAATTAAAAGGGACTAAAAATTTACTTACGGAGGAAACCAATTTGGAAGTTGCAATTATAGGAGCTGGTGTTTCGGGTTTGTCATGCGCTTTTCGTTTGAACCAATTGGGTATAAAACCAACATTGTTTGAAAGACGCCCGATAATAGGTGATGTTATAAATCTATATGGTATACATTTAAACTGTTTTAATCTGTTTTCCGATAATCCGCTTACTTTTTTTAGAAAAAATTACAATCTAATAATAAAGCCTATGTGTCCTATTAAAAAACTGACCATGTATTCTGCGAATAAAAAGGTTTCTGTTAAGGGCAAACTAGGCTATGTTTTTAATCGTGGCCCGGGAATGACTTCTCTTGAAAGGCAGTTGCTTAATCAGATAGATGCATATATTTATATGGATACCTATATTATGGAATCCCTTATTGATGAAATCAGTAAACAATTTGATGCTGTAGTAATAGCAACCGGGTGTACAAATATCCCGAAACATCTTGGAGTTTTGAAAGAAGTTTCAATAATGCAGGTTAGAAGCGGTCTTATTGACGGGCACTATGAAACAGGGCAGGTTTTTTCATGGATGAAAACAGAGTATTCAAATAATTCGTTTATATATTTAATTCCTGCTTCTGAAAACAGGGCTGTTATTACACTAATAGCAGATAATATTACACCTGCTGAATTGGATTATATGTGGAAACAGATGCTCATATCAGATAATATTATCAATAACATTATAGAGACATGGGATCACGAATACCATGGCGGGCGATTAAATATAGGCCAGGTTGGAAATATCTATTTTGTTGGCAATGCCGGTGGTTTAACCGATGATTTTATGGGTTTTGGAATAGTTAATGGTATTGCAAGCGGGATTTTTGCTGCAGATGCTATTGTTAAGGGAACAAATTATCAAAACAGTATTGAAACAATGTTAAAGCGTTTGGATCAGATCCACAATTTAAAATTACTTGCAAACAGAGTGGAGAAAAACACCTGGAAATATATGACCCGGATAATCGGATTGCCGGGAATCCGTAATATAATTTATAAGGCATCTTTTTTGAAATTTCATCACATAGGGGATTTTATGGGAAAATTTATAAAGCAATAATCAGTATCGCTTTATATCAAAGATCAGTCTGGACACCGGGTTAAAAATAAACTCTACTATATCAACAGGTTTGGGAACATTAATATCTTTTACAAAAGCAATTAAATATAAAACTGAGACAGAAGTTAAAACCAGAAATAAGAATATTTCTTTAATATATTTTTTTCTGATATAGTAAGCTATTTGAAATAGCGAGTATATTACCGTTATTATAATTACAACTGTCATACTACCAGCCTTAATCATAAAAATTTCTGCTCATAAGACCTCTGTGGCGGATTTTTAAATCAACATCGTAACTGACTGGAATTCTGCAAAATATCTCACACCAGTTTCCCTTAAAATCTTCCCACTGTTTTGGATATTTAATACTGAAAGATTTATGAAAGCCCGTAAAATCGGTTCTTAAATCGTCCTGTGCTCTTTTGACAACCGAAGATAACTCTGAAGCTATTTCATTGGCGAGTATATTTTCAATTTTATTATAAAGTGCGTCATCATACTGGGGTGCTTCCCCCTGAATCTCAGTTAAGAATCCCTTTGCCTTAACTTTTACAGTTGCATGAATCTCTTCATCTGAGACAAACCGAAATAATATTTCTGTTTTCACTTCTGTTATATCTGCTGTTATCTGATATCCTAAATCATAAATATCTTTGTATATACTAAAAGTTTTATCTATATTATTATTCAGAATCAGGTATCCTCTCAGTTCTGTTGGTGACAGCCACCCTACAAGCCTGTCCTTATCAATCACCGCGCCTCCGCTTACATAAGCAATTGGCTGTTCGGTATCTTTCCAGAAAAGTTTCAGATATTCCTGAAAATCAATAGTAAATGGTGTCTTACTGGTGTAATAGAACCCCATAGTTCCTATTACAAAACCGTGCTGATATGATGCAAGGGAGTTCAGTGAAAGATCCTTCACATCCAGTGCAAACCCTTTCGCCCATTCTCCGGCGCTTTCAATCATACCTAACAGTTCACGGAAAAGGCTTTTTTCAAGGTTTGAAGGCACCTGCATCATCTCATGTGCTTCTCCCGGGGTTATAAAGATTACATTATCATACCGAAATTCCGCATTCCGGGTAAGAATGTCCGTTATGTTTGAAATGCCTGCCATAGCCTTTTTTTCACCAATAAGTATTATTTTGTTATGCCTCCAGATAAGGGATCTTGTGGAAGTACGCCTTAAATTTCTGAACGCTTCAAAGATCGATTTTCCCGACGCCGTTCCTATCCATGTTGTTGCTACATTTTCCTGGTTCTGTGTTTGTCCGAAAGGCTGAACTGACAGAACTGTAACTCGCTCAAGCCCATCATCGTCCAAATCAAAACCGGTCATAACAACTAATCCGATGTCACTTAACTCTTTTGAATCCCAGCATGAGCTTAAAAAAATACACATAAAACATAGTATAAAAAGCAGGTATTTTTTCATTCTAAACGTCCTTTCTTACCAGGAGTGTTTTTACTGCTTTTTCTTGATGTATGAACAGGGTCTGTCGGTTCAAGAAAAGAAGGCCTATATACCTGAAGTTTTGGTGGACCGTGAAACAATATATTCTGGATGTCTTTTATATTAATTGGAGTTATTGGTGAAAGGTATGGTACACCAACAGAACGGATTGAAGCCATGTGTATCAGCAATACGATAAGCAAACTTATTATACCGTACATACCTAAAAAAGAAGCAACAATCATAAAAGGAAATCTGATTAATCGCAAAGCAGAATTTGTAGTATATCCGGGAACAGCAAATGCTGAAATTGCAGTTAAAGCAACTACTATAATCATTGCCTGGGATACAATACCGGCCTGCACTACACTTTGACCAATAACAAGACCTCCGACAATACTTATGGAAGGCCCTATTGGTTTTGGTATGCGTATATTGGCTTCCCGTATTATCTCGAAGGTAAATTCCATAATAAATGCCTCAATGAAAGCGGGAAAGGGCACACCGGCTCTGGAACTGGCTATCGTAATCAACAACTGAGTTGGTATCATTCCAGGGTTATAAATAGTAAGGGCAATATATAAGGCCGCTCCAAATGTTGAAATTAAAAACGCAACAAAACGTAATAACAGGAGGAACATTGACATGTAATAACTCATGTAAGCTTCATCAGCAGTTTTTAAAAGATCTATAAAAACCGAGGGATATATCAGAGCGAAAGCAGAACCATCCAGCATAACAACAACTCTGCCTTCTAACAGATGGTTCACACATCGATCGGGCCGCTCTGTTATTATTTCCTGTGGAAAAATAGTTAATTTATTGTCACTGATAAATCTTCTAAGGTGTCCCGAATCAATAAAACCATCGGTATCAATTTGTTCTATTCGATTTTTTAGTTCTTTTACAAAGTCATTTTTTGCAATTCCTTCAATATACATAATGGCAAAGGTGTTTTTTGTTATACGGCCGTTAGTGCTAAATTCAATTTTATACTTTGATGTTTTTATTCTTTTACGCAGCAGAGCAAGATTTAAATGAAGATCCTCAACAAAACCCTCCTGAGGGCCTATTGCAGATACTTCAATCAATGGATTGCCGACTGTTCTTCCTTTTGCAACACGTACGTTAACAATAAGAGCTTCGTCAATACCGTCAATGAAGATGATACAATCACCGTCATACACCGCTTTCAGTAGCTCGTTGGTGTCCTTCGAGATTTTTACATCATGGGAGGGCAAAAGTTTATTTTTTATACTCTCTGCATTTTTTATCGTACCCCTGTCCATGTCAATCTCCATTAGCTGCTCAAGAATAAACCGGCTTATATTTTCCGACGAAACCATATTATCAAAATAATAAAGGCATGCCCTGCGATTACGCATAATCGTAAAGTCACGTTTTATAAAATCGTCACATTTATCAAATAAACTTTCAATATTTTGCTTGTTTTTATCAAGTGAAGTAGTTAATTTAAAAAGTTCTTCACTGCCTAATTTTTGATTTTTTCTTTTCAAAAGGCTTTTTAAGAATATCATGGTACTCCTTTCCATAATACTAATATTTTCCTTTATCATTTGCTTTACCCGAAATAATTATTCACAATCAATCTAATTTAAAGTGAAACTTGAATGGAGAAAGGGAAATAACAAAAAAGACGGGCTAATTACACCCGTCTACAGAAAGCTTATATGTAAACATAAAATTATTATTGAATAGTATTAAGTAAGCCTTTTTAAAGTGGATATATCTTAATCCACAATAAAAGGTTTAACTTCTTTTATAAAAGAATCAACATCGTCCGCATGAGCTTCAACCTTAATAGGCTTACTCAAATCAAGACTGAAAATACCCATAATAGATTTTGCATCTACAATATACCTACCTGATGTAAGGTCTACATCAAAATCGTATTTGTTTACGATATTCACAAAATCCTTTACATCATTGATTGATTTTAACATAATATTAAATGTTTTCATCTATAATACACCGCCTTTCATGCGTTTTCTGCAACAAAGATTTGTAGATCTGCAGAATAATTTATCTGTTTTTCCTTTAATTATATATATATTATATATTTAAAAAGTATTAGTCAATTACAATTCTGTTAAATTTGTTACAGGTATTTTTATCAGCATTGCACATTTATATGCATTCTGAGAAAATAATTAACATGATAATATATTTTATAAAATAACATGGGAATAATTAATTGTAAACAGGATGGATAGATATGAAAAAGGTTGCATTTTTAACTCTCGGATGCAAAGTTAACACTTATGAGACCGAGGGGATGAAAAGATTGTTTGAAAAGTCCGGATATTTGGTTGTTGAACCTGAGGCTTGTGCAGATGTTTATGTGATAAATACCTGTACTGTTACCCACCTGAGTGATAGAAAGTCAAGACAGATGATCAGGCGGGCAAGAAGATTGAATCCTGACGCTGTAATAGCTGCTGTTGGCTGCTATGCTCAGGTGGCACCTGAAGAAGTATCAAAGATCGAAGGTGTAAACCTGGTTATAGGTAATAACCGAAAAAGTGAAATAGTAGATTTAGTTGAGGAGCTTTCCCGGGATGAACAGAGAATTGAAGTATCATTAAGGAAAGAGCTAAAAAATTATGAGGAGCTGTGGGCAGAGGCTTATACCGGTCAGACAAGAGCTTTTTTAAAAATTCAGGACGGATGCGATCAGTTCTGCAGTTATTGTATTATCCCATTCGCCAGAGGTAGAATACGAAGCAGAAGCATAGAAAGCATAACGCGCGAAGCAGGGAAACTGATTAACAACGGTTTTAAAGAAATTGTTCTGACAGGGATACATCTTACATCATATGGAAAAGATATTGGTATGAGTACATTAATTGATGTAATAAAGGAATTGGACAAAATTAACGGACTGGTAAGAATTCGGCTTGGATCGCTTGAACCTCTTTACATGACAGAGAAAATGATAAAGGAAATGTCAACGATAGAAAAACTGTGTCCTCATTTTCACCTCTCTTTACAGAGCGGATGTGACGAAACTTTATCCAGGATGAACAGGAAGTACACTACAGCTGAGTTCAGAGAGATAGTTGAAAACATAAGACAATATATTGACGATGTAGCAATAACAACCGATATAATGACAGGCTTTCCCGGTGAAACCGAAGAAGAATTCCGAAAGACCTGCAGCTTTGTTGAAAGTATAGGATTTAGTCAGGCTCATATTTTTCAATACTCTGTAAGAAAGGGAACTAAAGCAGCAGAAATGAAGAATCAAATTCCGCATCATGTGAAGGAAGAAAGAAGCAAAATATTGATGGAGATATGTGAAAGATCAATGTTGAAATTCAGAGAAAATCAAATAGGTAAAACTACCGATGTTTTATTTGAGGAGAAAATTGAAGGGTACTATACAGGGCATACGGGGAATTATATACCTGTAAGGGTTTTAAGCAATAAAGACATATCCGGAGAATTGTTGAATGTTAGGCTGGTGAAAAATGGAACCGATTTTGTAATCGGACAAATTGTATAATGCAAATTGTGAAATTTTTGTAAAAAGAACATATTGTAATGTTTGTCTTAATATATTACTATTAGGTTAGTTGTTTAATATTTATGGGTATAAGTAATATATACTGTATACTAGTTTTTATTATGTACTTAACTGTAGTAACAGGGAATGGAGTGATGGGGTTGAACAACGAAACAATGATGTATAAAGTAGATAAAGATAATACAAACCAGGCACGTGAAATCCTGTTAACCGTATATGATGCATTGAGAGAAAAAGGATACAATCCAATAAGTCAGATTGTAGGATATATTCTTTCAGGCGATCCCACTTATATCACAAATCATAAGAATGCCAGAAGTGTTATAAGAAAGATTGAACGGGACGAACTTCTTGAAGAACTGGTAAAGGCGTATCTCAGTGAGAAATGATTAGTATAAATCAGGGCTGCCTTAAATTAACTAAGGTAGTCCTGTCCTAATTCAATGCTTAATAATTCTCGTATCTATCCGCTCTATTAATTTCACCATGTTATTGCACTTATAAATGCCCTGTCATGAAAAATATCCTACAGCTCTTATAGTAATCTACATAACATCATTGATGAATATTTCACAAAGTCTTGAAAAGCACTTTACTTTTAATAAAAACTGGGGTATTCTATATTATGGTTATAATATGGAAAGTTACGGATATAATATCCGGTGTTGTTTAAAATATTGAATAGCCACCTTATTTTTAATAATGGAAGGAGTTTGAGATATGACACAGTATTTAGAAATTGAAAGTGTTTATGGCAGGGAGATTCTTGATTCGAGAGGTAATCCAACTGTTGAAGTTGAAGTAATTGTAGAAGGCGGTTTTGTTGGTCGTGCAGCAGTGCCTTCAGGAGCGTCCACCGGTGCATTTGAAGCGGTTGAACTGCGTGATGGCGATGAGGGACGTTATCTGGGTAAAGGTGTTCAAAAAGCCGTTGATAACATCAATAATATTATTGCACCCGAAATTGAAGGAATGAACGTTTTCGATCAGGTTCTTATTGACAGAACAATGATTGAACTGGACGGAACAAAAAACAAGGCAAAACTAGGGGCTAATGCAATCCTTGGTGTTTCCTTGGCAGTTGCGAAGGCTGCTGCAGATGCTCTTGGGTTATCTTTATACCAGTATATTGGCGGAACAAACTCAAAGGTTCTACCAGTTCCAATGATGAACATAATAAACGGTGGAAAGCATGCTGATAACAGCGTTACAATTCAGGAATTCATGATTATGCCTGTTGGTGCAACCAGTTTTAAACAGGCATTACAATGGTGTGCTGAAGTATTTCATAACCTGAAAAAGGTACTCAGTTCAAAGGGCTATAGCACAGCAGTAGGTGATGAAGGAGGCTTTGCTCCAAACCTTAAATCTGACGAAGAAGCTCTTGAAGTAATTGTTGAGGCAATTAAAAAAGCAGGTTACGAACCAGGTAAAGATTTCAGGCTGGCTATTGATGCTGCTGCAACAGAAATGTATGAAGAAGCTAAAGCCAAAGGGGAAGAGGGTAAATACTATTTCTGGAAGACCGATGTTATGAAGACCAGGGAAGAAATGGTTGCCTTCTGGGAAGAACTTGCTTCTAAATATCCCATTATATCTCTTGAAGACGGTGTTGCAGAAGACGATTGGGATGCATGGAAGCTTCTCACGGAAAAATTAGGAAGTAAAATTCAGCTTGTTGGTGATGACCTGTTTGTTACCAATACCGAACGGTTGGAAAAAGGAATAGATCTTGGTGTTGCAAACTCCATTCTTATTAAAGTTAACCAGATTGGTACTTTAACAGAAACCCTTGAAGCTATTGAAATGGCAAACAGAGCAGGTTATACCGCTGTTACTTCCCACAGATCGGGAGAAACCGAAGATGCCACAATAGCAGACATAGCTGTTGCAACAAATTCAGGACAGATCAAAACCGGAGCTCCTTCAAGATCAGACCGTGTTGCAAAATACAACCAGTTGTTAAGAATTGAAGAAGAACTGGGCGAGGTAGCAGAATATCCTGGCTTAAAAGCATTTTTCAACTTGAAAAATAAATAATTATATTAAATAACAAAGAGGGCTGTTTCAAATAAAAAACTGAAATAGCCCTTTTTATTCGGATATAACATTTAATAAGCTTTTAAAAATATACTTTTTAACCACCGGAATTAACATACACTCTTTATTTGTGGCATGCAAAGGCTGTCATTAAGCCTGATTACAGTTCGGATATTTCCTGTCCTATTGTAAAATTGATTGATGAATGGGGTGTTATATAAATTACAAGTTCAATGCTAAATTCGTTTTTGCGGTTTCCAGGATCGTAAGACAGGTCAAAGGGTATTTTAAACTTTATTAACAAAAAGATAAGTGTTTGTAACTGAGATAATTTAACTCCACTCGACATAAACCGCTTGAAAGCTTCACATGACAGTATATTAATAAACTCCTTCTGCAAATCATTCATTCTTAGCAACCGCGTTACAGGTTTTCATAATGTATATTATGAGTTAGAGGGTTGATAAGTGAAATGTATACGGAGAGATACCGCTGGCCATCGCAAGCCAATTGATTGAAGGATTTTAAAGCAACTGCTTAATTTGTGTAATATGAACAAAAGATGTGAAAAAGGCAGATTCTCTGGCGCAAAAAAACCTTTTGAAGCGTGTCTTATTGAGTGTTGACGAATTATGCTTTATTATTAAAAGAAAAAGGCAAGGAAATGAGGAAACATCAATGAAAAAAATCTATACCGCGATTCTATTGATTACAGCCGTATTTCTCTTATTCAGCGTATCGGCAGATGCTACAGTCATGCGGGACGTCATCTTTGTTCCGGACTACACAAGCAGCTATGATTTAATCGGAAAACCCGATGTCATCTACCAAAACAATATGGCTTTTATGGAAAGCCGGACGATGGAACCTGAAAAGATTAAGCTATTTTTAAGACCCTCGCGGCAAATACTAAGTGAAGATGAATAGATTATTGAATTGGCCAAGTCTCTTACCGCATCCTTAAAAACCAATTACAGCAAGGCCCAAGCCATTCATGACTGGGTATGCACCAATATTTATTATGATAATGACCGCGCTTCCAAAAACGAGTATGTTTACGATGCCAACGGCAATCTGGTTGACACACAGGCGTCCGATTACGTACTGACCAATAAAAGGGCACTGTGTGAGGGTTATGCCAATCTTTACTGCGCTTTGCTAAGAGCAGCCGGCATACCGGCACAGGTATATACCGGTCTGTCCAACGGTGGTGATGCATGGGCCCCCCATGCCTGGACAGGTGCGTATATCAGTGAGCAAAAACGATGGATCATCGTGGATTGTACGTGGGATTCCCTGAACCGCTATAGCAATGGAGAATATACGAAAAAGGGAATGAGACAGGATTACTTTGACATTGATGTGAAGCGTCTTTCCAATACACATATTGTTGCGCTGACCATATTCGATGATGTCGATTATAATGCAGTGGTGGAGGAACAGATAGCGCGCGCTTATGGAAAAGATGCCAATCTTGACTTAAAGCGTACCGATCTCTATTTTTACTATGACAAGGTGTCCATGTCAAAGCACTGCGTCATACAATTCCAGCCGGGGTTTGGTCCATGGCGCATTCAGGAGTATTTTGATGAAAGCTGGGTGTCTTCAAATCCCAAAGTAGCGACAGTGGACCAATTGGGGAATGTGACTGCCCATGACTATGGTACCACCACCATTTCTCTTGCGCTTCAGGAAAGAGGAATGATAGCATCTTTTGAACTAACGGTAGAGCCCCAGAAATTTTATCTGTTCTGTCCGCCGCTCACTGTAGGAGGTACATTTGAAATCCATCCTGATTGGTTGGACAGTATGCACTTTAATTGGCAAATAAATAAGGATTATTACACCTGGAAATCCGCCAACCCGGAGGTCGCCGTTGTAGACAACAGGGGCAGGGTTACTGCGGTCGGCGGAGGAACAACGACCATTACGATGACCTCTCTAGATGGCCTTGAATTGGCTGAGGCGGAGGTTAAGGTGAAACCGGTTCTGGAGGCCATACATCTGAACGTCAAAACGCTTACTTTGGAGCCTGACACATCCTATTATGGCCTGTCGGTGAAGGGATCTCCTGAAGAGTATTATCCGGACAACGTGGGAATGATGCTTGAATTTGAATCCTCCAATCCCCAGGTAGCGACAGTGGTGGGAGGCCGGAGAATTGACGCTCTGAGTGAGGGTACTGCGGTAATTACTGTAAAGTTGATTAAATATGAAAATGGAGCCAAAGTGGTTAAACTAACCGATACTTGTGTGGTGACCGTGGCAAATAAGGGAGAAAACACGACGGCCACGGACGACAAGACGATAACCGCTGTACCGACGGCATCCAAGATATTGATTAATGGTAAAGCCTATCAATTTGACGCTTATACCATCAATGGCAATAATTATTTCAAGCTCAGGGATTTAGCCATGGCATTGAACGGAACGGAAAAGTGTTATGAAGTCACATGGGATGGCACGAAGAATGCGATCTATTTGTTGTCGGGTCAGAGGTACACGCCCGTAGGCGGTGAACTTAACGCGGGCGACGGGAAGAACAAGACGGCGGTTTTATCTGTGGCAACCGTTTATATAGATGGTGTCTCGGTAACGTTTACGGCATATACCATCAACGGCAACAACTATTTCAAGCTGAGGGATGTCGGGCAGGCCTTTAATTTCGGCGTCATATGGGACGACGCCACCAAGACCATCAGCGTCGACACTTCTAAAAACTATGTGCCTGAGTCATAAGAAAGTGTGTCTTTCCTTATTAGGAAATGAATAACCTATAGTAGTTATGAGAGCAAGAAAAGCTTGGACAACCCTGGGTAAGGGATGCCAAGCTTTTTCGTTGAAACGGGCTGATGAGGTTATGATGTATAATGGTAACTGCATTGCGTATCTTTGTGGAACGCAATTGTGTAGACAATTACCGGAGGGACCAGTCCCGTCAGCAATTTTACGCACATCCTGAGGAGCTTAATATTAATAGAACTTCTTCTTGCCCATGGTTTCCTGAATAATTCTTAGGGCTTCTCCGAAACGTTGGAAGTGCACTACTTCCCGTTCTCTAAGCCATCTAAGCGGATCTATTACATCTGGGTCATCTGCCAGATTAATCAAATGCTCATATGTTGCCCTTGCTTTCTGTTCTGCTGCCATGTCTTCAACCAGATCAGCGATAACATCACCTTTAGATTGGATATAAGCGGCGGTAAAAGGAGTTCCTGCTGCACTCATGGGATAAACAGCCGAATCGTGATCGGTGTAGTAAGCACCAAGGCCTTCTCTTTCCAATACGTCTACCGGAACACCTTTTGTCAGCTGTTGAACCATTGTCCCAACCATTTCAAGATGCGCCAGTTCTTCTGTACCAATATCATTCAAAATTGCCTGGGTTTCCTTTGTGGGCATGTGGAACCTCTGGCTTAAGTAACGGAGGGATGCTGCCAGCTCGCCATCTGGCCCGCCGTATTGACTGATAATATATTTTGCCATTCGTGGGTTCGGTCTTTTAATTCTTACAGGATACTGGAGTTTTTTATCATAAAACCACATACCTATACCTCCTTTTCCCATGGCCACGGAGAGTCTATCCACTGCCAGCAGTTCGGATTAGGTGAGTGTCTTAGACTAAGCGGGCCATATTTTTCTTCATACACTTTACGTAGTTTTTCTGATTCCTCAAAACACATTCTATAATCTTTCAGTGCATTAGTATCGGACGGATGTGTATCCAGAAACAAACCTAAATCAACCAAACAAAAATCGTAAGCCATTATCTGTTCCAACAGTTTCTGACGTTCGTCCATGTATCATCACTCCTTTCAAACCATTCCCCGGTCATTGGTTATAAGAATCCGGAAAAATTGTTCCCTTAATGTACTTTTCGTTGATAAGTGTATTGGCTTTTTCCGCTTGTTTTGTCGGGAGTTGCCTGCTCATCTCTGGTAAATTGGCCGGCATGTTACTTTTCATCCATAGTTCTTCTCTCTTTTTACTGTAGGGTTGGTAAAGTTCTTTAAATACTGTTCCCTTTTTGAATCCTTCCATGGCAGGAAGAATACCCATATAAACCTGATAGGGTACGTAAGCGTGAGCAAGCTGCGGTTTATCAGGCATCACAGGAATGCTGATGCTCGGATCCGTACAACAGTTTCCGGCAAATATCACCGTTTCTTTTTCCTTCATGAAAACACCTTCCCTATAATAATTTGCATAGTACATCCTATGAAATTTACATAAAAAGGTGACCAATCAATCAGGAAAAATAGTAACAGCAAAATGAGTTATGATTTCTTGACAAAACTTTGTTCATCAATTACTATCATGTATATATATTGAAATGGCTGTGAAGGAGAGGAGTAAACAATAATAGACCGATAGAGAGTATACGCCATGGGCTGGAAGCGTATTCGGTATCTGTTTTGTTGAAGTCGCTCCGGAGCTGCATGGTTGAACTTATAGTAGACCTGCCGGGTGGAATCCGATATCATTCTCAGAGTGTCCTCAAAAGGAAATTTTGGTGGTACCGCGGAAGATCCCTTTCGTCCAAATGCGCATGTTGGTGAAAGGGTTTTTTTATTGATACTGGCAAAGCTATGGATGATTGTTATAAACTTGAGGAGGTGTAGCTTTGGAAAGTATTTTTAAAATCTTGTCCCTATTAATTGTAGTAGCCGGCGCGTTTTTGGTTTACGGGGCTAAATTTATTGCAAAATCATTAGTAAAAAATAATGAAAATGTTCAAATAAAAGAACTGGATAGTACGAACGGCAATAATGTTGATGATATAGGTAACGAAAACATTGAATTTATGGACAATATTATTACACAAAAATCAGTGTCTTTGAAAAAAACAGGCTTGCTCATAATAATGGCGGGCTGTATTTTGGTATTGATAGCTTTCAGATAAAGAATGTAAGTTTTATATATAAACTAAAATCTGTTGGGAGGAATGGAAATGGACATAAGTAATATTCCAAAAAATTATATACCCGAGAATGTTGAGGACCGTATATACAAATTCTGGTTGGAAAAGGACTATTTTCACACGAAAATAGACAGGGATAAAGAGCCTTTTACAATAGTAATGCCACCACCAAATATAACGGGACAACTGCATATGGGCCATGCTCTGGACAATACACTTCAGGATATTTTAATTCGATTCAGGAGAATGCAAGGCTACTGCGCTCTGTGGGTCCCAGGAACAGACCATGCGAGTATTGCAACAGAAGTAAAAATCGTTGAGAAGTTAGCTGAAGAAGGAACAACAAAAGAAGAACTTGGACGAGAGAAGTTTCTTGAAAGAGCATGGGAATGGAAGAATCAGTATGGTGGAAAAATTGTTGAACAATTAAAAAGACTGGGCAGCTCCTGTGACTGGAAACGTGAAAGTTTTACAATGGATGAAAGACTGTCAAATGCTGTTCTTGAAGTATTTGTGAGGCTTTACGAAAAAGGGCTGATATACAGGGGAGAGAGAATTATAAACTGGTGCCCCTGCTGTTTAACAACAATATCCGACGCAGAAGTTGAATATGAGGAAAGTGAAGGTAAATTATGGCATATACGTTATCCTGTAAAAGGTGAAAACGCGAATTTAACAGTTGCTACAACCCGACCTGAAACAATGCTTGGAGATACTGCTGTTGCTGTGCATCCCGAGGATGAAAGATACAATCGTTTTATTGGAAAAACTGTCATACTTCCGCTGGTAAATCGTGAAATACCGGTTATCGCTGACGAGTATGTAGAAAAAGAATTTGGAACAGGTGTGGTTAAGATTACCCCTGCCCATGACCCGAATGACTTTGAAGTTGGTAAAAGGCATAACCTACCGGTAATTGACGTTATGAACGACAATGCAACAATGAACGAGAATGCAGGTAGTTATAACGGTCTGGACAGGTATGAAGCCAGGAAAAGAATTGTTGCCGAATTAGAAAAACTGGGACTGCTGGAAAAAACAAAATCGCATACACACAATGTTGGAACCTGCTATCGCTGCAGTACGGTAATTGAGCCTAAAGTATCGAAACAGTGGTTTGTTAAAATGAAACCCCTTGCAGAGCCGGCAATTGAAGCTGTTAAAAGTGGAAAGACAAAATTTGTACCCGATCGTTTTTCAAAAATCTATTTTAACTGGATGGAAAATATTCAGGACTGGTGTATTTCACGGCAGCTTTGGTGGGGCCACCGTATTCCCGCATGGTACTGCAACGAGTGCGAGCATATGCATGTGTCAAGAACAGAGCCTGAAAAATGCGAAAAATGTGGAAGCAGGAACCTGGTACAAGACGAGGACGTATTGGATACCTGGTTCAGTTCTGCTCTGTGGCCTTTTTCTACTTTAGGATGGCCTGAAAAGACCGAAGATCTTGAATACTTCTATCCCACCACTGTTTTGGTCACAGGCTACGATATTATATTTTTCTGGGTAGCGCGTATGATTTTTTCTGGACTGGAGCATATGGGTGAGGTGCCATTTAAGTATGTTTTAATTCACGGGCTCGTAAGAGATTCCCAGGGAAGAAAAATGAGCAAGTCGCTGGGTAATGGTGTGGATCCCCTTGAGGTTATTGATAACTATGGTACGGATGCATTAAGATATGCACTGACTATTGGAACTTCGCCAGGGAATGATATGCGTTTTTCCGAGGAGAAACTTGAATCAAGCAGGAATTTTGCCAATAAAATATGGAATGCCTTCCGTTTTGTAATGATGAACTTTGATAAAGATAATAAATTTGAATTTATAAACGTGGATAATTTTGCCTTACCTGATCGGTGGATTCTAAGCCGAATAAACACAGTGACCAGGGAGGTAACCGAGAACCTTGAAAAATTTGAGCTTGGTATAGGTCTTCAAAAGATATACGAATTCATCTGGGAGGAGTTTTGTGACTGGTATATTGAACTGGTGAAACCAAGGCTTTTTGACCGCGAGGCAAAAGGAAGGCTTGAAGCTTTGTATGTTCTTAATGAAGTTTTGAAAACATCAATGAAACTTTTACATCCGTTTATGCCGTTTATTACCGAAGAAATATACCAGCATCTGTATACCGATGATGATAGTATAATGATATCCAACTGGCCGGTATATCGGGATGAGTTAAATGATCCTGATTCAGAAAGAAAAATGAATACCATTATGGAAGCTATCCGCAGCATCCGTAATATAAAGGCTGAAATGAAAGTTCCTGTAAGCAAAAAGCCAAAAGCTATATTTGTAATTGATGATCAGGAAATGGGAACTATTTTCAGGGAAGAAGAGTCTACATTGATTAGGCTGGCTGGAGTATCCGAGTTCGAAATTTACAGGGACAAATCCAAAATCCCTCAGGATGCTGTGTCCAGTGCAATAAAAGGTGTGGAAATATATATTCCGTTAGACGAGTTAGTTGACTTTGAAAAAGAGATGGAACGCCTTCTTAAGGAAAAAGAAAATCTTGAAAAAGAGCTTGACAGGGTTAATGGAAAACTTAATAATGAAAAATTCGTATCAAAGGCTCCAAAAGCGGTTGTTGAGGCCGAAAAGGAGAAACAGGCTAAATACAGTGAACTTTATAATAAAGTGATCGAAAGAATTCGGTTAATAAAGAGTAAAATATAACAAGGTATTTACTTTATAAAAGCTGTTTACGGCAGCAGGTTATATCTTTCCCAATCTGCTGCCGATAAGCTTTTCTGTTTGAAGTTCAATTATATTCCATGATATAATTGAAAGGATAATGATAATTCAGTTCATATTTGATTGTTGAGGCAGGGAAAAAACAGGATGGAACTTCAAAAAAAAACCAAAATTGCATTATTAATGCTATTTGTATCAATTGTTTTATTAACAGTAGTACTATTTATTTTTGTTAAACCTGTTGATAATAACGAGCCGGTTCAGACTGTCACTAAAGGGGACCCGGATACCGTGATTACGGTTACACCGACACCTGAACCTGTCCCTGATGATAGTGGAGGGGAACAGGTTAAACCCGAAGAACAGAAAGGTCTTACTAATGGACAAAGATATTACAAAACTCTTGTTGAATCAGGAAGCAAGAACATCCTACTTATTGGGCAGGATGCAGTTTACCATGCTTATGATACAATTATAGTTTTAAGCATTGACGAGAAGAATAAACAAATGAAGTTAATCAATTTCCCCAGAGATGCGTATATAGATTATAATGACAAGATATTAAATGAATTAAAAAAAGCTAACCCTGAGCATGCAGCCGATCCAAGCATACAGAAAATGAATGCTGCTCATGCAATTGCCATTGACTTGAAGTACAAATCTGATGGCGGTGGTAAATTTGGAACAACGGGAAACACTGTGTATGCCATGAATTTCTGGTACGATTTGATGGATGAGGTTTTTGGAATTCCAATAGAAGACTATATTGTTATACAGACCGACGGTTTCCGTAAGATTGTTGACTTTTTCGGCGGAGTATGGATAGACGTACCTGTATATATGCATTATGAAGATCCTTTACAGAACCTGTACATACATCTCGAGCCAGGGTACCAGCTTCTGTGCGGTGAGCAGGCAGAAGGTTTTGTCCGTTTCAGACAGGGTTACACAGCTGAAGGTGAGTTTAAGACGTACTCGGTTTATTTCAGACAAAAGAATCAGAATGCGTTTTTAAAAGCATTTTTTGAGCAGCATGTTAACCTTTCAAACCTGTCTAAAGCAGGTGATTTTATTGATATAATATCAAAGAATGTAAAAACAAGTGTTAGAGGAAATGAAATTTTTCAATACGCTAATATTATGCAGAAAGCTGTACGGGGTAAATATGAGCAAATAACAGAGGTTATTGAGTGCCCTACAAATAAGAATATAAACGGTATACTATACGAGATATTAAAAACAGAAAACTAGCATAACATTTTATTAACTTAATAAATGTTCGTGTTTCTAACCGTCATATAATATCATTATAAATCTTGTACGGCACATTCTGTCGTTTATTTTTCATTGGGAAATAAACAGTCGGAGTAAAGCCGAAAAATTTATGTTAAACCTATTGACAATAATAATTAACCTGTGCTAGTATTTTAAAGTCGTTGTTTTGATGGACTATGAAAAAGAAAAAACTGTTTTATATTTGATAGTATGGGAAATATTATTTATAA
>Ga0209537_1002100_pt1 | contig 20647 bp, 18 predicted proteins | sample BioPla4DNA1_FD_187698 | JGI IMG/M metagenome (GOLD analysis project Ga0209537, IMG submission 187698) | Biogas fermentation microbial communities from Germany - Plant 4 DNA1 (SPAdes) (version 2) | ecosystem: Engineered > Bioreactor > Anaerobic > Digestate | place: Bielefeld, North... | reverse complement strand
ATTCTGTATGTTGATTAGGATGATGATGAGGTCTCCTTGAGAGTTCTCTAAGAGAGTCCCATGAGCCGTCATATCTACGTTTCCAACGATAGATATACTGCCTATTAGTTTTATAACGACGTGCAGCAGCAGAAACACCATGTTTTTCTGCATAATTAATTAAAGCTTTACGAAATCTCATATCTTGTGTTATACTTGCCATGCGAGGATGCTCCTTTATGTTTTTTTGTTTTAGGGTGATTCAAATATAACACAAGAGAGCTATTCTCGCTTTAATTTTTTGTTGGTGTAACATATGTATTGTAATCCTACAAATATTGATATTAATTATATAAAGCTTATTGACATTATTTTTTAATAGGTATAAAATAATCAAAACAAATATTATTGCGATGACGAGGAAGAGTACTTAGAAACCCAGTTAACAGAGAGAGGCTGTTACCAGCTGAAAGCAGCCTTTAACATGGTTCTTAGGAAAACTACCCTTGAGCAGTGGTTTAGTAGATATAAAATAAATCGAAATGCCACCGGCAGTGCCGTTATAACATTAAGTGGAATTCTTTGAATTCAATTTGGGTGGAACCGCGGATATTAGACATTCGTCCCTATAGGGATGAATGTCTTTTTTATATTAAAAATTTTTTCGAAGGGAGGAAAAACAATGATTAAAGTTAGTCTTAAGAATGGTTTGGTTAAGGAGGTGACTTTAGGCACCACTGTATTATCTTTAGCCAAAGAAATTAGCGAGAAATTAGCTAAGGAAGCTTTAGCAGCAGAAGTAAATGGCAAGGTGGTAGATCTAACCTATACCCTACAGGAGGGCGATGAAGTGACCATACTCACTTTTGAAGATAAAAATGGAAAGGACGTCTTTAGGCATACCAGTGCTCATATTCTAGCACAGGCTGTAAAAAGGCTTTACCCTGAGACTAAATTAACCATTGGTCCTTCCATTGAAAATGGCTTCTACTATGATTTTGACAGCGAGCATAAATTTACTTTAGAAGATTTAGCTCTTATAGAAAAAGAGATGGAAAAGATAGTACAAGAAAACTATGCCATAGAGCGCTTTGAGCTTCCTAGAGAAGAAGCTATAAAACTGATGTCAGAAAAAGGTGAGGACTATAAGGTTGAACTTATAAATGATTTACCTGAGGATGAAATAATATCCTTCTACAAGCAAGGTGAATTTATTGATTTATGTGCTGGTCCCCATTTACCCTCAACTAAGTCAGTAAAGGCTTTTAAGCTCTTAAGCCTTGCTGGAGCATATTGGAAGGGGGCTAGCAACAACAAAACTCTTCAGAGAATATATGGCACTTCCTTCCCAAAAAAGAAGCTTTTAGATGAGCATTTGGCTAGGTTGGAGGAGGCTAAAAAGAGAGACCACAGAAAATTAGGTAAGGAGTTAAAACTATTTACTCTTATGGATGAAGGACCTGGTTTTCCATTCTTCCTACCTAATGGAGTTGTTTTAAAGAATATACTTATAGATTATTGGAGAGAGCTTCATAGAAAATATGAATACATTGAAATAGAAACTCCTCTTATATTAAACCGTGAGCTTTGGGAGACTTCTGGTCATTGGTATCACTATAAGGATAATATGTATACATTGCAAATAGACCAACAGGATTTTGCTATAAAGCCAATGAACTGTCCTGGTGGTATGCTAGTGTACAATTCAGAAATGCACTCCTATAGAGATTTACCACTAAGAGTGGCTGAAATGGGTTTGGTTCATAGGCATGAATTATCCGGTGCTTTACACGGTCTCATGAGAGTCCGGGCTTTAACTCAGGATGATGCTCATATCTTTATGCTACCAGAGCAAATTAAGGATGAAATCAAAGGAGTAATGGAGTTAATTAATGAAATATATACTTGCTTTGGTTTTAAATACGAGGTTGAATTATCTACTCGTCCAGAAAACTCTATGGGTAGCGATGAAGATTGGCATCTAGCAGAATCCGCTCTACAGGAAGCCTTAGAGGAAATAGGTCAGCCATATAAGTTAAACCCTGGTGATGGAGCCTTCTATGGACCAAAAATAGATTTTCACTTAGAAGACAGTATCGGCAGAAAGTGGCAATGTGGCACAATACAGCTAGATTTTCAGCTTCCACAGCGCTTTGACTTAAACTATATAGGCAGTGACGGAGAAAAGCATAAGCCTATTATTATCCATAGAGCTATTTTCGGAAGTCTTGAAAGATTTATAGGTATATTAATTGAGCATTTCGAGGGAAAATTCCCTACTTGGCTAGCTCCAGTGCAGGTTAAGCTATTGCCTATATCTGAAAAATATCATGAATACGCTTCTAGTATACTTAAGCAGCTGAAAGCAGAAGGTATTAGAGCTGAAATTGACACTAGGGCTGAAAAGATAGGTTATAAAATTAGGGAGGCTAGAAATGAAAGGGTACCTTATATGCTGATAATTGGAGAGAAAGAAGAAGAGCAGAACAAGGTGTCCCTAAGAAGCAGAAACCTTGGCGATGAAGGTATAATATCCTTAGAGGACTTTATCTCTAGAGTAAAAGCAGAAGTGGCTGCTAGAAGCTTATCCTTTGAGTAATGTATTTTAAAGTGGCTGTTGCATAACTAATAATCAGTTAGTTGTGCGGCAGCCTTTTGCTGTTTTATTAGCTTTTAGCTATATTCCTTTATTTATTTGGCAGCGGGTATTTATGGCAGAAAAAGGACCGATGCACAACTAACAATTAAATTAGCTAATGGTGCAACGGTCCACAACAGCTACTATAGTCTATATTTCGACGTAAATCGCACGCCCCTGGGGCAATTTTATGACAGCTCAAAGGCTCCTGTATACAGCTGATAATACTTACCTTTTTGCTTAATTAAATCCTCATGACTTCCCCTTTCGATTATTCTACCTTGATCTAATACCATAATTACATCAGAGTTTTTTACTGTGGAAAGCCTGTGGGCAATTACAAATACTGTTCGACCCTTCATAAGTTTATCCATACCATCCTGAACTATAGCCTCTGTTCTAGTATCTATACTGGAGGTAGCTTCGTCCAGTATTAAAACTGGTGGGTCAGCAATGGCGGCTCTAGCAATTGTTAATAGCTGCTTTTGCCCTTGTGATAGGTTAGCTCCGTCGCCAGTTATTACAGTATTGTAGCCTTGAGGTAAATGCTTTATAAAAGAATGGGCATTTGCCAGCTTAGCTGCTGCCACTACCTCTTCATCGGTAGCATCCAATTTACCAAATCTAATATTATCCGCTATGGTTCCAGTAAACAGGTGTGGGTCTTGTAGTACAATTCCAAGGGAACGTCTTAAATCGTCCTTCTTAATTTTATTTATATTTATGCCATCATATCGTATTTTTCCGTCTTGAATAGAATAAAATCGGTTTATTAAATTGGTTATAGTAGTCTTACCTGCTCCAGTAGCTCCTACAAAAGCCACCTTTTGTCCTGGTTTTGCATAGAGCTTTATGTTGTGTAAAATAATTTTATCATCGCTGTATCCGAAATCTACGTCATTGAACACAACCTCACCTTGCAGCTTGGTGTAGGTAATAGTGCCATCTCCATGAGGATGCTTCCAAGCCCAGATTCCAGTGCGTTCCTGACACTCTTCTAAAGTGCCATCTTCCTTTTCCTTTACATTAACTAGGGTTACATAACCTTCGTCTACTTCTGGCTTTTCATCTAAGAAGTTAAATATACGCTCAGCTCCAGCTAGGGCCATGATAACAAAGTTAAACTGTTGAGACATCTGGTTTATTGTTAGGCTAAAGGTTCTTGTTAGCTGTAGGAAGGATGCTAGGGCTCCTATAGTAAAGCCTGCAAAGCCTCCTATGGCCAGAATTGATCCAATAATTGATACCACTACATAGTTGATATATCCGATATTACCCATTATAGGCATTAAAATATTAGCAAATTTATTTGCCTGGTAAGCACTGTCACGAAGCTGATCATTTATTTTGTCAAAGTTAATCTTTGCCTCTTCCTCGTGGCAAAAGACCTTTACAACCTTTTGCCCTTCCATCATCTCTTCTATATATCCATTTAGCGTTCCTATATCTTTTTGCTGTAAACCAAAATACTTTCTACTTTTATCTCCGATAAATTTAGTAACATATGATACTATGAAAACAAAGCCCAATTCTATAATAGTCAAAGGTATGCTTAAAAATATCATGGAAATTATTACGCTAGTAACTGTAATAACCGCTGATAGCAGTTGAGGGATACCTTGGCTAATCATCTGCCTTAAGGTATCTGTATCATTTGTATATAAGCTCATTAACTCCCCATGGGAATGGGTATCAAAGAACTTAATTGGTAAAGTTTCCATATGTTCAAACATATCATCCCTGATTCTTTTCAAGGACCCCTGAGAAATTATAACCATTATTCGATTATATACATAAGTAGCTATAACTCCAACATAATATATTGCCGCCATGGTTACTATGGCTTTAAGCAATGGTGTAAAATCTGGCGAAGTCTTATTTAGAAGCGGTGCTATATAATCATCTATAAGATTTCTTAAAAACAATGTGCCTACTACGTTAACAATAGAACTTATTATAATGGTTATTGTAGCAACTAAAAATTGCAGCTTGTATCCGCGAAACACATAATCTACTAACCTTTTTAAGGTTTTTCCGGGATTGACACTAGGTCCACCCATACCTTTAGTTCTCATCTTCCTCCGCCCCTTTCACTTGATATTCATACATTTCTTTGTATATATCATTAGTCTTTAATAATTCTTCATGAGTTCCTATTCCGCTTATCTTTCCATCATCCAATACAATAATCTTATCTGCATCCTGAACAGAGGAAATACGTTGAGCTATAATAATCTTTGTAGTATTTGGTATTGTTTCCCTAAAGGCTTTTCTTATAAGGGCATCGGTTTTTGTATCTACCGCGCTGGTGGAATCATCTAAAATTAATATTTTAGGCTTCTTAAGCAGGGCTCTTGCAATACACAGTCTCTGTCTTTGACCGCCAGATACATTGCTTCCACCCTGTTCTATATAGGTATCATATTTATCAGGGAATTTTTCTATAAATTCATGAGCTTGAGCCAGTTTGCAGGCCTTAATAATTTCCTCATCGGTGGCATTTTTATTTCCCCATCGCAGGTTTTCTTTGATTGTTCCTGAAAATAATACATTCTTTTGCAATACCATAGAAACCTCATTTCTTAGGGTTTCTATATCGTACTTTCTAACATCAACGCCACCTACTTCTACAGAACCTATCGTTACATCATAGAGCCTTGGAATAAGCTGAACTAAGGTACTCTTTGCACTACCAGTACCCCCTACAATTCCAACAACTTCTCCGCTGTTAATTTTTAAATTAATATTCTCCAAAACAAGGTTATCTGGATTTCCACTATAGCTAAAGCCCACATTGTTAAAGCTTATGGAACCGTCCTTAACTTCATAAATTGGATTTTCATCATTAACTATATCGCTCTTTTCCTCTATAACCTCTATTATTCTCTCCGCAGAGGATCTGGCCATTACCACCATAACAAAAACCATAGAAATAATCATAAGGCTCATTAGTATATTAGTGGTATAAGTAAAGAGACTCATTAGTTCTCCTGTGGTCATAGTATCTGATACTATCATCTTTGCTCCAAGCCAGGATAGCAATAAAATACAGGTATACACTGCAAATTGCATAGCAGGAGAGTTAAGTATTATCCTTTTTTCTGCTTTTACAAAGTAATTGTATAAGGTTTCAGAGGCCTTATGGAACTTATTAATCTCATGTTCTTCTCTTACATAGGCCTTTACCGCCCTAATGCCTACTAAGTTTTCCTGCACACTTGCATTTAAGTCATCGTACTTCTTAAATACCTTTTTAAAGTATGGATGAGCTCCTGTCATAATTATATACAAGGTTAGTCCAAGAAAAATTATGGCCCCTAAGAAGATTAATGATAATCTTGAATTAATTTTGAAGCTCATTACCATAGCTGAAATCAGCATAATCGGTGCTCTAACAGCAATTCTTATTATCATTTGAAAGGCATTTTGAACATTTGATACATCTGTAGTTAATCTGGTTACCAAACCAGCAGTTGAATATTTATCTATATTTGAGAAAGAATAATTTTGAATGTTATAATACATTTCTCTTCTCAAATTTCTAGCAAAGCCCGCCGATGCACTAGCCCCATATTTACCTGACAATACTCCGCAGGTAAGAGACAGGAATGCTGTTACTAGCATTATTAGCCCAACAACAACCACATATTTTATGTTCTCGTTTCCTATACCATTATCTATAATCATTGACATTAAATAAGGGATTGCTACTTCTAAAAACACTTCTATGATTACAAATAAAGGGGTTAGAATAGTGTCTTTCTTAAATTCACCAATATATTTTGCTATTTTTCTAATCATCAAATCCCTCCCATTGTTAGAACTCTAACTAAAACCAAAAAAAAATTGCCCTTAATCCGCAACTTTTTTTGACAACCTTGATATTAGAGATACTAAAGTATCCATTTCTTCTTCGCTTAATTCTTCAACCAAAGACTTTTCCACCTTAAGAATGGAATTATATACCTTGTTGTAAGTATCTACGCCCCTTTCTGTAAGTACAATCTTTTTAAGTCTGGCATCCTCAACAACACTTACCCTTTGAATATAACCATTCTTCTCCATGAGCTGAAGAACACTTGTAACAGAGGAGCGTCTGATATTAAACTCTTCCTCTATATTCTTCTGAAATATATCCTTCTTACCAGAGTAAAAATATAAAAATCCTAAAATCTTGCCTTGAATAGTTGTGATATCATACTCTGCCAGTTCTTTACCTATTTTTCTGTTAATTTTGTGTGCCAAAGAGGTCAACAGTATCCCTATGTGTACTTCGTTTTCCATAATAGCTCCCCTATCTTTGTTAGGTTTCTAACCATTCAATTAGTATAATTATTTTTTTCATCCATGTCAACAAAAATATATTTCCTTTAATTTTATCCTCAAGAATTGTTAACGATACCACCTAGTCTATTTATTAAATTCTTTACATACTCTGCATTTTCAGCACTAGTTTCTACCACTACCCTATAACTTATAGTTGGTACCTCCTGAAGGCCCCCTATACCACCAGACATAAAACTTACAGAGCTTAATAAACCATTACCCAACTGCCAATATACATCGTTTTGATTGTCATTTATATCTACAAAAGCATTAATAAATCCATTACTCTTAAGGCTTTCAGCAGCCTCGTTAGCAGTCTTTATTCCATTAAAATATCCTTCTATTTTCATCTATATCTTCCTTTCAACTAGTATTTATGCTTCTATTCTATAGCAGGCTTCTTACTTATATTTTGCTATAAACAGGATTTATTATGCATAAATTAGCAATAGCCATCTTCACCCTCTAATCTTCAAAATAAAAGCGGCTATCACTAGCCGCCAAGTTTTGAATATTCAAATTAGAATCTCCATTTTTTCTTAAAACCAAAGAAAGCTCCACAGACTCCTCCGGCGATATGGGTAAGCTGAGATACATTATCTTGGATAAATAAGCCTTCTACAATCTCTCTTCCAATAAAGACAATTACAACTAATATAAAGGTTAGTGGAATTTTCCCTCTTTCTATGTTAACAAAGGACCCTAGTAAAATCATCATAAATACTATGCCACTGGCTCCAAGCAAGATGGTGTCAAACAGTATTATGTTAATAATGCCAGTTACCACTGCAGTAATAAGCATCATAGTAACCATGGACTTAGAACCGTATTTTTCCTCCAGCATAGGACCTATTAACAAAATAATTAAGAAATTATTGAAAAAGTGGGCTAAATCTGCATGGCCTAGCACATGGCCCACTAATCTTATATAAAAGAATAAATCCGCCAGACTGCTTCTGTACACAGAAAATAATAGGTAGGTCGATCTCATCCTAGTTAATTGCCCTAAGAGCACCACTGTAAGAGATAAAAAAGTGAAAGTAAGTATAACTGGTGAATTGTACTTTATCCGTTTTATCATTCTTTTCTCTCCTTTTAAATCAATCAAAAATTATATCCTTAAAATTGCCTTTCATTCAATATAATAACTTAAATATATCATACTCTCTCACCATTTCAAGCTCATCCTAAAATTTTTACCATTGTTCGCACAGATTTGGTAATTCCGGCTCCTTTTCCAGAGCTGTAAAATTTTTATCTACTTTTTCCATAAGACTATTGACATTTAAAAAAAGTTGTATAATAATTATTATTACAAGAGAATTATTCTTTCTTGTTGTATGTACATACAACCTAAGAAAAAAATATATAACAATTAAATTTTAGGAGGTAGATTATTTATGTCATTAGTAGGAAAACAAGTTCAACCATTTAAGGCTCATGCTTACCATAACGGTAAATTCATTGAAGTTACAGAAGCAGATTTTAAAGGAAAGTGGAGTGTAGTTTGCTTCTATCCAGCAGACTTCACATTTGTATGTCCAACAGAGCTTGAAGATTTACAAAACAACTATGAAGCATTAAAGGAGCTTGGTGTAGAAGTATATTCAGTATCAACAGATACTCATTTTACACATAAAGCTTGGCATGACAGTTCAGAAACTATCGGAAAGATTACTTATGTTATGATAGGTGACCCAGCACATGTATTATCCCGTAATTTCGATGTGTTAATTGAAGAAGAAGGTCAAGCAGATCGTGGTACCTTCATAATTGACCCAGATGGTGTAATTCAAGCTGTTGAAATTAACGCTGGAAATATAGGTCGTGACGCAAGCACACTTATAACTAAGATTAAGGCAGCACAATATGTTAGAAATAATCCTGGAGAGGTTTGCCCAGCTAAGTGGAAGGAAGGCGCAGCAACACTTAAGCCAAGTCTTGACCTAGTAGGAAAGATCTAAGGGGTATAATATGATATTAGATTCCGATATTAAATCTCAACTCTCCCAATACCTTCAATTGTTGGAGGGTCCTGTGCTGCTAAAACTCAGCGCTGGATCAGATAGTTTATCTAATGACATGGTGGAGCTCGCAAATGAGCTAGCCGCCATGTCCCCATTTATAAAAGTGGAAAGAGTTCAATTAGATAGAACTCCTAGCTTTAGTGTAAATAGGATGGATTATGATCCAGGAATAACCTTCGCTGGCCTTCCATTGGGCCATGAATTTACATCCCTAGTATTAGCTTTACTTCAGGTTAGTGGAAGAGCTCCAAAGGTTGAACAAAGGATAATAGATAGGATTAAAAATATTAAGGGACAGTATCATTTTGAAACTTATGTTAGCTTAAGCTGCCATAACTGTCCTGATGTAGTTCAGGCTCTAAACCTAATGAGCCTTCTAAATCCTGGTATTACTCATACCATGATTGATGGTGCTGCCTTTAAAGAAGAGGCAGAAAGCAAAAACATTTTAGCGGTTCCAACAGTTTATCTTAATGGCATGCCCTTTGGCAGTGGTCGTATGACCCTGGAAGAAATTTTAAACAAGATAGATGCTTCTTCAGACCTTAGCGAGTTCGAAAACAAAGCTCCCTTCGATGTGCTAGTTGTAGGCGGTGGTCCTGCTGGAGCCAGTGCCGCTATCTATGCCGCCCGTAAGGGAATCCGCACTGGAATTGTAGCAGAACGCTTTGGCGGTCAAATTTTAGACACTCTTGGTATTGAAAACTTTATTGGTACAAAATACACAGAAGGTCCAAAGCTAGCTGCAAGCTTTGAAGAGCACGTTAAAGAGTATGCAGTTGATATTATGAATGGTCATAGAGCGAAAAGTTTAAAAAAGAATGAGCTCCTTGAAGTAGAGCTAGAAAATGGAGCTGTTTTAAAAAGTAAAACTGTAATTCTTTCTACTGGTGCCCGCTGGAGAAACATCGGCGTACCTGGTGAAATAGAATTTAAAAACAAAGGAGTTGCCTACTGCCCTCATTGCGATGGTCCTTTATTTAAGGGCAAGAATGTAGCAGTTATCGGTGGTGGTAATTCTGGTGTTGAGGCAGCTATAGACTTAGCTGGAATAGTTAACCACGTAACAGTTCTTGAATTTTTACCTGAACTGAAGGCCGACTCTGTACTTCAAGAACGTCTATACAGCCTACCAAATGTAACAGTATTAAAAAACGTTCAAACAAAAGAAATTACAGGTAAAGACAAGGTTGATGGTCTCACCTATATGGATCGAGCTACTGGTGAAACTCATCATCTAGATTTAGAAGGTGTATTTATACTTATTGGCCTTGTACCAAATACCGATTGGTTAGGTGATACTGTAGAACGTAACCGCTTTGGAGAAATTGTTGTTGACAGCCATGGTGCAACAAATATTCCTGGGGTATTCGCTGCAGGAGACTGCACAAACAGCCCTTATAAGCAAATTATTATATCAATGGGTTCTGGTGCAACAGCAGCCTTAGGCGCCTTTGATTACCTGATAAGAAACTAAAGATAAAAGCCTCTTTACTATCATTGATAGTGAGAGGCTTTATAACTTTTATCACTAATAGGAGCTAATCTAATTTTTACTATCTTGCTTTGTTTTAAAAAAGAATTGATACATAAGGAACAATATTAGGACAAGCGGTGATCCTCCCAAAAAATAAAAAACTGCTGCACAAGCAACATTCCCTCTCTTCTGCAACAGCCCTCTAACATCTATACTAAATACGATACCCACCTAAAAAATCTTCCTATATTCTCATACGAGACTATATTGCAAATTAATTCAGTAACCTTTCCAAACTTTCTATAGAAAAAGTTAAAGGCTAGAAAAGGAATCCACTGCTTTTTCGACCTTGGAAGCCTTTTTATTATATTTTTAAAGCTATAAATTTCTTTATATATACGTAAATACCCCTCATACAATTCTTCAGCACTGATTTTCTTTGGCTTATATACCACATGGGCAGTGTTATAATTTGATAAATTAAAATCTACAATTCGATTTTCCTCCAGCAAGGACGAATAAAGCTTAGTACCAGGATAAGGAGTTAAAATATGTGAGGTTACCGTTTCAATCTTATTTTTTACTATCCAATCTAAGGTATTTTTGAATACCGAGCAATCATCCTCATCTAAACCAAAGACAAAGCTTGCATTTATCATTATTCCTCTCTTATGAATTTCATCCACAAGTCGCTCATATTTTGACACACTGTTTTGCACCTTATGCACAGTATCAATAGACTTACTATTAATACTTTCAAAGCCTATAAATAAGCTCTGACAGCCCGATTCCTTCATTTCATCTAATAAATCAGGCATATCTACAATGTTTGAGCTAACAGCAGCATTCCATTTTAGCTTTAAAGGCTTTATTGCCTTTAGAAATTCCTTTGTCCACTTTGGATTTCCAATAAAATTATCATCAATAAACATTATATGTCTTGTTTTTAAGACCTTTATATCTTCAATTACATCCTCTATGGGCCTATTAATATAAGTTTTTATTGTTCCCTTGCAACTGTTATAGCAAAAGTCACATTTAAAAGGACAACCCCTGCTGGTACTGACTATGTTGGTATATAAGTACTTTTTATTATCGATAATTTTATATTTAGGGGACACAATTTCATCCCCCGTCATTCCCTCCATATCATAATATACCTTTTTAAGTGAATTCTTTTCCTTATCTTCAAGAATTTCCCCCCAAACCCTCTCAGCCATACCCACACATATTGCATCAAAATACTCAACCGCCTTTTCTGGCTCCGCAGTAATATGAATGCCTCCTGCCACTACGCTAACCCCTCGCCTTTGAAACTCCTTAGCAATTTCTATAGCCCTATTCATAACATCTACAGTGACAGTTATTCCCACCAAATCCACTGGACTATTAAAATCTATTTTTTCAATATTTTCATTCTCTATAACAACCTCATGGTCCTTCGGTGTAAGATTTGCAATTGTTAACAAGCCTAAGGAGGGAGCCATTCTTGTCTTTAGTTTTGTGTCCATAGGTCTTGGCTTCATGGCTGGTTGAATCAATTTAATTTTCATCTATAAACACCTCATATAAAACTTTTTCCCTTTATACCTTTAATTTCTTCTCCAAGGTAGGAACAAATGCCGCACATATACCACTTAAAGCAAAAACTATTAAGCCAAATAACAGAACCCCTGGGGCATCATCCTTATCCGCCATAAGATATAAGAAAGGCATACTTATAAAATACAAGACACTGATAGAAATTGCACTGAACTTTATAAACCTTAGATTCCCTACAGCTGCATTCTTGTCCTTATAAAAATTACATAGGACTTTAATAGTTTGATATAAGCCATATAAAAAGGCTATTACTGCTCCATACAAGCCTATTAGCCCTGATAATCTCCAGTAAGCTGATACTGGAATCACCTTTGCCAATCCTGTTAATACAGTAGGCAATAGGATTATCAGGAATCCTAGAATAGAAATAGCAAATATCAAAGCCACTATAGTCAAAGGCTTTTTCTTTCCCTCATTCATAAAAATCACCTCACTTATAATTTTTAGCCTATGGATAGGATAGCATATTAATTATCGTTTATCAATAATTTTTTATTGGTTATTAATTGTTTTTTTATTTTAAACAATATAAAAAGAAGCACCTCTGCTTTTACAGAAATGCTTCCTATAGATTTATCTAAAAAATCAATTCTCCTACCCTATAGCCCTCAGGCAATTCCTCTTCACATAAAAACTTAAAGTTCTCATCCCTTAATACTGGCAAGAATATTTCATAAGGTATTCTAGAAAACTCACAGCCATAATTGCTAGCTCCAAACCACTTACCTTCTTTGCTGCTTAAGTTTAAATCCCTAGCAAACTTGGTATTGTTGGAGCAATCATGCACCACTAAATCCCACTTTTCTTCATCCGCAATCTTCATGAATTTCAGGGTTAACTCCCTGCTCCAAATTGGAGATATGTAGCCATGTCTAGAAATATACATGTTTTCTCCATAATAATTGCCTATATTATTCTCATTAAGATGTAATTCAGCGCAATTGATAAAATCCAGCTTTGTATCTAAAATAGACTCCTTCTTTTTAAAGAAATCCTCAAAGAACTCAGGGGTCATTGGAGTCTCAATGCCCACACTTTTAATATATTTTTTTGCCAGTCTTATATTATTAATAACCTTGTCTGAACATCTAGAGGCACCTAGGTTAAATCGTATCTCGTCAAGGCCAGCCTCTCCTAAGGCCTTTAGGCTTTCCTCTGTAGCCAAGAGACCATTGGTGTATAGATGTTGATGAACCTGAGCTTCACTAAATTTCTTTATAACAGGATAGTATTTTTCAATTTCCATGAAAGGCTCTAAATAAACATAGGCTACACCGGTTGGCTTCTTTTGAATGGAAAGAAGTAAATCTATATCCTGCTCATAGAATTTTGTACCTCCTATTTCCCACATTCCTTCACCAATAGGAGGGATATCATCTAGATGTCCATAATTATAGCAGAACTTGCACTCTATGTTACACTTGTTGGTTTTCCTAACAGCCCCTAAGCCTGTACCTAAGAGACAGGAACAACAGCCCTTAGGAAACTTGCTATCATCTCCTACATAAAGAGTTCTATTTTTCAAGGTTTTCAGTCCTTTAATCTCAGCCTTTAATTTTTCGTGTCTATCCTGAACTGCTGCCTCTATCTGTGCAAAGGTAGCATATATAATCTCCTGTTGTTTAATCATTGGTTCCTCGTCCTCTGGTAGGTCCGAAAAAAATTCAAACCAATCCAAGGCATCTCTTTTTGAAATTTTCATAGTATGTCCTCCTCTATATATCTATAGCTTCAATTCAAAGCTTTGTATATCCATTTATTCTAGCTAATAGTATTATATATTAAGCCTATTTTCAAGCATAAACTGACGGATTTAATAAAAAACTGTGCCATTATCATACTGTAACTGGCACAGTTTTGCTATTAACAAAGCTTTGTATTTCAATTTACTGCTACAGCTCAAGCAATAAATGATTTTATTTAAATTATGGCCTCACTTATAACATAATATATATTGTCCCTGCATAATACCAAGGTTATTAGTTCTTAACATTAATGCTATGTTATCACCTGTTGATGCGGAAACAACTTCTTTTCCAATAGTATCTATTTTTATAATCATTATTTCTTTCTTTATAATATTTCCGTCACTATCCACTATATCCACATAATCTCCAACCTGAATATAGCCATTAGCTACTCCTGTTAATGCTGTTCCATGTCCTTTAATAACAAAAACATTTTCTATTTCCATACCAAATTTAATCACATTCTCTCTCATTAATTTAGAAATTAAAGGCTCTCTGTTATTGCCTATACTTGAAGTACCCATATTACCATATGACAGTCTTCCATTTATCACATCATAAATCAATTCTCTAACAGGATTTATATTTCTTTCAAACTCTAAGGATGTGGTTTCCTTTGAAGTATTAATTATTAAAATATTCTTTTTTCCCTTTGTAAAGCAGTCTATTGATTTAATGCTACTATAAAAAAACTCTTTAATATCAGAACCAACTAGTCTTTTTACAACTAAAACTAGCCTTTTATTTGTTACAATAAATAAGGCATCAGAAAATAGCTTAGCAAAGAGCTTGGTAGAAGGTAAGGAGGCTACACCAATATAATAAATATCCTCTATATCTAACAAAAGCTTTGATAATTCATCGAAGACTGGAGAATTATATATAGCTGTTTTAGTATCTTGATCATAACCTAGCGATTCTATCTGATCTCTAATTTCTCTAATATTCACTATATCAACCCTTTTTATATTATTTATTAATGAAATTGCATCTTAAGAATATCCTCTTATCAATATTTTACATTTTTTATTATAAGAAACAGCCTAAACATTACTGTTTAAGCCGTTTTTAAATTTGCTTCAATTTGATGACCATGCCATCCAAGAACGTCTTTAAACCATGGTAATGACAAATTTGCTTGGTTTTATATTCAGGTATTGAGCAAATTGTTATAAGTTCTAATTATCCTCCATAACCTTTCTAATATAATCTAAAGCTTCTTCCTCCGTATCAAATACTAGTGGTGAAAAATCCTTCTCCTTATCTAAAAGGATTGTCTTACCAAATTCCGGTGTTGACACTTCTATACACCATTTACCAGCAAATAATTTTGGATTCAAAATCATATCTATCACGCCTTTTCTATGTTTTAATCTATTATTTGATTCTTTACCTTTACTCATTTAATGAATATAAGTTAAAAGCTCAAGTCTTTACAAATCAAAGTCTTGAGCTATCTTTTATCCTTATGTCACTCTATTATACAATTTTAGTTGTCCAATCCTCACAATTCCAAATCTCAGTAACTACGTCCCTATAAAATTCTGGTTCATGGCATACTAGCAATATGCTGCCCTTGTATTCCTTTAAGGCCCTCTTAAGCTCATCCTTAGCGTCTACATCTAAATGATTGGTAGGCTCGTCCAATATTAATACATTAGTTTCCTTATTTATTAGCTTTGCCAATCTAACCTTAGCTGCTTCCCCTCCTGAAAGAACCTTTACCATACTTTCAATATGCTTAGTGGTAAGTCCACACTTGGCTAGGGCCGCTCTAACCTCGTACTGAGTATAGCCAGGGAACTCATTCCAGAATTCCTGGATGCAGGTATTGGTATTATCTTCTCTTCCTTCCTGTTCAAAGTATCCTAGATGTAGGTAGTCACCTAGTTTCACTTCTCCACTTAAGGGCTTGATTTGACCTATTAAGCTTTTTAACAAGGTAGTTTTTCCAAGACCATTTGCTCCAACTAAGGCAATTTTCTGACCTCTCTCCATATATAGGTTTAGAGGCTTTGTCAATGGATGGTCATAGCCTATTACTAGATCCTTAGTTTCAAAGATTACCTTTCCAGAGGTTCTGGCGGTTTTAAAGTTGAACACTGGCTTGGGCTTCTCCTGAATAAGCTCAATTCTTTCCATCTTATCAAGCTTCTTCTGTCTGGACTTTGCCATATTAGCTGTAGCCACATTAGCCTTGTTTCTAGCTACAAAATCCTCAAGTCTTGCAATTTCAGCCTGCTGTCTTTCATAGGCCTGCTCTAGCTGCCTCTTTTTAGCCTCGTAAACTCTTTGAAACTCGTCATAATTTCCAACATACCTAGTTAATCTTTTATTTTCCACATGATATATTAAATTAATAACTGAATTTAAAAAAGGTATATCATGAGAAATTAAAATAAAGGCATTTTCATAATCATTTAAAAATCTCTTTAACCATTCAATATGCACTTCATCTAAATAATTGGTAGGCTCGTCCAAAAGCAATATATCTGGCGTTTCTAGTAGAAGCTTAGCTAGTAAAACCTTAGTTCTTTGACCTCCGCTTAAGTCAGTTACATCCCTATCTAAGCCTACATCTGTAAGGCCTAAGCCCTTAGCAGTTTCTTCAATCTTTGCGTCGATAATATAAAAGCCGTTATGGTCAAGCATATCTTGAATTATAGCTGTTCTTTCTAGCATTTTCTCAAGCTCGTCAGGATCTACCTCTCCCATTTTTTCATAGAGTTCATTCATCTCTGCTTCAGCATCAAACAAATACTGAAAGGCTCCCTTAAGCACTTCTCTTATGGTTTTACCCTTTTCCAACACTGCATGCTGGTCCATATATCCTATTCTAACTTTATTGGCCCATTCAATTTGACCTTCATCTGGCTGGAGCTTACCAGTAATTATATTCATAAAGGTGGATTTACCTTCACCGTTAGCTCCAATAAGACCAACGTGTTCACCCTTTAATAATCTAAAGGATACATCTTCAAATATAGCCCTATCTCCAAAGCCATGACTTACATTTTTAACCGTTAATATACTCATTTTTATCCCCCAACAAAAAGATATTATATAAAATTCTAAAGAATTTGCTTCTCAACTTTAATTATATAGATACACTTTAACTATTTTAAACGAAGGCACTATCTATGTCAAAGACTTTCTTTTTGCTATTTAGGGGATTTTTTCTTGAATCTTTAATAGCCTTGAAAAATACAATATTAATCTACTAACTCTATTGTATCTATAGTCTCTATGCGAACAATCACCTTTTTATCAACACCTTTTTTATCTTTATAATCTAGCTTAACCCATTCATCATCTACATCTATAATTTCATATACTCTTTTATCATCATCCAAAAATGATACTATAGTATTAAAAGAAATTTTGCATTTATAACCTTTTAAATCATTTATTAACTTTGACATAGTATCGTCTCCTTTCAAAGATCTTTTTAATTTACGAACTTCTTTTTCTAGCCTTTTTACCTTTCCTGGATAACCAATATAAAATAGTATTATTAAAAATGCAATTAACCCAAGATACTGCATTTAGTCACCTCCTTGTTTTTTCAAAAGTTACCACATATCTATTTTACAATATTATGTCACAAAATAGAAAATAATTAAAAGGTTAGCTTTCGCCAACCTTTCTTCCCTTCTTATAACCTTTAGCTATCCTATTACTTATAAGCATAGAAATCTCCATCTTTAGTATATACGTATACCTTTCCCGTACTTTGGCTAACCAAATAATCAACCTTCTCTTCCTGTTCAGAAAAATATTCAGAGGGGTACTTATAGAAGAATTCATCAAAATACTTATGGATTTTTCCTTTATTTGAAGCTGATTCATCCTTTAATTTTAAATTAGTGTTCTGAAGCAAGCTGTTCAAAGCCTCCTCTTCAGTTAATTTATTTCCATTTTCTAAAGCCTGCTTCTTTTTGCTTTCCGCTTCCTTAATAAGACTGATATTGTGCTGCTCTATAGTGCTTTTGATACTACCCTTAAAGGATCTATCCTTCTTATACCAATCCTTGCTTTCAAAATACTTTTTCAACTGAGGATCCTTGAATATGTAGCCATGTCTAGCATAAATCTCGTTTCGTGCTATCATCAAATAGCATAACTCCAAATCCTCGATTTCTTCTTCAGATAGCTTTTCCTTATCGGTATTTATTAGCACATAGCCATTAGGCCCCTTATTATTAATTTTAATAGAAGACTCTTGGAAACTTTGGCTATTGCTCTGATTTTCACTAACTGTTGAAGTTTCTCTTCCCGGGTTCTCAATAAGCTTAATGCCTATAAAAACAACCATAATAGTTACTATTAATGAAAGGGCAATTATAATTTCCTTTTTATAATTTTCTCTAAGCTTATTAAAAAGCTCCGTCATTTTAATGGCCTTAATTTTCCCCTTTACCTTGCTTCCGTCCTTCTTAATAGACTGCTTATTCATAATAATTGTATGATCTTTACCAGCAGTTTCATTGTTTATGACAACCTTTTCTAAGCTACTATACTTACCACGGACATTAGTATTAATTTTCTTAAGCTTACCATCAGACCTAAACATTGGTGCAGCACAGTTCCTGCAAAAATTTGAGTTATGCTCGTCATATTTCCCACATTTATAACAATACATAAACACCACCTCTTCACAAGTATAAATAAGAATTTTAATGAATTTTTACTTATTTTGACCCTACCTTAACTTTGATATATTTCCATTATATACCATATGTTTTAATTTTTCTATTTATTAATTATAACTTTGAGCAAAAAATAAAAAGCGGCTGGCCGCTTACCATATTAGTTATCAATGGTTATATATTCTCCATTAAAATAAGGCACTACCCTTGTTATATCCTTTTGACAGCAATATTCTAAATCCCTTGTAAAACCTAAGTCCTTAAGAACATTGTAATGCCTTCCATTACATATAAAACTTGTAATATCGCTGTGCAAATTATAGGTGTGATATGCAGTATAGGCTAGATCTGTCATTTCTATAGGAACTATATCCTTTAAGCATTTAATGATATAACCACTGCATATAAAATCATCCATAGAAAACTCCCCATAGGTTCCTGCGTTCACAATAACTATATCCTTTTCTAAAGCTGCCAGCCGCTCTGCAGAAGCCCTTCCATTGAGCAAACAGCCTATAAAAATAGCATCCGCTCCTTTACAGCCCTGTATGGCCCTTGTTCCATTAGTGGTGGATATAATTAAGGTTCTATCCTTCACTAGCTCCTTAGTATACTCTAAAGGGGAGTTAGAACAATGGAAACCTTGAATTTTTAAGGCCTTTCTTTCTCCACCTAAAATGCAGTCCTCCTTATAAAGCTGGGCTAGCTCCAAAGCCCTTTCTACCGTTAATACAGGAATCACCCTCCTGCATCCATTCATTACTGCAGTAGTAATTACAGATGTAGCCCTAAGCATATCTATAACCAAAGTATTTTTCCCTTTAATCTTATCCTGCTCTATATAATCTGCGGATATTATAATATCTACCTTCATAGTTACATCTCCTGCCTATTTTCCTTCCATATAAGAAAAGCCATAAAGAATACTGTTGCTTGCCTAAAATCTCTAATATCATAACCTGTATCCTTGTATATTTTATCTAGTCTATATATAAGGGTATTTCTATGAATATACAGTCTCTTGGAGGCATCGCTTATATTGAGGCCGCTGTTTATAAATTCTTCAATGGTATTTATAATCTCCCCATCAAAGGCATTAAATTTATCACAAAAGCTCTCATATAAGTCTTTTTTCATTTCAGTGCTTATATTATAAACAATCTTTTCTAAAATCAAATTACTGCAGCAGTAGATTTCTCCTTTTATATCGAATCTTTTTCCTAAATCCATGGTTGTTTTCGCGTCAAGGTAGGCTTTTCTAATGTCTTCAGCCCTGTATACTATATCCGAAAAGCTTATGTGACAGGAAGAATAAAAATCCGAAGCAATTGAATCCTTTATACTCTTTGCATGCTCATAAACCTCATCGAAATTTCCTATTAATAATATACTATTACCATAAACTAAACTTACTACATCTTCTTCATTGTATAGCTGCTTGATGATATTTAAGGCCTCATATTTGTTGCCCTGTACATCCACCAGAATTAAGGTGGCTCCTTTTTTTAGGAAGGGAAGGAAGTTATCTATATGCTCCTTACCTATTTCTTCACCTTCAATTAAATCAATTAAATATCTCTCCTTGGCCGAAAACAATTCTCTATATTTATTCTCAATAGTGTATTGCAATAAGGGAATACAAATTTCATATTTCTTATCTAATATTATATATGCTTTATACTCACCTAAATATAAGACACTACTTACCTTATCCTTCTCTTCAAGCTTATCTATATTGTCATAGTAAATAGTATCCTCTTCACCTATTAGTCTAAACTTAATACCACTATTCTTACTAATTTCCTCTAAATAGCCTTGAAAGTTGTTCACAGCCATCGCCTACCTTCCTAATTCTATGACACCCACTGCTGAATTCCTTAGCACTTATAATACATTTTATCAAATAATAGCTTGAGTATCAATTCCTTACATTGAAAAGCTTTTTGGAGCTTTAGCTGTGGGATTAACTGGCATTTTTAGTGAAGATATTTACTATTTTGACTATGTTGCTTTGTTTCAAATAGGAGTTGATGCATAAAGAAAATAGGACAAACTACAGTCATGACCACCCGTAAAACGGGTGGCATGCTCTAGCCCTATAAGGGCATGTTACTGGCCGTGTCTAAAGACACACTGAATAGTCCGCCAACCGCATATTTTCTCAGGCTACCCCTAAAGGGGCTATTTATTTTTTGCCTTTG
>Ga0209537_1002099_pt1 | contig 20650 bp, 19 predicted proteins | sample BioPla4DNA1_FD_187698 | JGI IMG/M metagenome (GOLD analysis project Ga0209537, IMG submission 187698) | Biogas fermentation microbial communities from Germany - Plant 4 DNA1 (SPAdes) (version 2) | ecosystem: Engineered > Bioreactor > Anaerobic > Digestate | place: Bielefeld, North... | reverse complement strand
ATTGCAGCAGAATTGGCAAAAGCATTATCTTTAGCTTAAGTTTCTTGCTTGCAGCAGAAATACTGCACAGCATATTGACCAGAACCATAGAGGGATCAATAGTTTTACTTGGAGTAGCTGGTTTAAGGGTAGGCTTACATTTTGTCCTTCATTGGGAACTAAAACAAGCAGAATGCCATCATCACGATCATCATAAACAAGATGAAAAATTAGCAAAGAATAATTAAGTTTATGGCAGGTCTTTGATAATTATGGCAATACCATAAAGGTGGGAGGGATTCCATGAAAAAGCTTTTAACAGGAAATGAAGCAATTGCAAGAGGCGCCTATGAGGCAGGCTGTTTAGTGGCAGCTGCTTATCCAGGGACCCCAAGTACAGAAATCCTAGAAAACATTTCACAATATGATGAAATCTATTCAGAATGGTCAACTAATGAAAAGGTAGCCTTAGAAGTGGCAGCAGGTGCATCTATAGCTGGAGCCAGAGCCTTAGTATCTATGAAGCATGTAGGATTAAATGTGGCAGCAGACCCCTTATTTACAATAGCCTATGAAGGGGTAAACGGCGGCCTGGTAATAGTTACAGCCGATGAACCTGGAATGCACAGTTCACAAAATGAACAGGACAATAGGTTATTTGCACCTCATGCTAAGGTAGCCATGGTAGAACCATCAGACAGCCAAGAGTGTAAGGACTTTATAAAACATGCCTTTGAAATTTCAGAAACCTATGATACACCAGTAATATTTAGAGTAACTACAAGGGTTTGTCATAGTAAAGGGGTAGTAGAATTAGGAGAAAGGGAAGAAGTCGGTATAAGAGAATACGTAAAAGATCCCAAAAAATATATAATGGTACCAGCAAATTCCAAGGTAAAACATATAGAAATGGAAACAGAAAGGATTCCAAGGCTTAGGGAATATTCTAATAATAGCCCATTAAATAGGATAGAATGGAATGATAGAAAAATAGGTATTATAACATCTGGGGCTTGTTATTTACATGCAAAGGAAGTATTTGGAGATACAGTTTCTTACTTAAAAATAGGCTTTAGTTGGCCTTTGCCAGACAAGTTAATTAAAGAATTTGCCCAAGGCGTAGACAAGTTATACGTTATAGAAGAAAATGAACCCTATATGGAGCAATTTATAAAGGCCATGGGAATAGAATGTATAGGTAAAGAAATTTTCTCAGCCTGTGGAGAAATAAACCCTCAAATCATAAGGGAAAAAATACTAGGAGAGAAAGTAGAAAGTCCATATAAGCTTGATATAGAAGTGGCTTCAAGGCCTCCAGCCCTATGTGCAGGATGTCCCCACAGAGGTATATTCTATGCCTTATCAAGGCATAAAAACAAGGTTGTAGTTACCTCTGACATAGGGTGTTATACCCTAGGTGCAATGCCACCTCTTGGTATGGGGGATACCGTAATATGTATGGGTGCAGGCATTACAGCAGGTATTGGCTTTGATAAGGTAAACAAGATGGCCGATAGGAATAAAAAGGTATTTGGATTTGTGGGAGATTCTACCTTCTTCCATTCAGGTATAACTGGACTTGTAGATGCAGTATACAATCAAAGCAACATGGTGGTGGTTATCCTAGACAATAGAATAACTGCCATGACAGGCCATCAAGAAAACCCAGGTACAGGAAAGAATATCAAGGGCATAGAAGCCCCACAAATAGATATTGAGGCTATAGTAAAGGCCATAGGAGTTAAAGAGGAAAATATTAGGGTAATTGACCCATATAAGATGGAGGAAAATATTAGTGCAGTTAAGGATGCCTTAGCTGCAACGGAGCCATTTGTAATCATCACCAAGCAGCCCTGTGCATTAATAAAGGAAGTACAAAGAAGAAGGGCAGGCCTATACTGTCAAGTAAATCAAGACAAGTGTAAAAAATGTAAAACCTGCCTAAGGATAGGCTGTCCAGCCATATCTATGAAGGACAATGTAGTAAGTATTGATACAGCCCAATGCAATGGCTGCCAAGTATGTCTTCAAGTATGCCCATTTGATGCTATAGAATTTTTCGGGGAAGAGGTGATGTAAATGGCTAAGTCTTTACTCTTAGTAGGTGTAGGAGGACAGGGGATAATCCTAGTATCTAAGATCCTGTCTGAAGGCCTTTTAGAAGAAGGTTACGACGTTAAAATGTCTGAAATCCACGGTATGGCCCAAAGAGGTGGTAGTGTAACTACCCAAATTAAATTTGGAGATAAGGTCTATTCACCAACTATAAATATTGGCGAGGCAGATGTATTAGTTTCCTTTGAAAAGCTGGAAGCAGTAAGGTATATATCCCAACTGAAAAAGGGTGGTACCTTAATAGTAAATGAGGAGGAAATGTGGCCATTGCCAGTACTAGCTGGCCTAGAAAAATATCCTGAAGGAATAATGGAAGAATTAAAGGCCAAGGTAGAAAATGTTATTTCCATAAATGCAAGGACTATAGCAGAAGAACTGGGGGAACCAAGGTCACAGAATATAGTAATGCTTGGGCTAATAGTCAAGGCCCTAGGCTTAGAAAATATAGATTGGGTAAGTAAAATAAAGAAATTCCTACCTGAAAGGGTACATGAAGTAAATATAAAGGCCTTTGAAAGAGGGTTGAATTCATAGGATGCACTTAAGTGCATCCTTTAAATTTATTGCACTTGTTTTATCTTCTACAAATAAGATATAATCTAGTTATATTAAATAAAAAGGGGGAAATTATGAGGAGGTTTACTGATTTTAAAGAAAAAATAGTTGAAAATGTATCCAAAGTAATTGTAGGCAAGGAAAAGGAAATAGAGTTAATCATCATATCCTTTCTTTCAGGAGGCCATGTCCTTCTAGAAGATATACCAGGCATGGGAAAGACCATGCTAATTAAAGCCTTTTCAAAAACCTTAAACCTACCTTTTAATCGGATTCAATTTACACCAGACCTGCTGCCTTCAGATATTACTGGAATCAACTTTTACAATCAAAAAACTGGAGACTTTGAATTTAGGGAAGGCCCCTTATTCTCCAATATAGTCCTTACTGATGAAATAAATAGGGCTACCCCTAGGACCCAATCAGCCCTCTTAGAGGCCATGGAGGAGAAGCAAATCACGGCAGATGGGGTCACTAGGAAACTTAACATACCCTTTATGGTATTGGCTACACAAAATCCTGTAGAATCCTATGGTACCTTTCCCTTACCGGAAGCCCAATTAGATAGGTTTTTTATGAGGATTAAATTAGGTTATCCCACAAGGGAAGAGGAAAAGATGATAATTAGGAGAAACATAAAAAATCCCTTAGATAATATAGGGCCAGTAGTAGACAGGGAAGAATTAGACTATGTATTGTCTAATGTATCTAAGGTAACTATTCAAGAAGATGTTATGGATTATCTAGTAAATATAGTAAATGAAACTAGGAACAAGGAAAATATTCAATTGGGAGTAAGCCCAAGGGGGTCTATAGCATTATTTAAGGCTGCCCAGGCCTATGCAGCAATCAATGGCAGGGACTACATAATTCCAGAGGATATAAGGTACGTATCACCCCATGTACTTAACCATAGAATAATTGCTTCTGGAATAAATAGTATAGAGGATTCCATTGAATTCATAAAGGAAATAGTAAAATCGGTAGAAGTTCCTTTGGAAAAAGTGTAGGTGGGCTTATGGTTTGGTTCTTAATAGGGTTTATCTGCTTTACTTATATAATCAATAAAATTACCTTAAATTATGGTTTTGTAGACTTGGACTATTACATAGAAGTTAATAAGAAGACCTGTGAAATAGGGGAAGAAGTAGAAGTTACATCCATAGTTGAAAATAGGAAGCTCTTGACAATATCATTTTTAAAGATTAAGGAAAGGTTTCCCGAGGGCTTTAATTTTGTGGAGAATATATATACCACCTTTATACTGCCTTATCAAAGGGTTAAGAGGACCTACAAATTAATTCCAGTAAGAAGGGGGCACTTTTACATAAAAGAGGCCATTTTAGAACTGGGAGATTTTACTGGATTTAAGTCAACAAGCAAGCATGTAGAAATAGGAGAGGAAATAGTAGTCTTGCCCAAAAAAATAGGGCTGGAAGAAAACCTTGTACCCTTAGGGGCATTTAGTGGAGATACATCTGTAAAAAGGTGGATAATAGATGATCCCTTGATGACCATTGGCGTAAGGGAATACACGGGAAATGAACCCCAAAGGTTTATCCATTGGCCCTCATCTGTTAAGTATAACAAATTAATGGTGAAAAATTTTGACTTTACCACTGATAATACTGTTATCATAGCTTTAAATGTAGAAACTACGAAACCCACCTGGAAGCCAGTAGAAGAAGAAATGATAGAAAAGGTAATATCCATTGTCAGGGCCATTATGGAAGAGTTTGAAAGGCTAAAGATACCCTATGGACTTGCAACAAATGGTCACATTAACATACCTACAAATCCCAAAAATCATTTTTACCATCCAGGCTTGGGACAAAACCACCTTAATAATCTACTAGAGACCTTAGGCAAAATCACCTATAAGCTGCCTGGCTTTTTTGAAAATACCCTAAAGGAAATAGAAAAGAAAAAGGGACATTTTACTACAATTGTAATAATTACGCCTAGGATTTTGGATACCTATATAGGGCCTATAAATAACCTAAGCAAAGCAGTAAATAGGCTAGTCCTCATATCTTTGGAAGATGAGCACCTTTCCAGTTTAAACAATAACATTATTAAGTATAGGGGTAAATAATATGATTGATTTAATTATACTTGAGCTTATTTCCTTAATATCTTTTCTGTATTCAATAATCCTAATGTTTACCTCCATTGCCCCTCTTAGGGAAATGGTTTTAGTCTTTGTATTTACAGTTGTAGTATCCCTGATCTTTGCCTTGAACTATAGAAAATCAAGATTTTTTGAAGTCTTTTATCTTTTATTATTCCTCCCCATATTATTCTATAGAAGCAAGACAGCCATATTCTTCTTTATTATGGTTGGAGCCTTTACCTATATCTACATTAAAAAATCCCTACTTAGGGGCAACCATTATGAATATGTAGATAAGTTGAAGATGTCGTACCTTTTATATGGATTTTTAATAATCATGAGGTCACCATTCTATGACTTATCTGGTTCCATAAGTGATGGCCTGGTATTTATCATCGTTTACCTAGTTTCTTCTACAATATTAGCCAGATTACAAAGACATTTAGATTCTAAAATGGATCTTAAAAAGATTAGAAAAACAAATATAAAATACTTAATGATTCTGGCCATTGTCTTTTTCTTCATGGTATTTGAAAGCCTTAGGGCAGGTTTTGCCAATGCGGTAGATGGCATAATAAGGCTTCTCTACTATCCCATATACTTACTATCCCGAAACATAGACTTTTCAGGAGACTGGGGCTTGGAAGAAAATATTTTTTTTACCCCATATATTCCTGAACAACAAATCCCTATGGAAGAGATAGGAGAAGCTGTTACTCCCCATAAAGCTAGTATCCTTGTCTTTTTAGATATATTTGTTAAGATAATAGTCTTTATAGTAGCCATAGTTATAGTATACCTTGCATACAAACTACTGATGAAAATAGGGGAGAGGAAGGATACCGATACTTTAGATTATATTGAGGAAAGGGAGTTTATAAGGGATGGTAAAAAGGAGAAAAAAAGGAAGACTAGGCTCTTTAAAGATAGATTTCCTAGAGGGCCCAAAGACCAGGTTAGATATTATTATAGAAAATATCTAAATAAAGTAAGAAGTGTAAATGAAATAGAACCTAGCGATACATCCCTAGATGTTAACAACAAGGCAACTGGTTTTGACAGAGGGGTTATTGAAAAAATAAGAGAAATATATATAAATATTAGGTATGGCAATAAGGAAGCAAAAGCAGAAACAGTAAAGGAAATGGAAGAACTATACAAAAAATTATAAAAGACCGTTTAAAACGGTCTTTTAAATTATTTATGCTCTTTTAATAATCGATCCCTAATATCCCACAGGTCTTGTGATAAGTCTACAATATACCTATGGGGTCTTTCAAACCTCTTAACCTCATCCCATAATAAGTCTAATTGTTCCTTACAATAATTTCGTATTTCGTGGATATTTGGACTTTCATATATGCATTTACCCTTATCGAAGATTTTTACTAAGAGTTTTTTAACGTAGAAATTGTCTAAGGTTTTTCTTTTCCAAGTATAGATAGGATGGAAGATTTCATAGGGTTTAGATTCATCTATTTCCTCATCATGTAAAGTAATTACATCGGCAATGGCCTTGTTAGTCCCCTTATCGAAAAACCTATATACCTGTTTAAAGCCTGGATTAGTGATTTTACCCACATTTTCACTAATCTTAATTTTAGGCACTAGTTGTCCGTCCTTTTCTATGGCTACCAGCTTATATACTCCACCGAATACAGGCTGAGACTTGGCAGTTATTAATCTTTCACCTACACCGAAGGAATCTATTTCAGCTCCCTGTAAAAGCAGTTCCCTAATTACATATTCATCTAAGGAGCTAGATGCAATTATTTGACAGTCAGGATAACCAGCTTCATCAAGGATTCTTCTGCATTCCTTAGATAGGTATGCAAGATCACCGCTGTCAATTCTAATGCCCTTTGGCCTGTAGCCCCTTGGTACCACTTCCTCATCAAAGACTCTTATGGCATTAGGTAGTCCTTCTTTTAAAACATCATAAGTATCTACTAACAATACGCAATTATCTGGATAAGTCCTAGCATAAGCCCTAAAGGCCTCTAACTCGCTGGGGAACATCTGAACCCAGCTGTGGGCCATAGTACCTAAGGCAGGAATATCAAAGTCCCTATCCACTATAGTGTTTGCAGTGCCTATGCACCCTCCTATGTAAGCCGCTCTAGCACCTAGTATTGCCCCTTCATAGCCTTGTGCCCTTCTTGAGCCAAATTCCATTACAGTCCTACCATCTGCTGCTCTAACTATTCTGTTGGCCTTTGTGGCAATTAGGCTTTGATGATTAATTGTTAAAAGCACCATAGTCTCTATTAATTGTGCTTGTACTATAGGACCTCTTACGATTACTATGGGTTCATAGGGAAATATAGGTGTTCCTTCTGGAATAGCCCAGACATCGCATTGAAATTCAAAGTTTCTTAAGTAATCTAAGAACTTCTGACTAAAAATCTTTTTAGATTCAAAATAAGCTATGTCCTCTTCATCAAATCTTAGGTTTTTTAAGTACTCTATAAGCTGCTCTACACCTGCCATTATGGCAAAACCACCGTTGTCAGGAATAGACCTAAAGAACATATCAAAATATGCAATTTGGTCTTCCATACCATTTTCAATGTAACCATTGGCCATGGTGAACTCATAATAATCAGCTAGCATTGTAAGGTTTTTACTAGGCTTCCAATCTAAATTTATCATTTGTAATCTCCTTTTTAGTGGTATTATTATTTTTATTATAGACCTTAGATTAAAAAAATTCAAGAAATGCAAAAAATTCACAAAAAAAAGGATAATATATTCTTATAAAATATATTATCCTACAAAGGGGGAAGATTTATATATTATTTAATAATAATTTGCCCTTATCAGTAATCCTTAGGGTTTTTATTGTACTTATACTGCAAATAGAACTATAAGCACACCCGCCACATTTTGTATCACAGTTGGGCCTAGTTTCATCTTCCACTATATAGCCCAGGCGAATTAGTTGAAATATGGCTTCCTTAACTAATTCCTCATCCATATTTAAATTATTAGCTATTGAAGTAGTGGAATAGACCCTAATTCTACTAATCTCCTTTAAAACTTCTTTTAACATAAAATCGCTCCTAAAAGCCTAATAGTCTACCGACTTGGTAGATAAGGACTGCAACTATCCAACCTAAGATAAAAGTGTATACAGCCATGAAAATAGTCCATTTAATAGAATTGGTCTCCCTCTTTACAGTACCTAAAACTGCAGCACAGGGAGTATATAAAAGGGTCATTGCTAGGAAGGAAACAGCAGTTAAAGGCGTAAATACCTCCTGTAAAGCTAAGATCAATTCAGTTCCCTCGCTAACTCCAGCATAAACCATGCCCAGTATGGCAACTACGGCTTCCTTAGCTGCAATACCTGCAAATAGGCTGACAGTAGCCTGCCAAGTTCCAAAGCCGGCAGGTTTAAATATTGGGGCTAAAATAGTACCAATCCTACCTAAGATACTTTCTTGACTGTAGGGCTCTACTCCAAAGGGGAGTACGGATAAGACCCAAAGCAAAGCCACTACAACAAATATAATGCTTCCTGCCCTATATAAGAAATCCCAGACCTTATCCCACATGCTTCTAACAACATATTTAAATATGGGCAGCCTATAGGGAGGTAGTTCCATAATAAAATGGGATGATTCCTCTTTAAATAAGAACTTAGAGAATATTTTGCCCATGACTAAGGCAGTGATTATTCCAAAGGCATAAAGTAAAAACAGTACTATACCACCATGGCTTGGGAAAAAGGCTGCAATAAAGACCAGATAAATGGGCAGCCTTGCTCCACAGGACATGAATGGGTTTATGAGCAATGCAATCATCCTGTCCTTTTTATTATCCAAGGTCCTTGTAGCCATTATACCTGGAACATTACAACCAAAGCCCACTATCATGGAAATAAAAGTTTTTCCATGAAGGCCAAGGGCCCTCATTAGTCCATCCATTACATAGGCAGCCCTTGCCATATAACCAGTATCTTCCAATATCCCAATGAAGAAATACAATACAACAATTAGTGGTATAAATTCAAATACTGTTCCAATTCCACCAAAGATACCTTCAGCAATGAAGGATTTTAGCCATTCTGGTGAGTTAATCAAAGTAAGAAGGTCTGCTACTTTTTCTCCGATAAATCCAACAAAATCACCCACATAGCCGCCTAATAGATCTTGTCCAATGGCAAAAGTTAATTGAAAGATTACAAACATAATTATTGCAAAAATAGGGATACCAAAATACTTATGAGTAACTACCTTGTCAATCTTATCCGTTAGGGTTTCAACTTCCCTTATAGGTTTTTTTACAGCTGAACCAATGATATTTCCTATGAAGGCATATCTTCTATCTACTATCTCCAATTCATAAACAGCTGCCTTCTCCTTAATAGATGACAATACATCCCTTGGCAGTTCAAAATCTTTTTCTACAAGCTTGAAGATTTCTTCGTCCCCTTCAAGAAGCTTAACAGCTAACCATTTATTGGGGTATTTTGAATTTGAACTATCCAGTAAAGATTCTATCTTTTCAATTTCCCTGTCTATTTCTTCACCATAGCTAATATTTATCTTGGGATACTCACCACTTTTGGCGTATTCAACAGCCTTTTCAATTAAATCCTCTAGGCCCTTGTTCTTAGATGCAACAGTAGCTATTACTGGAATCCCTAAGTTTTTAGACAGAGTATTAATATCTATTTCAATATTTTTTTGCCTTGCCTCATCCATCATATTAAGGGCAACCACTACCTTTACACCCATTTCCAACAATTGGGTTGTTAGATAAAGGTTTCTTTCTAGATTAGTAGCATCTACCACATTGATTACAACATCGGAACTGCCACTTAATATGAAGTCTCTGGCTACTATTTCATCTTCAGAATAAGCCCCTAGGCTGTAGGTACCTGGTAAATCGAAGACGGTATATTGTACTTCCTTATATTTAAATTTTCCTTCCTTTTTTTCAACAGTAACTCCTGGCCAGTTTCCAATATGCTGATTAGAACCTGTTAAAGCATTAAATAAAGTGGTCTTCCCACTATTGGGGTTGCCCACTAAAGCAATAGTTCCCATTATTAAATCCTCCTAACCTGATGACAACAATTATCAGTTCTTCTCAAAATAACATGGCTCTACCAATACCTTTGATGCTAGGCCTCTTCCTAGAGCCAGCTTATTGCCTGACAAGTTTAAGATAATAGGTCCAAAATCGTTTTTTACTACTTTAACAATGGCATTTCTATACAATCCCAGCTCGTATAACCTTTTATTAGCCTTACAGCCACTTAAAACTCCTTTAATTTTCCCATATTCATTAGGCTTTAAAGAAGATAAATAGACATCTCCCATGACAATCATCCTTCCAAGTTTATGTAAAGTAGATACTGATAATCATTATCATCCTTGTAATTATAATTATAATATATTCTGTAAGTAGTGGCAATAGTTTTAAATTTTTTTGACAATATTGACTTCTTACGGAGAAATTTAGAACATAATCCATTACCATCTTAGGAGAGGAATTTATCAAGGAAGTGAATTTTACAGTACAATAGCTGAATTATCCAAATCGTTAATAAAATACCAAAGTGCTATAATGCTGGCAAAGGAGATGATAAGAATGAAAAAGAAAATGCTAACAATCACGGCCCTATTATTATCATTACTTTTAATCCTATCTGGATGTAAGTCTGACCCAGTGGATAAGGAGCAAACTGAAACAGATTCTGGTGAAAAAATAGTTTTGACTTCTAGTGCTCAAGGATTTGCAGGAGAGGTTGAAGTTACTCTAACCATAGAAGATGGAAAATTAACCTCTGTAACTGCAAAAGGGGAAAATGAAACACCAGAAATAGGTGGCCAGGCCTTAGAAATACTGCCTATTAAAATGGTGGAGGCAAACTCAGCAGATGTTGACATAGTCTCAGGGGCTACCATGACTTCAAATGCTATTATTGAAGCAGCAAACAAGGCTTTAAAAGAAGCACATATAGAACTTGAAAAAATAGAAATAGGAAAAAAGACTTTGGAATTCACCCCAGGAACATACATTGGTGAGGCTTATGGAAAATGGAATCAATACACCAAGGAAGGATTTAGATTTGGCGTTCCAAATCCAGTTACACCAATGAAAGCAACAGTTGTTGTTGATAGTGACAGGATTGTATCTATAGAAATCAGCGACATATGTGAAACTCCTGGCTTTTACGAGCCTGTTCTTGAATTTATGGTCCCAGACATAATCAAACACCAAAGTTTAGCAGTTGATGTAGTTAGTGGATGTACAGAGACTAGCATGGGTGTATTAAGGGCAGTAGAGGAGGCATTGTTAAAGGCAGGAGCCTCTAAGGCTGACCTATATTCTCCTATTGAAAGAAGTACAGAGACAGAAGAGTATTATGCAGATATTGTTATTGTAGGAGCAGGTGGAAGTGGTTCAGCTGCAGCCTTAGCAGCCACTGAAGCAGGAGCTAAAGTTGTCATTATGGAGAAGACTGGTAAAGTAGGAGGAATGAGTGTACTATCAACAGGCTTTATAGGACCAGAAAGTAAAGTACAAAAAGAAGCTGGATCTACTGTAACTGTTAAAGAATTATTTGATGACTTTGTTAACTACAACTATGGAACAGCCAATAACTTGCTGGTAAAAACAATATTAGAAAGGGCAGGAGAAACAGCAGATTGGTTAGTTGAACATGGTTACCAGGTTAAACCCAGTCCAAATGGAGTAACAGTAGATACTGGAAAGGGACAAGATAAACTTGATAACCTTTATGAAAATTATATTTTGAAGTCTAAGGACAACAAGCTTTTGTTAAGGACAAAGGCTGAAGAATTAATATTTGATGAAAACAACAAAATAATAGGGGTTCGTGGAATAAAACAAGATGGAACAAAGGTAAATGTATATGCTGATGCAGTTATATTAGCAACAGGTGGATTTGGTGGAAATAAAGAAATGTTGAAAAAATATACACATTCTGATAGGTATTGGCTATCTGGCCTACATGCTTCAAGTGGCGATGGCATAAATATGGCCTTATCTGCAGGAGCCGCATTATCTCCAGAACTGTTCCCACATATTACAGAATTTGCAGCTAATGCAGATGTAAACTACAATGATTATTACTTTAAATATTTGAATTATGCAGGATTATTGCAATTAGACTCAAATGGCCGCCGTTTTATGAATGAAGAATGGTGCTTGACTCAGCCTTTGGCAAAGGGGGCTGCCTCCATAAGGACAGTAGGAACATTTTGGGTAGTATTTGACCAAAACACATATGATATAATTAAAGAAAAGGGCTTATCAGGACTGTTTACAGAAGAACAGGCAGAATACTTGAAGAAAGAGCATAATTGGCGTTCAAGGGCATTGGACCCATTTGGAGAATTGATGGAAATAGAATTTAACCGGGCCAATGAGGTAGGAGCAGCCTATAAGGCAGATACCTTAGAAGAGTTAGGCCAAAAAGCAGGCTTTAATATGGAAGAATATATGGCCCAAATGGAAAGATACCTATCTTATATAGAAAAAGGTGTGGACGAAGAGTTTAATAAAGATCCTATGTTTTTAATTCCAATTGAAAAAGGCCCATATTATGCTATAAGAATGGAACCTGCAATATTCGGTACCTTAGGTGGTATTAGGGTAGATGAAAAAATGAGAGTATTAGACGAGGACTTAAAACCAATAGAAGGTTTATTTGCAGCAGGTCAAGATGCAGGCGGAATGTATGGATACCCATATTATGAAACCCCTGGTACTACACAAGGATATGCTTATGTTTCTGGTAGAATTGCAGGAGAAGAAGCGATAAAATACGTTAGGAGTAAATAGACAAGAGGTTCCATAATAGGAACCTTTTGTCTATTTACATAATAAATGAGGTGGATTGAATGGACATTACTTTATCTAAAGACAGATACGAAGCCATAGTATCCTATGCTAGAAGCAATATGCTCAATCTCATTGCCACTGGCTCTCCCCCATCTTCTGTTTTCCGTGGCCAAGAAAGGACCGGCATAAAGCTTACAGATAATCCAGCCCATTTTTGCTTATTTGTAACAGGAAAAGATGAAAAATTCCTTTATTCAATAGGAAAAAACAAACATGATAATGTTGAAATTTTTAATAGGATCTGTGCTGGTTTAAAAGATTTAGAAAATGCTAGGGACTATAGATTAGAGCCCTTCTATCACAATGTTACAAAACAGCCTATAATACTGATTAATGTTCCTGCTGGCGATGATGAGAGTATTAGGAAAAAACTTTTTTTAGATATAAATGAAGTGGTTAATAATGCATATAGGGTCCAACTAGGAGAAATTTTTGCCAACAATAAAATAATTTCAGCAGTAACAGAAGACTTTCGCAACTTTGGTATTAAGGTAAGGGAAAGTTTTGATTTAGCAGTTAAGTATGTAAATGAATATTGCTTTTTCTTAAAAGAACATCAGGTAATAGATAATAAAATAATGAGATTAGAGAAAGAAAAATTAGATGAACGTTTTATTATGATGCAAGTATCGATTTTGAAAGAAGCTATAAACAATTATAAATTGGATAATATAGAAGCCATACTAGATATACTATTTATAGAAAAACTAAAGCCTACATTTTTAATGGAAAAATATATCTACACCATTGATTTGTTAAATAAAATGATACATTCTTATGAAGACATATTAAATCTCAGTTTTAATAAGCTAAACTTAGACGACTTTTTATTTATTGAAGACTTAAAAGATGAAGCAGTAAATATATTTGAAAGAATAAGCCTTGAACTACATAATAAGAGCTTAAAGAGAAGCCATGAGATTAATAAGGTTAAGCAATTTATAGAGGTGAATTTCTATAAGGAATTGACAATTGAAGACATAGCTGATTACATTGGATATAATAAAAACTATCTATGTAAAAAGTTTAAGAATGAAATGGGCATGACTATTAACCAATATCGGAACTTAATCAGAATTACAAATGCAAAAAAGCTTTTAATCAAGACAGATAAATCCATAGAAGATGTAGCATTTAATTCTGGCTTTAAAAATATAGCATACTTTAGGACCTTTTTTAAAGAAAACACCGGCCTAACCCCCTCTGTATTTCGGGAATACTATTCATCAAAAAAAGACCATTACGAGCTTTATAAGCTTGATTTTGGCAATAATGCTTAATAATATAAGGCTAATATATTGGGGATTTAACTAATTAAATAGAGATTATTCTCTATTTATTTTTTTTAGTTATTACCTTTACATAAGCCAGTGGTTAGAAATATGGAAATAAAAAACATAAAACAAACCTGTTGACAAAAAATAAAATAAGAAATATAATAATATCACACCCCTAGGGGGAGGGGGTACGGAAAAGGAGTGATAAAATGGCAATTAAAAAAATCAGTATAGATGTAGTAGGTATGACCTGTGCAGCCTGTTCTGCAAGGGTAGAAAAGGCCTTAAATAAGCAGGAAGGAGTCCTATCAGCTGCAGTAAATTTGCTAGCCAATAAGGCCAATATTGAATTTGATACAGATAAGGTTAAAGCAATGGACCTAGTCAAAACCATAGAAAAAACAGGCTATCAGGTTCCATTGGAAAAGAAAACCTTGCTAGTTGAAGGTATGACCTGTGCAGCTTGTTCTACAAGGGTAGAGAAGGTATTAAATAGGCTAGACGGAGTAGTCAGTGCCTCAGTAAACCTATCTACTAACAAGGCCATAGTTGAATACCCATCTGGCTCAATTGATGAAGACTTACTGGTAAAGACCATAGAAAAGGCTGGATATAAGGCTGAAGTAGAAGTAGAAAGGGACTTAGATAGGGAAAAGGAACTAAGGGAAAAGGAGATAAAATCCTTAAAGACCTCCTTTATTATATCAGCAGTATTAAGCTTACCCCTATTTTCTGCCATGTTTTTCCATATGGCAGGCTCCCATAACATTTTGACTAATGGCTGGTTCCAACTGGCCCTTGCCACTCCAGTTCAATTTATTATTGGATATAGGTTCTATAAGGGGGCTTATAATTCCCTAAGGGGCGGAGGAGCCAATATGGACGTCCTTGTTTCCATGGGAACCACGGCGGCTTATTTTTACAGTATCTATAACCTGTTAAAGGGAGTAGATGAATTTTACTTTGAAGCCTCAGCAGTTATTATAACCCTAATCTTACTAGGCAAGACTTTTGAAGCAGTGGCTAAGGGTAAAACCTCAGAGGCCATAAAAAAACTTATGGGCCTTCAACCAAAAACTGCAAGGGTAATAAGGGATGGAGTAGAAGTAGATATACCTATAGAAAAAGTAGATATTGGAGATATTATAGTTGTTAGACCGGGAGAGAGAATCCCAGTAGACGGCATAATCGTTGAAGGGAATTCAGCAGTAGATGAATCCATGATAACAGGTGAAAGTATACCTGTAGACAAGTCCCAGGGAGATGAAGTAATAGGAGCAACTATAAATAAATTTGGAACATTTAAATTTAGGGCAACAAAAATTGGCAAGGATACAGTATTATCCCAAATAATTAAGCTGGTAGAAGATGCTCAAGGCTCCAAGGCTCCAGTCCAAAGATTGGCAGACAAGATATCAGGCATTTTCGTCCCTGTAGTAGTTGCCATAGCCATAATTACAGTCTTAGGCTTTACCCTAATTAAGGGAGATTTCAATACTGGACTTATCAATGCAGTGGCAGTACTGGTAATAGCTTGTCCCTGTGCCTTAGGCCTGGCTACCCCAACAGCTATTATGGTAGGTACAGGAAAGGGAGCAGAAAAGGGAATCCTTATTAAATCTGGGGAACACTTAGAAAGGGCCCATAAGATGGATACCATAATATTTGATAAAACTGGTACCATAACCAAGGGAGAACCAGAAGTAACAGATATACTAGGTTTTGAAGGCATAGATAGGGATGAATTACTGAGAGTAGCTGCCTCAGTAGAAAAGACCTCAGAGCACCCCCTAGGTCAAGCCATAGTGAGAAGGGGAGAAGAAGAGCTATTGAAACTAACAGAACCAGAAGACTTTCTGGCAGTACCAGGTAAAGGCCTTCAAGCAACCCATGAAGGAAAAAAGGTACTCATTGGAAATAGGAAGTTAATGCAGGATAATGGTATTTCCATAGAAATGGGCGAAAAGGACTTGCTAAGACTAGAAGAAGAAGGAAAAACCGCCATGTTGGTGGCCATAGATAACAGCTTAGTTGGTATAATAGCAGTAGCTGACCAAATAAAGGAAACTTCTAAGGGAGCCATTGAACAGCTGAAATCCATGGGCTTAGAAGTATACATGATAACAGGAGATAATGAAAGGACAGCCAAGGCCATAGCCAGAGAAGTAGGCATTACCAATGTATTGGCAGAAGTCTTGCCTGAAAACAAGGCAGATGTAGTTGAGAAGATTAAAAAAGAAGGCAAAGAGGTAGGTATGGTTGGAGACGGTATCAATGATGCACCAGCCTTAGCAGCTGCAGATGTGGGATTTGCCATAGGAACAGGTACAGATGTAGCCATGGAAGCTGCAGACATTACCCTAATGAGGGGAGACCTGGAAGGAGTAGTAACTGCCATTAGGCTAAGTCATAGGACTATGAAGACAATAAAACAAAACCTGTTCTGGGCATTTTTCTACAACAGCATTGGAATACCCTTTGCAGCCTTAGGATTTTTGAATCCAATGATAGCAGGTGCAGCCATGGCCTTTAGCTCAGTATCAGTAGTTACAAACTCACTTAGACTTAAAAAATTTAACTAAATTCACAATATTGGGTTATTAGAATAAATTTTAAACCGTCTCTCCGTTACAAATTTGAAGAAGCATGACCATACGTAAAAAATTAGAGCTGCAACTCGCTTGGCTCAAACACTGCAGCTCTACCCCAATTTTTTACTAAGTGGATATTTCTTATCAAATTTTCCAAAGTCCAGTCTTGTTTAAAATTTATTCTTTAAGTCTTGTACCTTAGGGTCAGGCACAAAAATTATCAATTGTCAAATAAAAATATGGGAGGTAATAATATGAAAAAAACACTAATAGTTGAAGGAATGTCCTGTGGCCATTGTGAAATGGCAGTAAAAAAGGCAGTAGGAGAATTAGATGGAGTAAAATCAGTAGTAGTGGATTTGGGAGCCAAAAAGGTAGAGGTAGAGGGAGAAAACTTAAATGACAGTCTAATAAAGGAAGCCATAGAAGATGCAGGATATGATGTAGTAGAAATCAAGTAAAGGTGTGATTGAATGAATGATGGCAAAAAAAGAGCAGCTAATATGTTAAAGACTGCCAGAGGTCAAATCGATGGAATAATAAAAATGGTGGAAGAAGATAGGTATTGTGTAGATATATCTACGCAAATCCTCTCTGCCATAGCCTTATTAAAGAAGGCAAATATAAGCATACTAAATAGTCATATAAGATCCTGTGTGGCTACAGCTATTCTTGAAGGTAAAGAACAGGGTGAAGAAAAGATAGAAGAAATAATAAACATAATCGATAAATATATAAAATAGGGCAAAAATCTGCCCTATTTTTTTAAGTAAGGCAATATCAATCTGCTGATATCTTTAATAAGGGCTAGTTCCTTTTTAGTACTTCCTTTTAATATCTCCAACAATTCCTTTAATTCAGTATCCATGGTTTTCTTGTAGATATGGTCAATGGACTCACGAATAATAATGTTTTCCATTTTAAGCAAAAATATTGAAAATCAAACAACTATTTATTATAATAAATTAGTATTATATTAATGGGGGATAGAGATGAAGGAGCAAATTAATACCTTGAGGGAACGTTTACATCTTGCTATTGAAGAAGCAGATAAAGAAAAAATACTAAAGATAAGCAAAGAATTAGATAAATTAATTTCAATATACTATAATATATATTATGAAAAAGAAAAAATATATAAAAAACAAAATTAGAAAAATTATGTCAAAAAATGAGTATATAATGAATTCAAGGTCAAATAAAGTCAAAATAACATTTTAAAGGAGCTGGATTATGGAGTATAAAGATTATTATAAAATATTAGGAGTAGAAAAGACAGCATCACAAGATGAAATAAAAAGAGCCTACAGAAAATTAGCTAAGAAATACCATCCAGATTTAAACCCAAATAATGCCAAAGCTCAGGAAAAATTTAAGGAAATAAACGAAGCTTATGAAGTCCTAAGCGATGAAGAAAAGAGGAAAAAATATGATGCCTTTGGCTCTGCATATAATTTTACAAATGGCCAACATTTCGACCCATCCCAATTTGGCTTCGAAAACTTTGGCAATGGCCATACCTATACCTATACTACAAATGGAGATTTTAGTGATTTTTTCAATATGTTTTTTGGAGGCATGGACTTCAAAGGAAAAACTAAGGGTGCCAGATCAGCCTTCGATTTTGGCAACCTATTTGGAGGTAGAAAGAATAGCGGGAGATCGCCCTCCTATGAATCAGAGCTAAACATTACAATAGAAGAAGGCTACAATGGTACGACAAAAAATGTAAGCCTAAATATAGGTGGAGTCAACAAGAATATAACTGTCAATGTTCCTAAGGGAATATTGCCCGGGAAAAAATTGAAAGTAAAAGGAGAAAAATGGGGAATAAAAGGAGATATCTTATTTAAGATAAGCTTCATAGAAGATGGGAAAAACAGGCTTGAAGGTACAGATATCATATCTAAGCTAGATATACTTCCCTGGCAAGCTGTTCTAGGTGACAAGGTAGTAGTGACCACCTTAGATGGAAAAATAAAAGTAAATATCCCTAAACTTATATCCTCAGGTACCAAAATAAGGGTGCCCAAAAAAGGATATAAGGATATGAAGGGAAATCAAGGGGACCTATATCTAGAAATAAATATAGTAAATCCACCCACTCTATCAGATGAAGAAATAAAACTATATGAAAAATTAAGGGAACTATCACAAAAATAATAAAAGGGCAGCATATCATTTTTATACGCTGCCCTTATCTATTTCTATGTCAATATATCCATCAACATTCCTTGAATACTATTTAACCTACTAAGTATTCTTAGTCTGTTTTTTTCCAAATCGATGAATTCCTTAGTCAACTCATCTAATTCCTTGTCTACCTTTTTAACTAGGGAATAGATTCTATGCCTGCCCCTCCTATCTAGGGAACTTTCCTTATAGAAGACATGGGAGCTGTTAACTGCAACCCTCAAAAATTCCTTAACTAACTTTTTATACTCGATTAAATCTTCTATAAATAATTTATCAGCTAGTTTGTTAGATAGATTTTCTATTTTATCATATAAGGCCCTTAGTTGGGTCCTAATATGCTCTTGCTCCAGCTCATTTAATTTTATCTTAAAGGTGTCCTTAATTGCCTTCCTATCTACAGCCCTAGATATTTCTACAGCAGTTATATTTTCAGTACCTATCCTATTAATCCTGGTCATATTACCCCTCCATCCTTTCATTATATTATATCGGCAGCAAAATGGAAATACATAATAGGACTTAAGGGAATAGACCATAATGTCGATAATCTATAGTGAATACTCGATTTAAGAAAGGGAAAAGCCATGGAAACTTTAAAGATAAGCAGCAAGGAAAATATAATAAACAGCTATGGCCTAAGACCCACCCTTCCCTATGATATAGAGGGAGTCTTAGTTGAGAAAAATGGGAAGGACATAGTTGTAGAAAAAACCATAGAAAATAAACAGATTCAATATTCCCTAAGGTTAAAGGAAGAAATAATAGAAAATATAGGTGAAATAGTAGAAATACCTAAGGAAAATATAGTATCTGTAAAGGCGGAGGAAAAGAAAGTAGAGGAAAGTGAGTCCAAGCCAGAGGACCGCAACAATGTCCGTAGGGCAGAAGATATGATCAGGGAATTAGGCCTTGAGTTTACAGAGGAAAATATTAGGCTAATTGAGTTTTTGTTTAGAAATGGCCTGCCTATAACTAAAGACAGGGTAAATTCCTATATAAAATCTAGAGAATACCTAGAAAAGATAATTGATAACCTAGACCCTAACTCCTTTGTTAAACTCATGGAAAGAGGCATAGATATAGATGAAGAAAATCTACAAAAAATAGCAGAAGCCCTTGAAGAAATAAATAATGAAAAAAGCTTTTCCTTGAGGCGGCTTTTAAGATTGGAAAGAGACCTTAGTTACAAAGAAGCGGAGGAAATAGCAAAGAAAATCTATGGGCAAAAAATGGGCAAGGATGTATACGACACCATAATAGCCCTTCACAAGGCCAAGCTTCCCATTAGCAAGGAAAATATAAATAAAACTATAGAAATAATGTCTAAAGTCCATAACTTGAAAGATTTAAAGGATGAGGCCTATATAAAGATAATACAGGAAGAGAAGGTATTCAGCATAGACAACCTGTATAAGGTAAACAACTCCTATAGCAGCAAAGGCATAGACATTAATTTTAATGCCAAGAACTTCGAAACCTTTACCATATTACAGGATACCAGCATAGATAGCCTAAGGGAAATGTTAATGGAACTTAGTATAGAAGTGAATACTGAAAATATCAATATATTAAGGGCATTTATAGTAAATGATATGGTAATGGATAGGGCCAATTATGAAAAGATAATATCCATGAAGAACACAGTAAAGGAGTTAATAAGCCTGCTAGATGAAGAAGAAATAGCAAGCTTAAGCAAAAAAGGAGTAAACACCCTAGAAGAAGATATTTACAGATTGGTGGAGGAAATAAAAAAGGAAGATAATTTGGAGGAAGTAGCTCTTTCTAATCATAGGAAAATAGAGGAAATAAGGAAAGATTTAAGCATCTTAGGGAAAATCAGGGACGAAGATCTTCTATTACTAATAAAAAATAATGAAGATTTTACCATAAAATCTATTAAGGAAATAATAAGTACTAAGATGTATAAGGCCTCAAATTTAGAG
>Ga0209537_1002094_pt1 | contig 20677 bp, 18 predicted proteins | sample BioPla4DNA1_FD_187698 | JGI IMG/M metagenome (GOLD analysis project Ga0209537, IMG submission 187698) | Biogas fermentation microbial communities from Germany - Plant 4 DNA1 (SPAdes) (version 2) | ecosystem: Engineered > Bioreactor > Anaerobic > Digestate | place: Bielefeld, North... | reverse complement strand
AAATCAGACTGCGGGCCAGGTTGTCCATAAGCATAACGAAGCTGCCGCCAACGAGCATGGACATGGGCAGGGAGAACTGGTGGTCGGGCCCGATTAAAATCCTGGCCATGTGGGGAACCACCAGGCACCACCCCCTCTTCCGGAAAAACCATGGCTCCGGCACAGCAGTTCCGCTGCGCTTGTCTTCTCTCTTGCGATCCCATAAAAAAACGGTTCTCCCATTGTTAATTGCTGCCTGGAAGAACCGCTCTTCCGCTATCTTTCTGCCTCCTTTCCACAATGGGAGGCTTGCCGGTTGCCCGGCAAACCCTATCGGCCCTGCAACCTGTCGTTAAACAGGTCATAGGGCTCGGAGCCATTTAAATTGTCAGTCTTATTATATAATAAAGTTTACCTTAACCAGCAATCAGTGTCAAGACAAATGCACCTGTCGGGGTGAGATAAGTCACCGTCCCCCTGGCTCACAGGGCTATCCTTTCAGCCCTTCTATAAAAGCCAGGACGTTGCCGCCCAGCACCCGGTGATTGTAGCCGCCTTCCAGAATGCCGAAGCAGCCGCCCCCGTTGCGCCGGGCCGCTTCCCTCATCAGCCGGCCCATAAGGGTATAATCCTCAGTCTTTAAAAGGCCGCCCCAGTCCTCCTGGTGATGATCAAAGCCGGCGGAGGCGGCAATCATGCCGGCATCGGTTTCTGCCAAAGCCTTCTCCACCGCTTTCAAGTACTCGCTGCGGCTTCTGGCGGGAGGATTTAAAATGTCCACGTATCCTCTCTTCCCCAAAATATTGACGTTGCCGTCTCCGAAATGCAGATCAAAGTCCAGAAGAAAGGCTTTTTTAATCTTTCCCTGGTGCTTTAACTTCTCCAGGGCGATAGCCATGTTGTTGAAGTAGCAGAACCCCCAGGAGCTGCCCGCCGAAGCATGATGCCCGGGCGGCCGGATCAAGGCAAAGCAGGGCTCAGTCAAGCCAATCTCGGCGGCCAGGATGGCACCTCCGGCAGCCAGGGCTGCGATCTCGTATACCCCTTCCCGCTCCACGAAGCGGACATGCTCCGGGGTGTGCACCCGGAGAATATCGTCTCTGGACGCCGGCTCGGGCTCAACAAAGGTTACTTTCCCCTTAAGGACCTGTTCCACCGCCCGTATCCTTCCGGCGGAGGCCGCCGGATCTGAAGCGTAAACCTGGTTGTAATCTTCGTGATAGACGACCTTCATATGGCCTCCTCGACCAAATAAATATTCTGAAGATACTATATATTTTTCTGGATAAAGCGGAAAAATCCTTTTTAAGAAACCAGGGTTAAACAGCTTGTTAAATCCTACCGCAAGCTATTTGCCCAGGAGATGGACGCAGGGGGAAAAGACGTTGGTCTTCCGGAGACTTTTCTATCCGGGGAAACGTATTGATAATGAAAAGGCCGCCCTCCTGGGGAGGCCGGCCTGGAATCGGCGATAAGCTTTATCATTATGTGCCGGCCCGGGGCCAGCAGAAAGGCCGCTTCTATTATTTTTTGGCGGCGATCTCCTCCTGCAGGCGCTCCAGGAGTTCGCTCCGGCTGCAGGCTCCCAGGTCCCCCCGGTCGCGGTGGCGCACCGCCACCTCCCCGGACTGCATCTCCCGGTCGCCCATAACCAGCATGTAGGGGATTTTCTTCATCTGGGCCTCCCGGATCTTGTAGCCCACCTTTTCGTTCCGGTCATCCAGGGTCACCCGCAAGCCCGCGGACAACAGCTCTTGAAAGACTACTCGGGCGTAATCGTGGTGCCGCTCCGTCAGGGGAATCACCACCACCTGCACCGGGGCCAGCCAGAGGGGAAAAGCGCCGCCGTAGTGTTCGATGAGCAGAGCGATGAACCGCTCCATGGCGCCGTAAATAACGCGGTGTATGACTACCGGGCGGTGTTTCTGACCGTCGGGACCGATGTAGGTGAGGTCAAACTTCTCCGGCATCTGGAAGTCCAGCTGGATGGTGCTGCACTGCCAGCTGCGCCCCAGGCAGTCCTGAATCTGGAAATCGATTTTGGGGCCGTAGAAGGCTCCTTCTCCGAGGTTGAGCCGGTAGGGAATCCCGTTGCTTTTCAGCACCTTTTCCAGGGCGGCGGTGGCCCGGTCCCACATCTCCACGGAACCCATGGCCTTCTCCGGCCTGGTGCTCAGCTCCACCCGGTACTGAAAGCCAAAAATGCTGTAAAAGCGATCCACCATCTGGATAATTCCTTTTACTTCCTCTTCGATCTGCTCGGGAAGCATAAAGATGTGGGCGTCGTCCTGCGTAAAGCTGCGCACCCGCATCAGGCCGTGCAGGGTTCCCGAAAGCTCGTGGCGGTGCACCAGCCCCATCTCGGCGATGCGCCGGGGCAAGTCCCGGTAGCTGTGCATCCGGGAACGGTAGACCAGCATGGCCCCGGGGCAGTTCATAGGCTTGATGGCGTAATCCTGGTCGTCGATGCGGGTAAAGTACATGTTCTCCCGGAAATGGTCCCAATGGCCGGACTGTTCCCAGAGCCGCCGGTTGAGAATGATCGGGGTGCGGATCTCCTCGTATCCGGCCCGCCGGTGTTCCTGGCGCCAGAAATCGGTAAGTTCCTGCCAGAGGATCATCCCGTTGTTGTGGAAGAAGGGGAAGCCCGGCCCCTCTTCGTGCAGGCTAAAGAGATCCAGGTCGCGCCCCAGCTTGCGGTGGTCGCGCTTCTTGGCCTCCTCCAAGAGGCGCAGGTGTTCCTCCAGCTGCTCCCGGCTGGGGAAGGCCGTCCCGTAGATCCGCTGCAGCATGGGGTTGCGCTCGTCGCCCCGCCAGTAGGCGCCGGCCAGGCCGGTGAGCTTAACGGCTTTTACTTTCCCGGTATCGGTAAGATGGGGCCCGCTGCAAAGGTCCACAAACTCGCCCTGGCGGTAGCAGGAGATCACAGCGTCCCCGTCCAGGTCGGCAATCAACTCCAGCTTGTACGGCTGGCCTTTTTCCCTAAAGAACGCCTCAGCTTCCTCCCGGGACATGACGCAGCGCTCGATGGGCAGCTTCTCCTTGATGATCTTCTTCATCTCCCGCTCAATCTTCTCCAGCTCGCCGGCGGTCAGGGGCTCCTCAAACTCAAAGTCGTAGTAGAAGCCGTTCTCAATCGCCGGGCCGATTCCCAGCTTAACCCCGGGGTACAGCCGCTGGACGGCCTGGGCCAGAATGTGGGAGGCGCTGTGGCGATAGATGCGGGCGCCCTCTTCGTCTTCAAAATAGAGGAAAGAAAGTCGACAATCGTCGTACAGGGGGGTGTTCAGGTCGCGCTTCTCTCCGCTAACGACGGCCGCCAGGGGTTCTTTTTGGCCATCGCCTTGCTCCCGGTATATCTCCAGGGGGGTAACTCCCGCCGGGTACAGGCGCTCCTGGCCGCCATCGACGCTAACTTTGATCTGTTCTGCCACGACAACCCCTCCTTCTCCTTGCTGGAACACAATCTAATCATACGGCTTGTCCCTGGTACTGTCAAGAGAAGGAAGGGCCCCGCCCTTCCTCAAGCTTGTTCCGGAAACTTAACTTTTGCTGAACTGAAACTTAACTTTTATCCCCGGTTATTAAATGGTGAAATACGTCCAGGCGGCAGTAGGAACAGTTGTGACAAAAATGAAGGCGGCGGTCGAAGATGCGTCGCAAGGTATCCGCCACCCGGGGATATCGGTGCAAAACGTTCTGGTGAAGGATAATCTGGCGGGGAGCCACGGTAACCAGCATGCTGGCCAGGACATCTTCGTAGTCTCCGTCTCCGGCCAGGTAGTCCAGGTCGAATTCCTCCCACTCCTTGGGATCTACCTTTTGAAACCACTGGTCGGTAATCTGAAAATCTCCCCGCCCGTCTATGGCCAGGTGTACCGTCTCAATTTTTGGCTCCTGCAGCTCCAAGAAGTATTTTAGGAGACGAACAAATTCGCGGTATTCCTTCTCCGAAAGAAAATCCTCCACCACTTCCTCCATTAGGCTGTACAGCTCTTCCCGGTAGTCCGGAAGGCGGAAAGGCACAAAGCCTTCTATATTTAAGTAACGGTCTTCATGCAATAAATATTCCCGGAGCCTCTGCCTGATCCGCTCCTGGAAACCGGTTCCGCATAGCCGATGCTTGCTGCGAACCAGGGCGGCAATCTCCCCACGCTCTTTCCTGGGCAGGTCGCTGAAACGGAAGCGCAGGTAGTCCTCCAAAAGCAGCGGGCTAAGATCGCTGACCAGATACTGGGCAATGGAAAAAGACAAAAGTTCGGTCATCTGGTGAATCCACTCCTGGGGAGGATCCGCTTCCCGGGGAGATAAGAAGAGAATCTTTTCGGGTCCACTGCTGGGCAGCCAGTTGCAGTAGTAATCCAGGCTGCTATTTAAAGAAACGCTTTGCTGCCGAATTCTTTGCACCAGGCACTCAGGCAAACGTTTGACCACAATAAGAAAAAAAATCACCGGCCTTTCCTCCTCTCTAACCTATTATATGAAGGAAGGCGGCAATGTAATACTTTATATACTATAACCCCGGCTATAAGCGGAAACCGGCAGGGGAGAGGCGGGCCGCAGCCCTCCTGCCGCAAGGGACGGAAAATGGACGGAAGCTCCCGGATCCAGGGTTCCAGCTTCCCGGTGAAAAGCTATTTTTTAAACAGAAGCAGGTACTCGTGAACCTTGTTTACGCGGAATACCGAGGGATAGCCCAGGGGGCGCAGGTTGTTGTATTCATGGCGGCGGTCCCAGATAATCAGGTCGTCCAGGGTAAAGCCTCGCTCCTGGAGGACCCTGGCCAGATCCATGTGCAGGGGGTAGAAGCGGTTCTTTTTGCGCAGGTCCATAACCACCACGGCCAGGTACCTCCCTGCTTTAAGCACTTCCCCCACCAGGCCGAAGACCTCCCCCAGTTGCTGCAGGAAAAGGGCATAGTCTTCCGTCAGCCCCAGGTCTCCCTCCCGGTCCCCGTAGCAGCGCTGTTCCTTCCGGTCGGCGGTGCGCCTGGCGGTCAGGATATCCCAGTAGGGAGGCGAGGTCAGGACAAAATCGACGCTGTCTTTTTTCAGGTAGCGCTTCAGGTGGCGGGCATCATCCTGGTACAGCCGCGGCGGCGGAGCCAGGCCCCCGGCGGCCGCCCCTTCTCCTTCTGCGGCCAGTCTTTCCCGGAAAAGCTCCAGGTAGTGGGGGTAGAGCTCCGTCCCTACCCCGCAGCGGCCCAGCCGGGCGGCGGCGATAAGGGTGGTTCCCGTTCCGGCAAAAGGATCCAGGACCAGCTCCCCCGGCCCGGAAGTAAAGATCTGAATGCACCGCTCCGCCAGTTCCAGAGGGAAAGCCGCGGGGTGTTTCAGGCGCAGCTCCCCGGGCGACTTCTTGATATCGTTCCAGACGCTGATGCTGTAGCGGGTCCAGGTTTTCCCGTCCAGCTGGTTGCAGCGCTTTCTCGTTCCGGCGATTTTTACCATCCTCTCCACCAGGATTTAACGGCTGTTCGGGTATTCGTTAACGGGAAAAGCTTTTCCTGCCCCCTGCCCCTTCCTCTCCCGGCCCAGCCGGTCAACTCGCTCTCCACCCGGCAGGGTTTCGCCGGGAGGAAAGCCGTCCCTCTTCGGGAAGGATTGGCAGAGAGCAGACCGCTCGTAGGGTGACCATATCACAGTCAAAGATAGGCGCGGCCGGTTCCGATTGTCAGGCAAGCACCGTTATGCTATAATCTCGATAGTTGCACCTGGAAAGGATATCGGGGACAGTGAAAACAGCCGGTGCGGGTAGCAGGTTAACCCGCTTTCTTTCTTTAAGCTACGGCCTTATCCCGGGACTCTTCCTTCTTAATTTTATCTATCCTTCCTCCTGGGTCCAGGGGGCCCTGGCGGCCTTGACCACCGCTACCCTGGCCGCTACCCTGGTGGCCCTGAAGAACATTTTTGCGCCCATCTCCGCGATCCTGCTGCTGCTGGGAGCCTGGAACCTCTGGCAGCAAGGCCTTCCTTTCCAGGACTGGCTGGGCGCCGTCATCGGAAAAGTGGACCTATTCTGCCTGCTCCTGGTCCTGCGTTTTTTCGAGTTCCCCATCCAGCTGGGAAACTACAACTATCACGTTACCGACTTTGCCCTGCGCAAGGTTAAAACGGGGCGCCAGTTTTTTGTCCTGTCCACCCTGGTCACCTATATCTTCAGCATCGCCAGCGATTATGCCAGCTTCCAGATTATCTTCTCCACCCTGAAGGAGAGATGCCGGGAGCTGATCCCTTCGCCGGAGCGGTTCCTCACCGCCGTCATCAAGCGCAGCGTGGGGCTCTCCCAGATGATCTCCCCCGTCTGCCCCACCCTGGCCCTGGTCCTGACCTTAAGCGGCATCACCTGGATCGACTATGCCCCTTACGGCGCCCTGGTGAGCGGGACCGGCCTGCTCCTCTCCCTGGTCTCCGCCTGCTATCTCAGCCCCGCCTTCAGGAATTTGCGGGATCTAAAGTTTGAACCGGGATCCGGGGCGGCCGGGGAGAAGCCCCAACGCCGGCGGGTGGTGCAGTTTTTTGCCATCATGATCGCCATTATTGTCCTGATTGTTCTCCTGGACCTGAAAACGGGACTTAACATGCTCCAGGTGCTCTTCCTGGTCTCCCTGATCGTGCCTCCCCTCTGGTCCCTTCTCATCGGCCGGCCCAGGGAATTCGGCCAAAAAATAAGCCGCTTCTTCACGCGCGATGCGGCTGACTTCTCTACTATCTTCGCTCTGGTTATCAGTGCCGGCTTCCTCTCCGGTACCTTGGTACCGGAACAGTTTCAATTCTTGCAGCATTTGCTTCAAGGAGAAATGTGGCTGGCGGTGGTCATCATTCCCCTGACGGTGATCCTCCTGACCCTGCTGGGGATAAACGCCTTCATCGGGGTGGCCATCGTGGGCGGCGCCGCCGGCCTTCTGCCCCTGGAGATCCCTCCGGCCGCCCTGGCGCTGGCCTTGATCAGCGGGGCGGTCACCGCCAATATTGTATCGCCCTTCTCCGCCTCCAGCCTGATCATGTCCAACCTTACCGGTAAACCGCCTCTTACCGTCAGCTTCAGGTGGAACGGGCTCTACAGCATTGCCCTACTGGCCTGCTCTCTTCTGATCACCCTGCTCATTATGTAGCAGGGCATTCATGCTGCCGCTGCGTACCCCTTCCAGGTCCAGGGTGACATAGATAAAACCCAGTTCTTTCATTTTGTCCACCACCTCCCGGCCATGGGCCAGCAGCCGCGCAAACTGCCCTGCGGGGACCTCGATGCGGGCAATGCCGTCGTGCTTGCGGACCCGGACGGGATTGCAGCCCAGGGCGGAAAGGAACTCCTCCGCTTTCTGAATATCTCTTAACCTTTCCGGGGTAATCTCCTGGCCGTAAGCAAACCGGGAGGCCAGGCAGGCGCCCGACGGCTTATTCCAGGTGGGGAGCCCTCTTTGGCGGGACAGGTAGCGGATCTCATCCTTGGTGAGGCCGGCCTCCAACAAGGGGCTGGCCACCCCCAGCTCCCGGGCGGCCCGGGCCCCGGGGCGGAAATCGAAGCGGTCATCGTAGTTGGTGCCGTCCACCACCCGGCTTAAGCCGTGCTCCCGGGCCAGTTCCTGCAGGCTGGTATACAGGTGCTTCTTGCAGTGATAGCAGCGGTCCGGGGGATTCTGCCGGAAGACGGGATTGCTCAACTCCCTGGTATGCAGCGAAACCCAGGGTACCCCCATCTGCCCGGCCAGCTTGCAAGCCAGGCGAGTTTCCCGCTCGGGATAGAGGGGGGAGACGGCGGTAACGGCCACCACCCGGTGGAGATCTTCCTCGAAAACCTCTGCGGCCACCTTAAGCAAAAAGGTGCTGTCTACTCCCCCGGAGAAGGCAATCAGCACACTATTCATTTCCTTGAGGATCTCCCTTAACCGGTTCAACTTGGCCAGGGCCTGCTGTGCGTCTACCGCCAGTTCCACCAGTTCAACACCCCGCCTCCCTATTAATATGTTGGCTAAAAAAAGAAGACCCCAAAGACCAAAAAAAGAAAACCACCTAGAGCTGAAGCTCCACGATATCGCCGTCTTCCAGGATGTGATCCCTGGGGACGGCCTGCCCCTGGAACCTGGAAGAACCCCAGACCAGGGCGCTTTTCAGCCGCCGGGGGAAATCCCTGTGCACCTCCGCCGCAAAGTCGAGCACGGAGCTGCCCCGCTTCAATATAAAGGGCTTCTCCTTGTCCGCCGGGCGTCCGGGGGCTTTGCCGTAAACCCGGATCACATTCAGGATCTCGAAAAGCCGCTTCCTCAATTCTTCCAGGCCAATCCCGCTTTCGGCGGAGACGGCCAGGATCTCCAGGTCTTCTTTTAACTCCCGGAGCACCTCCAGGTTTTCGGCGGCTCCGGGCACATCCACCTTGGTGGCCGCCACCAGGAAGGGGACCGGGGCGACGATCTCCCCCTCCTCCGACAGGTCGATCACTTCCCGCTGTTGGAGCATCTCCAGCAGCTGTTCCAGCTGTTCCAGGCATTCCTCGCTGGAGACGTCCACCACCAGCAACAGGGCATCCGCCTCTTTAAAAGTGCCGATCAGACCGGGGGGAACGTTATCCGGAGCAATCGGCGGGGTATCCACCAGCTGAACATAGGTATCCTCGTACGGCATCATCCCCGCCACCGGCAAGGAGGTGGCAAAAGGGTAGTCGGCCACCTTTACCTTGGCCCGCGTCAGCACACCCACCAGGGCTGACTTCCCGGTATTGGGATAGCCGGCCAGGACGATCTGCCCCGCCCCCTGCTTTTCAACGTTGAAGGGGTTGTAACCCCTGGTTTTGCTCTTCTTTTTGCCTTCCTCGCGCAGCCTGGCAATCCGCCTCTTGATATCCGCCTGCAGCTTCTCCGTTCCCTTGTGCTTGGGAATTACCGCCAGCATCTCCTGGAGAGCGGCGATCTTCTCCTCGGCAGTGCGGGCCCGGCGGAATGCCTCCTCGGCGGCATGATACTGAGGAGTAAGATTGGCAGGCACGGCAAACCTCCCCTGAGATCTTAAAATAATTGTAATCAATGGGATTATAAAGATCAATACACCGCCACCCTCAGCCGTTCCCCACCTTCCCTATCGCCATCGCCGGCGCTGGACAGCCCCTGCCGCCCCACGTGGAAATTAAGTGCTTTTTCATCAAATGAATGTTTTTGGGTGATGGAAATAAAATAAAGATCTTTTAAATCTACAGCAGTAAAAAAATACGAGGCCCGTAAAAGCCCCGTATGAACCAGCGGTTTTTATGGTGCGCCCGGGAGGTTTCGAACCTCCGGCCTCCTGCGCGTCAAGCAGGCGCTCTCCCCCTGAGCTACAGGCGCACTTTTTGCTTTTCCGTTAACCATTGTAGCACCAGCAGCGGAGCCGTGTCAAGGCAAAAGCTCCTCCAGCGCCGCCCGGTAAACATCAAAGTCTTTCTCGCTAAACAGAACGAAGCGCACCAGCTTTACCGGGCCCGGGTTGCCCTGCAGGAAGTCCCGCACGGCCTTCAGGGAAACCTCTGCCGCCTCCTGAATGGGGTAGCCGAATATGCCGGTACTGATGGCCGGGAAAGAGATGCTCTCAATCCCGTGCTTAGCCGCCAGCTCCAGGCTGTTCCGGTAACAGGAAGCCAGCAGTACCGGGTCCTGCGCCGAACCGCTGTATATCGGACCCACTGTGTGGATTACATGCTTGGCCTTGAGCCGGTAGCCGCCTGAAATTTTCGCCTCCCCGGTCTCACAGCCGCCCAGCTTCCGGCACTCTTCCCACAATTCCGGCCCGGCGGCGCGGTGTATGGCGCCGGCCACTCCTCCCCCCGGCGCCAGCTGCTTGTTGGCCGCATTAACAATGGCCTCGGTATCCTGCTGTGTTATATCGCCCCGGACAATTTCCAGTACCGCTTGTCCAATATTTTTTCTTAAGATTTCCATATCTTCACCTCCGCCCATTAATTCCCTTTCGGGCAGGGTTATTCCTCTTTTAAAGTATTGTTCTTGCCTTTTACCGCTACCGGCGACTGGCGGCTGCACTCATACCCCTGCTCCTGGCCTGAACCGCCGGATTTTAAAAACCGTTTTTTCCCAACCATTTTAAAGTTATTATGGCGGCGCCGGTATAAAAACATGCACGAGAAGCCTTGATTGACGCGGGGTTTTCGGGTTATAATTAGTTGAACGCGCGCCTGTAGCTCAGGGGACAGAGCAACGGATTCCTAATCCGCAGGTCGGGGGTTCGAATCCTCCCAGGCGCACCACTCATTTAATTCTAAATCACCGAAAAAGCCTTGAACATCAGGGGTTTCCTGAATGGCAATTAATAACATTTAAATTGCCAAACATTCTAAAATGCATCTGGAGACCATTAGGAGACCTTTTGAGAACTCAGGCGCTAGCGAATCAATCAAAACTCCTTTGGTCTCTTAATGCCCCTTGTAAAACAACCCCACATTTCAATCGGTCGCTCGATATTTAATCTGCTTAACCCCTAGAGGATCTCTCAAATTCCGTTGAACGCACAAGCTTTAACGGTGCTTGCTTCATCTCAACCATCCTTGCTGATGAAACAACGCCCTGCTGTTTCTCCTTCTCTTGCTGCTCGTCCAAAATGCCGTGGAACAACTCTCCCAAGTTCACTCTTCCCGTTTTCTCGGCGTGCTGATAAATATCACTAGTCGTAGATACTCTTTGGTGCCCTACACGCCGAGCCACATACGCTGTAGGCACCCCCGCCTGCAGAAGCATGGTGCAATGCGTATGCCGCAAGCCATGGAATGTAATATTAAACCCGTTGCTCTCGGCAAACCTAGCAAACTCCTTGCTGACCGTATCGTTGCGAAGATACATGCCGTTATTCCTGGCAAACACCAAGTTGTTATCAAAGTATTCGCCCTTATAGCGTCTTCTTCTCTCGTCTTGCTCTCGCCTATACTGTATCAAAAACTCTATGTCCTTGTCCGATAACTCGATAAACGACTTGGGCTTGCCCTCCTTGGTGCTGTTAAGATGATGCGGCTCACCCCAATCATCATCTATCGTCGAATAATGTGAGCTCTCATAAACCATAATGGTCCCATCATCGAAGTTAATGTTGTCCCACTTTAAGGCAAGCAGCTCGCTAAGGCGCATTCCGGTTACCGCAGCAAGATAAACGATGGGGTAGAGCATGATCACCTTGAGCTTATGCAGCGCTTTAGGCGACTCAATCTCTTCTTCAGTGAAGCCTAATTGCTTTAATGTCTCAACAGTCTCAGGCTTCTCCTTAACAGATTCATCGGCAAAACGGAACGAGTAGAGCAACGCCAGCCTGTCCAGGAATTCATATAGCTCTTTGCTCGACAAGCAGTTGGTGACCGCATTTGTGCTTCTGCCGCCCCTTGCTCGCTTTATCAGCTTGGCGGGATTGTAGGATATAAGCCTCTTTCCCGGAGAGGAAGCATCATCAAGCACCGTGCTAATAAAAGACAATTGCTTGTTGATAGTTGCAGGACTAAGCCTTCCCTTGGCAAGAAGATCAGTTTTGCCTATCTGCAGAATTTCCTTGTACTTTGTGATGTGATATGGCGACATATCCTGCAACAAAACGTGACCCAGGAGAGGCAATACGTAGTTCTTGGCGTAACCGTTATAGGTCCTCCAGGTATGGCGCTTTATGCAACCATTGTTTTTATTGGCATCCAACCAAATAGCCACGTATTCTCCGAAGGTTATCTTGGTTGCATCTGCCGTCCCTATTTTGCCGGGAATTGTATTCGTTAACAGTTCACGGTTTACTTCTGCAACAAACCTGTTGGTCTCTTCTATCGCCTTGCGCTCCGTCCCATAAACGGTGCGGTACCTTTTGGATCGCTTTCCACCAGTTAGGCGCCTGGGTAATTCCACCCTTATCTTCCACTTCAAACCCCGCTTTGGATGCCTCACCTGCCTACCGTTCTTATCTTTCACTGGATCATAATATCCAGTCGCAATGTCCTTTGGCTTACGGGCCAATCAATCTTTCCTCCTTTCCGCGCCGCCGCCAAAAAGGACAAGTACTTTTTCTCTCGAGGCAGGTGGATTTCCTTCAAACTGCGTTAACTGCTGATATAACATCTCATTTAACTCTTCTTCTGGAATCATAATACGGCCCTGGTCAAATACTGATGGAATTTTTCCATCCCGTATCATTTGATACACCTTACCCTGACTCATGCTTAATTTGGCCATCACCTCTTGAGGTGTCAACAATTCATCCTCAACCGAAGTCTTACAGCTACAAGAATCAAAAATGCCTTCTTTCAAAGCATACTTATAGCTAGGGTGATTGGAGAGCTGCTGATGGATCATCGCATCTAGCAATTCCTCCGCCACTCGCAAGCACCCACCAATTCTTACAGACGGTATTACTCCATCACGTATCAGCTGATACACTTTGCTCCGACTCACATTAAGCTTAGCCATCACATCGCTTGGTTTTAGTAATTTCATCGAAACAGCACCCCCTCGTATTGGAATAGAAATGAAAAGGACGCCTACGTTTACAGGCGTCTCAGCAGACAAATGATTAACCAAGCTAACTTAATTTCGTTAATCAGAAAAGAACTGTGGAGTAATAACCGTCTTTTGTCCTTGAAGCTGCAAGGTCTAACCCGAATTTATACTTCGTTTTTCTGTTCTAACAACAAATCCTAATGTGAAAATCATCTCAATTAACGGTGATATTAACGCACTCATCCGCATTGCAGAACGGAAATACCAAACCAGGTGTGCCGGTTTCTAAGACAACCAGCTTTCTTTTTACTTCATCGCGTGATATTGCTTTTCATATAAAAGCAATCCCTAAATCAAAATACGTAACAGATGCAGATATACTTCGATCGAGCAAATTCTAAACACTTGTTTTTGTTCTTGATCATAAATTGTTTTTATTTCTTAATTGACCAGGGGTGCAGCCCCCCAGCACACCGTGCACCTTCTATTGTACTGGTGCACCCGGTACAGCCCCCTGCACACCATGCACCAGTGGGGCAGCTTCTTGCTCGCCTTGCTACCATGTAATAGCTATAAAGCTATAACATAATATCGCTCTTTAATAATGTATTTTCTATCTGTGGAAGCCCAGGATGCGCCAGGATCGTTTTTTTAGGCTGTCTAATGGTTTTATACCTGTTATGGTATGAACGGGCTCCTAAGGGCTTATTTTTCGATTAACGCTAAAATGATCAAGGTATGGATTTACCTTGGTGTATCACTGGAGTGCACACGGTGCAGCCCCCTGCACGACATGCACTAGTGCACCACATGCATCCCCCTGCACACTATGCACTAGTGTCCCTGGTTACCTTGCTACAGACATTGTCATTTTTTATTATGCGTCGTTTTTTTTGGCCGTTAAAAGCACATTTTAGGCTCTTTATACGGCATTTTCAGCATAAAAAAGACACATAATTATAAACGCTACAATAAAAGTGATCCAAAATTAATTGAAACGCCAGGAAAAAAGTGATCCACTTCTAATAAAACAACCTGTATAGTCAGAAGAGACGAAAAAGGCTATACGGGGAGGAAAAAGGGTGGCAATAGAAGTGGACATTTATGAACAGATCCGGCACCTGCACGAGCATGAAGGGCATTCACAAAGGGCGATTGCCAGAATGCTTGGCGTATCGCGCAACACAGTAAAAAAGTACTGCGAAGGAGCCCGAGTGCCCTGGGAGCGGCAAGGGGTAAGCGGCCGGCAGCGCTATGTCATTACCGAAGAGATTATACAATTCATTAAAGCCTGCCTTTCCGAAGACGAAGATGAAAACATTAAGAAACAGACCCATACGGCCAAGCGGATTTATGACCGTCTGGTAAATGAGAAGGGTTTTACCGGCGGCGAATCAACAGTACGTGAGATTGTGGCAAAGCTGAAAGACAAACAGAGAAAAGTATTTATCCCCTTATCCTTTGAGCCCGGAGAAGCCGTACAAATTGATTGGGGACAGGCCACAGTCTACCTGGCCGGGGTTAAAACCAAAGTGAATATCTTTTGTATGCGGGAGTGCTACAGCGGCGATATATTCTGCATGGCATTTTACCGTCAGAACGAAGAAAGTTTTCTTGAAGCCCATATCGCAGGTTTCGAGTTTTTTAAAGGCGTTACGAAGCGTGTGATCTTTGACAACGCCAAAGTGGCGGTGAAAGAAGGCTTTGGCGCCTATGCGAAGGTTCAAGATCGCTACAAGGCTCTGGCGGCCCACTACGCCTTTCATTGCGACTTTTGCAATATATCGGCCGCCCATGAAAAGGGCTTGGTTGAGGGGCTTGTGGGCTGGGTGAGGCGCAACATATTTGTTCCCATACCCAGGGTTAAAACAATTGACGAATTAAATATCGAGATACTTCGCCGGTGCCGGGAGTACCGTAAACATACAATTTCAGGCAGGGAGCATCCGGTCGGCGATATGGCTTTGGTATCGCAGGCCAAGATGACCAGGCTCCCCCCGTACCGTTTTGATCCGAGCAGAACCATCACCGCAAAAGTGGGCGATTACTCGACGGTAAGATTTCACTTAAACAACTACTCCGTGCCCATTAAATATGCCGGAAAAGAAGTCAGCGTCAAGGGCTACGGCAGCGAGGTTGTCGTGTTTTACCGCGGTGACGAGATCGCCCGGTATCCCCGCTGTTATGAAAAGGGTAAAACATACTATCGTCTCGAGCATTACCTCGATCTAATCGAGAGCCGACCCCGCAGTGTATTTAACGCCAGGCCGGTGAAGGACAATATATCTACCAGGCTGCTGGAGGCTGGCCGTAGGCTGTCCGGTCCCAAAGAGATGGTCAAACTGCTCCGGCTCTGTGTTGACTACGGTGAAGCCAAAGTCCTAGAAGCCATCAGCCGTATCGGGAACCAAGAGCTATCGGTAGAGCAAGTGCGGGCCTATCTGATACCGGTGGCCAATGAGCCGGCGAAAATACACCCGGCAATAGAGATCCCCGTAGCAAAGCCGCAGATTGAAAAGTATGACGCCTTGGTGTGCCGGGAGGTGGCACTGTGAGCGAAGCCAAATCAGCTGAGATTAACCCGGTTAAAGAAAGCATCAAGCTTTATGCAAAACAGCTTCGCCTGCCGACCTTCCCCAATTATGAGCAAGTGGTGAGACAACTCTCCCCAGGAGACGGCTACGACAAGTTCTTGTGCGAACTGATGAAGGTTGAGGTTTTGCAGCAGCAGGAAGCAGGCCAGAGGCGCCGGATCAAAAAGGCCCGGTTCCCGTATATGAAGACCTTAGACGAATTTGATTACAGCAGGCTGGAGCATGTGTCGGAGTCCTTCATCTGGGAACTTGCCGCCTGCGATTTCATAAAAAAAAGGCAGAACGTCGTAATGATCGGCAACCCAGGATCTGGAAAAACCCACATAAGTATTGCGCTCGGGATGAAAGCCTGCTACAGCGGATTTAACGTCCGGTTCTATACCGCGGTCAACCTGGCCAACGAACTGGCGGAGGCGGTGCAGTTCCACCGGGTTTCGAGACTTGAAAAAAGCCTGGCCAAGGTTGACTTGCTGATCATTGACGAGCTCAGTTATCTAACGTTCAACCGCCATCAATCAGAGATGTTGTTTCAAGTGATATCGGAGCGATCGGAGAGGGCGAGTATTATCATATCAACCAATCTGGAATTCTCCAACTGGACGAGTCTGTTTGAAAACGAAATCATGGTTGCCGCTTTAATTGATCGGATTACTTTTCGTTCACACATTTTGAATATGAACGTCAAAGAATCTTACCGCTTGGAACAGACGATGAAAGAAAATACCTTGAAGCAGCCCCCGGGGTAATCTCACTCGGGCTACGCCCTCCTTCGATTACCCCGGGGGGGATCTCGTCAACCGGTATGTGGATCAACTTTTTCCTGGCGCATTCTTTAAAGTGGATCACTTTTTTCCTGGCGTTAGTGGATCAATTTTTTTCTGGCGGGTGGATCAATTTTTTCTTGACGATCGCAGACCTGGAAAGCGCTGCTAAAACAAGGCGCAGCCCGGACTTTCGAAATAGAATCCTCCGGGCTTATGAATATCAATGCGCCGTCTGTGGCTTTAACGTCAGGCTGGGGGATACTCTAGTAGCTGTCGAAGCGGCCCACATAAAATGGCACCAGTACGGAGGACCGGATTGCGAAGAAAACGGCATCGCGCTCTGTTCCATGCACCATAAGCTTTTTGATAAAGGCGTATTTACCCTCGACCAATCCCTTGTTTTCCGGGTGGCAGAGGAAGCACACGGCACCTTCGGTTTTGAAGAATGGCTTATGCGTTATCATGGTAGGCCTATCCGCCAGCCACAAAAGCCGGATTACTATCCCAACGAGAACTATATCAATTGGCACGTCCGGGAAGTATTCCGCGGTCCTTCCCGGTATACCGCAGATAATATGGAAAATGGTTATTAATATAGTAAGGATGCTTCTGTTAGATGAATGCTTACTGTGTTTAAATATCTTTATAGGCAAAGCTTTAAAAGGATTATTGGAGGTGTAATCTTGGCGACTTATTCTGAAATTCAAGATTGGGTAAAACAAAATTACGGCTGGAAGCCTAAAACATGCTGGATAGCACATTGTAAAGAATTAAAAGGATTACCTGTAAAAAAAGCCGCCAACCGCAAGGGGAATAAACTATTAGTTCCTTGCCCAGAAAATAAAAGAATTGCTATAGAAGCAGCTTTCCGGCATTTCGGCATGATTTGATAAACCTTCAGGTTGGGTGAAAGCGGTTTTCCGAGATCTGGATGTAAAAAGAAGTCAATCTACCTCAGGCATCATCGCTCGATCTTCTATGAATCTATCTTGGACTTGAAGCGGCATAATTCTGCTGAACGACGCTTTTGGTAACTATTGATTAAAAAATTGAATGTTACTGCTTTCTTTTCAGGCTGTTGATAGCCTCGTGTATCGCCTTGCGCATTTCTTTATACTCAATAAAGGCCCAGGCGTGCAGCAGGGGGATGAAGCGGCGGTCGCCGGTTGCTTCGATTTTTTCAAGCAGCAGCAGGATCATTTCCCGGTCCCGGTCCTTTAGCTGCTTTACAAAAGTGTAATCCATTCCGTTTAGGAGCGCCTTTAGCTTCTCCAGTAGCTCTTCGGCATAGGTTTCTTTTTCGATTTCCCAACCCTTTTCAGTGTATACCAGCACCGGCAGCCGGTGGTTGTATTCAATTTTCAGGTAGCCGTCCGCGATGGCCCGGTCTATGCGGGCGGTAATTTCGGCCAGGGTAAGCTCCTTGTAATAGCCGTAGACGGGGTTTTGATCCAATTTTAGTTCAAGCAGCTTCTTATCCCGGGAAGCTTTTAATATTTTGGCCAGCAGGTTCCGCCCCCCGGCCATGATCAGTTCATCGGCACCGCGCAATATGGCTTTTATCTCCTCAAAGGAGAGCTTCTCTCCTACCGGATTCAATTGATAGCCGACTTGTCTTACTCTTCTGCCCATTTTCTCTATCCTCCCTGGCGAGATGTAGGGTATTTCAGGAGCAGGAACCCCGGGATGAGCCGGATGTGGGGACGATCCGGGATGCCTAACCAAACCTGAAAGCCCAATGGGTTTATTCAGAAGATGGCTATTGATAAAGAGGCTTATGATCACTCCATAAAACCGCTCATATGCATGATATTGCATTATTGAAACACCAGTCAATTACAGCCCCGAATGTGTTGATCTCTCTATCGCATAGATACAGAGCTGAACTCATTCCAGGCCCCGCCATGGCCTGGTTCGTGGAAGCCACCGGGGGACATTTGCCTTATAAATAAGGTAAGATTGGCCAAACCGTTTTTCTAACCCCGGTTCCTCGGAGAACACAAAATAGAAATGGTTGACCAGGATAAATATACACGTCCAAAGCGCTATTACCCACGATCCCCAAAATATGGCTTGCCCCGACAACACCAGCGCCACTCCGATGATCATGGGGTTGCGGACAAAGCGATATGGACCGGCGGCAACCTGCTTACGGGTTGGATTCCATGGTGCAATCGTGCCCTGGCCGAATCTTACGAACAGGTAGATACACCAGATGAGCAAGCATAATCCAAAGGCAACAACCAGCGCGCCGCTTAAGCGGGGCAGCCATACCACCGCTGTACCGGCGGCCCAGCGATGGTCAATCCAGGCAAACGATGTTAAGAGCCAAAAAGGGATCACCACCGCCGCCAGGAAGGGTAAAAAGAGGATAGATAATAAATGGCGTAACAGCATCAGTCTGACTCACTCCTTGTGATTCTTAACCAGATTATGACCGCCAACCTGTGAGACCACATGGACTAGTCGATGATGGCTACCGCCCGGACCGGTGAACCGTCTCCGTCTTTTATCCTCAGGGGAAAGCCGTAGAACATAAATTCTTTATCCGCGGGCAATTGATCCACGTTGATCAGGCCGGTAAAGGTCACAATTTTGTTCTTTAGCAAGGCCCGTTCAAGCTCTGCGGTGATTGGCCCGCCGACAAAGGGGGGTTGAGCGGCAAGGATGGCCGCGAGGCGGTCCAGACCCACTTCTTCTCTGAAGATAAGCCCCATCCTGGCTGGCAGCGGCTGGTTGGGGAAGACCAGGCGCGCTTTGCCGAAAAACCGCTCCAGGGGTATCTCTTCCAGCGTCTCGCCGTCTTTATGCATATGCGAAAAGGCGTCGACATGTGTTCCCGTATGCGACCCCATGGTCAGTTTGCGCAATACCCATGTATTACTTTCATATGTATGTACTACTTCCACCACCACTTCAGGATCGCCGGGATAAACCTCCATCCCGCTCTGAATCGGCCTGGTCAAGTCGATAACCCGCATGAATACCCTCCGTTTTTAAGTGCTATCTCTTCGGTATAAGGCCAACGCGACAATTTCCACTGCTGGCAAATTGTGAAAAGCACTGTACGACTTGCTCATAATTTCCCTCGCAGGTAAAACCTTCACCGGATAAACCGTAATATCATAATGTATCAAAATTGTATCAGCATCTCCCGGGACAATGTCTCCCAAATTAAAAGTGGCCATGCTGCCCGAAATCGCATAATCATGGCTGGTCCTTTTAAAATCGTTATATTGACAATAAGCAGAATCATTCACAAGCAAGGGAACCGTTACGCGCACGTTTTTCGCAACATTACTCCCGGCATTGATCACCTGAACTTCTATACATACCATAACTGCTGGGATTTCCTTGAATATCAGCCAGAGATACAGGCTCAAACCGCTCCCAGGGTTCCGGTACCAAGGCCTTGGTGCCGGCGCGAAACATGTCGCCGATCTCCACAACCTTCCCCTCACATTAATTATCAAAATATTGAGGTTTGGTTTTTAAAAACTCACATAAAACCAAGCCCGACTCCTTCCATTCCTTTGCCGCCGCCACCCCGATATAACGAAAATGCCACGGTTCATATATATAACCTGTTACGCTTTCTTTTCCTTCAGGATAACTTAAAGCAAAGCCATACAAATGAGCATTATTAAGCAACCATTTGCCTTGCTTTGTATTGGCAAAACCCGTCGTCCAATCAGCGCTTGTCCCTCCAAAATCAACCGTCGTGCCTAATTGATGTTCAGACTGTCCAGGCCTGGCACTAAAACGATTGGCAGCCTCTTCTCCATGCTTGGCCGCATAATCCGCAAAGAGTTGCGCCTGGTAAGAATAGCTTCTATACGTTGACAAAACGCTTAAATTAATCCCCTGGGCCTTAGCATCATGCCACATTTCATCCAAATGCTGAAAAGCCTCAGCACGCAAATACAGCTCTCTAGGCGGATTCATATATGATGGAATCTTTACCAAATCAGAAGGAGCGTAATTGCTTTTTAAGGTTGTTTCCTTTGTCACCAAGGCCAAAAGATAATTTCCATCCGAAATAACTTTTAAGGCCGATCCCGGGCCCGATCTTTTATCCTTTTTATTCTCCTCTTCGTTATTATCCGGCTTATCATCTTTCGGTTTTTCTTTTGGCTCCTCAATTGGCTTTTCTGGTTCGCCCTTTGGTTCTTCCTTTACCGCTTCTTCTTTTTCTGCTACCTTTTCTACCTCTTCTACTTTATCTGCCTTTTCATCTTTCCCTGTTTCTACTTCCTCATTTTGCTCAACCAACTTACCTTGTTCATCTTCAACCAATTTTTCATCTAATTCTAATTTTTCTTCAACTCGCTCCTCATTCTTTTCAATTATACCCATTACACCTTCATCGCCACCTAAGCTCAAAGAATCCATGGCATAAACAGATAAAGCAGTCCCCACAAAAACAACCACATACAACCCCAACGCCCACTTTAAAGCTTTAATTGTTCTGTTTAATTTTTCCGTCAAGTCAAGATCCTCCTATCGTAAGCGTAAAATAATGCCCACTTTAAGAGGCAGGCTTTTCATCACTTTCTTTTATGTATGGCACTTGGCTGGTAAGCTTTTGGATCTATCTTTGACATCAAAAATTGGCATCTGTTCAAGCAAATACGTCAGGTAGTGATAGGGCTATCCCATGTTCCTTCGCTGTTTCTCGGTTAATCTCCAGGCGGCCGTCAGCAAGGCAAGCCAAAAGCTTATCCCACTGATTTAGGCTAACCGCCTGCTCGAAAAAAGATAGGAATTTGCTTTTGCCTGGAGCAATTAAAAAGATAGGAATTTGCTTTTGCCTGGAGCAATTAAAAGATAGGAATTTGCTTTTGCCTGGAGCAATTATAGCAATTTTCTGTTATGGGTGTCAACCCAATATTTATCCA